>SDBS01002637.1_pt1 | contig 17854 bp, 16 predicted proteins | sample 2277091 | NCBI WGS metagenome assembly SDBS01 (sample SAMN10404972, study PRJNA504765) | marine sediment metagenome | isolation source: marine sediment core GS10_PC15, 163 cmbsf | place: Arctic Ocean: Southern Knipovich Ridge | collected 2010 | reverse complement strand
TATTATTGGAGATAAATAACATTTTCGCTGAATATTTAAAATCGAAAGAAGTTTTTGACATAACAAAAAGTATCCGCTACCATTCCGAAATTGACGTTAAATCGGGGTGGAAATGTCTGAATACAGGGTGTTTTTCCGGGAAATCAGAAATTTACACTTTGCCGATTTTTTTCAGCTTGCAAGTGATGAGTTTATAAGATCTCTCTTGCAAAAAGGATTTATCGTCAACATGAGGAGCAAGGAAAAGGTTATGTTCCTGAACCTTTTACAATGAAATTGATAAATTACAAACATCCTTCATCTCTAATAACTAAGACTTCATCAGTACTTCGATTTTTTTATATCTCTATTCTGGGAAACTATTAAATAACACACATTTATAAATCCCCAATAATTTTTCAACTTGGTATATTTCTTATCAATTTTAGCAACATTCTTTAATGATCTGAATTTTAAAAAATAAGTAGTTTTTTAAAACCTGGTACCTTAGTTCATAAAATATAGTCACAAACAGAATGAATTTATTTTTTACTTGACTTATAGAGCTTTTTAATTAATATAGCTTTTAATGTTAGTTAACCGCTTACGTATCCGTTTAAACGGGTAATTGTTTGTTTCAATTATTTATAAATTATTCAAAGTAAATAGCCAGGGGAAATAAATGCATATAAATACAGTCTCAAAAGATAAATATCCTTACTTTGTATAAATGGTGGAAACGGCATTGGCAGAAAAAAAAACAAGAATAATAGATGTTGCAAGAATGTCTGACGTTTCTACGGCTACTGTTTCTCATGTAATAAATAATACCCGTTTTGTAAGTGAAGAAGTACGCAAAAGGGTACTTTATGCAATTAAAAAACTTCATTATTACCCAAGTGATATAGCGAGAAGTCTGTCAACAAAAAAGACAAAAACAGTTGGTGTTATTATTTCAGATATACAAAACCCCTTTTACGGTATACTTATCCGTGGCATAGAGGAAGTTCTTCATGAATTTGACTATAATATTCTTCTTGCAAGTAATGATGAAAATGCCTTAAAAGATGATGCTCACCTGAAGACTTTTTTTTCGAGAGGAATAGATGGTCTTATATTAACTCCCGCATTAGAGAATATATCATTCCTTGAAGTTATGGAATCGGTTGGAATAAAGATAGTTATCATCGATAGAGCTCTCCAAAAAAATCCCTTTACATCTGTAGTTGTGGATAACAGGATTGGCAGTCAGAACCTCATTAGTCATTTAATAAGCGATGGACATAAAAAAATTGGGACAATACTTGGTGTTAGTCGATCAACGATAAATGAACGATTTAATGGTTATAAAGACGCATTGATGGAAAACGGCATTCCTTTTCGAGAGGTATTAGTAACTGGTGGTTGGTCTCAGCAGCGAGGTGGTTATGAAGCCGCAAAAGAACTCTTTAGACAGGATCCAGGTATAACTGCTATTTTTGCCACGAACAATCTCATGACATTGGGTGCTCTATTCGCCATTCGAGAGATGGGAATGAAATGTCCTGATGAAGTTGCACTCGTTGGATTTGATGACACATCCTGGGCTCCAATATTCCATCCTCCGCTTACAATGGTGAGCCAGCCCATAAAGGAAATAGGTATTATGGCAGCAAACCTGTTGCTCAAGCAAATAGATGGGGAAATAACACCTCAAAACGTAGAATTGAAGACCACATTGATTATAAGGGGATCATGCTCTATTGAATGCCTCCGAAAATACCAAATCAGGCAGGAGGTCGATAAGTTTCGTGAGTATCCTTTCCACTAACATTTTATTAAAAGGAGTAGAAGTAGTAGTAGACAGAGTATTTTTATTAGATGCTCTCAAAGCACTTTTTAATTATTAGGATTATTTCGATTATAGCAGGAACACTTATAAAGTTTATTGGAGGTTGTGTTCGTTTTCATCTAAAATGAAGAGGAAAAAATTATTTATATATTTGCTTAACATTGGAGGTTATAATCCAACAAGTTGTTTAAGCAGTTACGTAAGCGGTTAAATGTGATTTTATATCTATAAGGAGGTTTTATTATATGAACTTTGTACTTGATGAGAAAATAGCAGAAGAGATCTACCGCATAATGGTAAAAATACGCCGTTTTGATGAAACTATAATTCAGTTGTATGCAGATGGAGAAATACCGGGGTTCATGCATCTTTATATTGGAGAAGAGGCAGTTGCAGCTGGTATTTGTGCGGCACTCCACAAAAGCGATTATATAACAAGTACTCACAGGGGACATGGGCACTGCATCGCAAAGGGGGGACGCCTCGATTATATGATGGCGGAACTTTTTGGGCGAAAAACAGGGTACTGCAAGGGGAAAGGGGGGTCGATGCATATTGCAGATTTAGATATCGGTATCTTAGGTGCCAATGGGATTGTAGGGGGTGGAATCCCTATTGCTGTTGGAGCCGGGGTAGGAATACAGTACAAGGATGATAATGATGTTGTTGTCTGTTTTTTTGGAGATGGAGCTACAAATGGCGGGCTTTTCCACGAGGCATGTAACCTCGCCTCTGTATGGGATCTGCCTGTAATTTTTGTTTGTGAGAATAATCAGTATGCACAGACCACTCCCCAAACTGAGCACCAAAAAATACACGATGTGGCAGAGAGGGCATTAGCCTATAATATGAAGTCTGTGATAATTGACGGAAATGATGTGATAAAGGTGTACGAGACCTCGTTAGAGGCAGTAAAAAGGGCACGGGAAGGGGGAGGCCCAACCTTCATTGAATGTAAAACTTACCGGTGGAGGGGGCACTGGGAAGGAGATCCACAACCATACCGGACCCAGGATGAGGTAGAAGAGTGGAAACTTAAGTGCCCGTTAATCCGCTTCAGGAAATACCTCATAGAGAATAAGGTGGAAAGAAAGCAGGACCTGGAGAAAGTTGATAAAGAAATAGAGGATGAGTTGCAGAAAGCAGTAGAGTTTGCAAGGATTAGTCCTTTTCCCGATCCCCGGGAAGCACTTGAGGATGTTTATACTGTTTATAAGGAGGGACAATAAAAGTCTGAAATGACTTTTCGAGATGCAATTAATAAAACGTTGGACGAAGCATTGGAAAGGGATCCATCTATACTGTTATTCGGAGAGGACATAGGTCCTCTGGGTGGAGCATTCCAGGTTACGAAAGAATTGTGGAAAAAGCATGGTACGAAAAGAGTAAGGAACACACCGATATCTGAAGCTGCAATTATAGGGACAGCAATTGGCACAGCATGCGTAGGACTTAAACCGATAGCTGAAATTATGTTTTGTGACTTTTTGTATATAGGAATGGATCAAATAGTCAATCAGATGGCGAAGATGAAATATATGTATGGCGGTAAAGCAGTTCTTCCCATTGTAATCAGGGCGACAGTGGGGGCCGGTCTCTCATCTGCAGCGCAGCATGCGCAGAGTAACGAATCGATGTTCATGCATGTGGCAGGTTTAAAACTGGTATTCCCTTCCACACCTTATGATGCAAGGGGGTTGCTCATCTCGGCAATCAAAGATCCCAATCCAGTACTTTTTTTCGAACACCATTGTTTGTATGATATAAAAGGAGATGTTCCTGAAGAAAATTATTCAATCCCGCTTGGAATTGCGGATATAAAAAGAGAGGGAACCGACGTGACAATTGTTGCAATAGGCCTGATGGTTTCTCGATCATTGGAAGCAGCGGAACAATTATTAGAAGAAGGGGTATCAGTTGAGGTGGTTGATCCAAGATCGCTAAATCCTTTAGATACAGAAACAATTGTTAAATCTGTGAAGAAGACCAGCAGACTTCTTATTGTACATGAAGCTCCCAAAACCGCTGGAGCAGGAGCAGAAATAGCAGCGCAAGTCTCCGAGCTGGCTTTTGAATATCTCGATACACCAATCATACGGGTGTGCGGTAAAGACACACCTATACCCTTTTCGCCAGTACTGGAGCGTTTTGTAATGCCCCAGGTTGAAGATATCGCAGGAGGAGTACGGCGATTATTGAGCAGTGCAGGGGCATACTCATGATATGTATGATTTAAGAATTTTTGATTATTATAATTTTCTTTGTCTATTTGGTAAAAGAGTGGAAGGCTGATAATTAATAATCGGACAATTTTGATTATTCCGTTGGTTAATTATTTTTCTTAATGAATAGAATTTACGGTCAGATAATTTTACGGTTTCCAGCCCAATAGTAATAAAGTTAATTACGATATTATTAACTTATAGAAAATACAAGAAAGATTCATGAATAATCGAAAATGATATTTTAAAATTTAGGTCATAATTTAAAATAAAAAATTCATATCGTTAACTTTTTGCTTCGTCCATTTTATCTAAAAAACTTGAGTAAAATTTCAATTTTTTCTTGACTTTTTAGGTAGTATAAATATAGTATTATTTAACCGCTTACGTAAGCGTTTAATAATAGATTTTTAGCTATTTAGAGGATTTATTATATGATATTCTCTCTTCATAAAGAAAAAAGCCGAAGAAATCTACAGAACTATGGTAAAAATATGTCGTTTTGATGAAATAGTAATTCAATTGTATGCCGACGGAGAAATTCCTGGATTCATGTATCTTTATATTGGAGAGTAGGCAGTTGTAGCAGGTGTTTGTGCGGCCCTCAATAGGAAAAATAGTATGTTGGGATATTCATGTAAAGCAAAGTAAAATTGAAATTAGGAGGGAGGTGATAAGAACAAAAAACATTTTAATAATTGTTTCAATTTTTAAAACATTTTATTAGTAAGGAGGAAGTACCATGAAAACGGTAAAATTAAAAATATTTTTAGCATGTCTAATGAGTGTGATCTTCGTAAGTACCCTGCTATTTGCGGGTAGCCCAAAAGAAAAAGAGGCAGAAAAGCCAAAAGGTCCAGTAACTATAAGTTATTGGCTGTTAACACAGTCTCCGAAAGTTGATGAGTATACTCAAAATTCTATTACTAAATTCGAAAGTAAATATCCTGATATAAAAATAGATTTTGAGGTCATAGCTTATGCCCAATATAGAGATAAGCTTCTCGTATCAATAGAAGGAGGAACAGAGCCGGATGTATTTTTAATAGACCATATTTGGGGCGCTGAATTTGCAGAATCTGGATCAGTAATTCCTCTGGACACCTATCTTTCCGAATATAATATAAGGGAAAAAGATTTTTTTCCAGCTGCATGGCAAGCAAATGTATGGAAAGGAAAAGTCTGGGGTGTTCCCTCTGATATTGGTTTCTGGTCATTTACATTCTATAATAAAGATATGTTCAAAGCTGCTGGTCTTGATCCTGAGAATCCACCTATTTTAGATACAAAGGACTTCATTGAAACATGTAAAAAATTGACAAAGCCTGGAGAGCAGCAATGGGCAATGGCGCTCTCAGGCGGCGTAGACGAGAGTACTGTGTGTATTACAGATAGTTTCATTTACTCATTTGGCGGTTCTGTTATTTCTGAAGATGGCAAGACCGCGACATTGAATAGTCCGAAAGCTATCGAAGCTCTCGAATATTATGTATCTCTTCAAGAATATGCTCCCATAGGAGTTGCTGCTGTTTCCCATGAAGGCACCCTGGAACTTTTCCGAAATCAAAGAGCGGCCATGTTCTGGTTCCCTGGTGAGCTTGGTCAGGATAATCTGACAGATGTAGACTTTGATTGGGGTCTTACTTTAACTCCAGCGCCAGGAGGGGAGAAATCGATAGGAACATCAGGTGGCTGGAGTATGGTAATATCAAAAAATTCGTCACATGTAGAAGAAGCACTTACGTTTGTTACATTCATGGCATCAGCAGAGATTAATACGGGAGTAACGTCACTTACTCCGGCAAATATAGAAGCGAGCAAGGAGTTGCGTAAAACAAAAATTAAAGCTGATCAGATAATTGAACAAACGAAATATGCCAAACCAAGACCTGTATCTCCAGTTTATCCTCGAATATCTGAAGTTCAGCAAACTATGCTGCAGAGTATTTTTACTGGTACTGACTTGAAAAAAGCGGTAGAAAATGCAAACAAAGAAATTCAAGAATTGCTGGATGAATTTCATTAAATAGAGAGATCAAAACATCTTTTAAAAGGGAGCGATTTTTATTGCTCCCTTTTATAAATTATCACCTACAAATAAATTCTAGGTGATGGTTGTGATTTCAATATTTTACTCAATTCATAGAATAATTTATTTTAGACACATCAATAATTATAAATTCCAAAATCGAATTTTATTTGTGGGTACTAAATTTTATAATAATTAAGTGAGTAAAACATTGAAGACATATCGAAGAAATGAAATACTAACCGCATACATCTTTATTTTCCCGGCTGTTGCGTTATTATTACTTATAATTCTATTCCCAATATTAAAATCAGTACAATTAAGTTTTTTTAATGCTTCATTTGTAACAAGAAATCCCAAATTTATTGGATTTAGTAACTATTTAAGGGCTTTTCAAAGTGCTGTATTCTGGAAAGTAGTCAGAAATTCAATTATCTGGACAGTTGTAGTTGTTGGATTCCAGTTTCTCTTTGGACTATCATTTGCTCTATTTTTAAATAAAATAGTATTATTACGAACTATGTTCAGAAGCCTTATACTTATTCCCTGGGTTATTCCGGGTGTTATCGTTGGGATTATTTGGAAACTAATGTATAATCCTCAGATTGGGTTAGTTAATTCATTATTAATGCGATTAGGAATAATAAATGATTATATAGCTTTCTTAGCAAGTGAAAAAACTGCATTAATATCAGTGATTGTAGTTGCAATATGGAAAGGATTTCCTTTTTCTGTGGTTATTTATTTAGCAGCTCTACAATCTGTGAGAGAAGATTTAATTGAAGCGGCTCTGATGGATGGAGCAAATGCGTTTCAAAGGTTAATTCATGTTATAATTCCAGAGATATCAAGAATTATCAGAATCATACTGCTCTTAACAACCATTTGGACATTTAACTACTTTGATATTATTTATGCAATGACCGATGGAGGGCCTAACAAGGCTACTCAAATATTTCCTCTTGAGATATATGATCAAGCATTTAAACAGTTTAAATTTAGCTATGGGGCTGCTATTGCTGTTATTTCATTAATTGGTCTCTTTATTATCAGCATGTTTTACGTCAGGGAGTTAAAAAAAAGAGGGGTGCTCTAATGTTTTTTAGAATTCTCTATAAAAAGAGATTTTCAAATATTATCAATTTGTTGATAAGTATTGTCATTATGCTGCTCATTTTATTACCAATACTCTGGTCAATTAATTTCTCATTGAGACTGCCGGGCGAGCGGTATAACTTTCTGACAAACCCTTTTGCAGCTACGTATACCCTTAAAAATTATAAGAACGCGTTATATCCAGCTTTTATTAGATATATCATTAATTCGATTATTATCTCATTTTGTACTGCGATAATTGCATTAGTTGTTTCAATTTTTGCTGCATATGCTTTTTCCAGACTGAAATTTTATGGAAAACGCCATATATTTATTGCAATACTGTTAAGTCAACTCATACCAATTACAGCTATTATCATTCCTGTATATCAAATTTTAAAATCTATGCATTTAATCAACACCTATTTTGGGTTAATACTTTCATATTTAACATTTACTGTACCAGTATCAATTTGGATGCTCAAAGGATTTTTTGATAACATACCAATAGAAATTGAAGAAGCAGCAATTGTAGATGGCTGCAGCAAGTTGGGCGCATTTTTTAGAGTTGTAATTCCTATTTCAAAGCCGGGTATTACAGCCACAGTAGTTTGGATAATTATAATGACATGGCAAGAGGTCATCTATGCGTTAACGATAATAACAAGTAAAGAATTGAGGACAATCTCGGTTGGAATACTCGATTTTATTGGTCAATGGGCTATCGACTATCCGACCCTCTTTGCTGGGGCTATTATTGTTTCTATACCCATAATTATTTTATTTCTTTTTCTGCAAAGATGTTTTGTTGCTGGATTAGCAGAGGGAGCTGTTAAAGGATAATTATTGCCGCTCTCTTAAGAGTAAACATACTGCTTCCATAGTGAATTAGCTATAAAATACCGGTTAAAAATGATGTATAGTGGTCATTAAAAAAGTATATGAGAAGGTCGATAAAATGAATATTAATATTATTCCTGAATTTTGCTCTGCTCCAAAGTATGATGTAGTATCAGTAAACCAGACTGCAGATAAGTTTGGCAACCGCGGCATTGTGAGAGGGCTCATTAGTATGTTTGATGTGTACGGGCAACCTCCCATCTGACTATTTTTTTGATTCTGATATAGATCTATTAAAAACTTTCGCTGATGAAGCGAAAAGGTGCGTTTACTAGAAATCATCATCAATTGGAACGATAAATCCATAATTAGTTTCTGGTGAATAATCCAAATAATAGGTTCATATGAGCATTGTAAAAATAATTATTTATTGTTAACTCATTGACAAGAAAGTAATTATTGAGCTGGTGGTGATGAAAGCATTGCTAAATATGGAATTATTCACCAGCGACTAATTAAAAACAAATTATTTGAAGGGAGATACTATAATGACGAGTACATTAACATATGAACAGCGCATCAGGAATTTAGCCGAGATAAAAGCAAAGCACGCTGAGATTATCAGGCAAAATTGTTTTAAATATAAAGAGAAAAGTCTCTATTTTCCTACTATGAGTGCTTTAGACAGCGATGACAAGGGAATAATACCGCCTCCACTAGATTTCGAGTTTAAGTTAAAACCCAATCATCCAAGTGGTATTTTTGGACCGAAAGCCAATGGAGAAAATTACAGAAGACTTCTTGAAGCTCATCCTACTTATATTGATCCGTTGAGCTCATTAGCAGGTGGATGGATGTTCAGCTACCAAGCAATGTGCAGTCCAAAAGGTTTGCCTCGATGGAATCCTGATTTTGATTATTCACATTTGCATGAAGAACAAAAAAAATATGGACTAATAACTGGAATTGGATTTACACAGCATTTTTCTCAGGATATTACCATCGGTTTTACGCTTGGATGGCGAGGGATATTAGATAAAATACGTCATTATAGAAAGGAGAACGCTCCGCACAGTGTTGATTTCTATGATGGATTGGAAGATATCGTATTGGGAGTTCAAGATTGGATACAACGTCATGTGTATGCTGCCGGAGAAGCAGCGTCAGAAGAAGGAAGACCCGAACTGAAAAAGAATCTTATGATAATGGCAGAAATCAATCAAAAATTGGTTACCAAACCTCCCAAGACCTTTCATGAAGCGGTCCAGTGGCTTGCCTGGTATGTTATGTTTTCGGTCATTTATAATGGGAGTGGAACGGTAGGTGCGATTGATAGATTTTTAAAACCTTACTATGATAAAGATATAGCAGCTGGGGTATTGTCTGACGAGGAAGCTATGTTTCATTTGGCATGCCTGCTAATAAAGGATAATCAATACTTTCAGATAGGTGGAACAGATAAATTGGGTAATGATATTACTAATCGAATATCATTCTTATTGATAGAAGCAGCACATCAACTCAAGATACCGACAAATATATATTTACGAGTTCATGAGAAACAGGATCCAAAGCTTTTAGAGAAAGCTGTTGAGTGCTTATTCAAGGATCGAAAAGGTAGCCCCAACTTTATTGGTGATAAAAATATGAATGAAGGATTTGTAAAAAACGGATATTCCCTTGAATTAGCACGTCAGCGTGAAAAGAATGGATGTCACTGGTGTTCCATTCCTGGGCGGGAGTATTGTTTGAACGATGTGATTAGAATTAATTTCGCGGCCGTGTTCGACGTCGCCTTAAGAGAAATGATGGAGGATGATAAAGGAAAGCATAGTGTAAAAGAGTTATGGAACAGGTTTAAGAAACATCTAAAACGATCCATTGAAGTAATAGCAGAAGGTCTCGATTTCCATATTGAGCATATGCATGAGGTGTTTCCGGAGTTGGTTTTAGATTTGCTCTGTCATGGGGTGATAGAAAAAGGGCTTGATGCCTCGCATAACGGTGTGGAATTCTACAACCTGGGCGTTGATGGTTCTGGATTGGCCACTGTTGCAGATTCCTTTGCTGCAATTGAACAGAGGGTAGAAAAAGAAAGCAGTTTGACATGGAAAGAATTAATGCATTACCTCGATACAGATTTCAAGGATGTTGAGGATGTACGATTAATGCTGAGAAACATCCCAAGATATGGAAGCGGAGGTAGTAGTGCAGATGAATATGCTATATGTATCTCAAAAACCTTTACAGGGATGGTTAAAGAAAAACCTACACCGCATGGATATAATATGATTCCAGGTATTTTTTCATGGGCAAATAATTTTTCATTGGGTTCAGAAACTGGTGCGACTCCCAATGGACGACATGCGGGGCAACCAATATCCCAGGGTGCCAATCCTGATCCGGGTTTTACCACATCCAGTGCCGCAACAGGATTGGCAACGGCAGTTGCCTCAGTACAGTCAGGATATGGTAATACTACACCACTTCAAATTGATGTTGATCCCCTAATGAGCAAGGATGAAGACGTAATAAATAAATTTATTTCTTTTATTCATGGATATTTTGATATGGGCGGTACTCTGCTAAATGTCAATATACTCGATAAGAATAAAATTATGGATGCACACCACGATCCTTCAAAATACCCTGACCTGGTTGTGAGAGTAACTGGTTTCAGTGCTTATTTTGCGAGCTTGTCAAAAGAATGTCGACAGATGGTGGTTAATCGAATCGTCACGGGTAATTAAACAATTTTTTTCAATGAGCAAAGTTTCGGATATAGAGATAGGATTATCAATGAAAGGTATTATTTTTGATATTCAAAGATTTTCAATTCATGATGGTCCTGGAATTCGAACGACCGTTTTCTTAAAAGGTTGTAAGCTTCACTGTTTTTGGTGTCATAATCCGGAATCTATAGAACCTTATCCGGAGATTCAGATGGTTCCTTTACGATGTATCGGGTGTGGTAAATGTGTTGATGTATGCCCTGTTAATGCACGCAAGAAAATAAATGAAAAAATAGAATATTCGAGGGAATTATGTGAGCGCTGCGGAAAATGTGTTGATGTGTGTTATGCGGGAGCCACTGTATGGATCGGTAAGGTTATGACAATGAAACAGATAATAGAAGAAGTAGTAAGAGATCGTGCATTTTATAAGCGTTCAGGAGGTGGTGTCACTTTTTCTGGTGGTGAACCTATGTTGCAAAAAGGTTTTCTCAAAAGATTACTCGAGGAATTTAAAAAAAGAAGAATACATACGGCTGTAGATACATCAGGAAGTGTATCATGGCAATGCTTTGAGGAAATGTTACCTTTTATTGATCTATTTCTATATGATGTAAAATTGATTGATGATGATAAACATAGAGAAGTTACGGGTGTTGGCAATAAAAATATTTTAAAAAACTTGAAAAATTTGGTAAACAACCATGCAGAGATCATCATACGTATTCCGGTAGTACCCGGAATTAATGATTCAGTCGAAGAGATGGAAAAGATAGCTATGTTTATTAAGAAATTGGACAAAATAGAGTACACAGAATTATTAAATTTTCACCAGCTTAGTTCTGGAAAGTATAACAGCCTGGGGAAAGAATATTTAGCAAAAGATATCAAACCGCTTGGTAGAGAAGCGATGAAAAAGTTAGCAGAGGTATTCTCAAAACGAACATTAAAGGTTAAAGTGACATAATTATCAAACACATATTCTTAGATATGAAGTGAAAAAAAATCATCTGGGATTATATATGTGCCAAAAATCAGCGCATATTTGATCTGCAATTTAACCTGTAGAAGTATGATCCTATGAGATACCGGAAACTCGGGAAAACAGATTTTGCAATATCGGAGATCGGCTTCGGTTCCTGGGGTATTAGCGGACAACAGTGGATAGGGGCCAAAGAGGACGAGTCATTAAGGGCATTAAAACGTGCCATTGACCTGGGGCTTAATTTCATTGACACTGCACTGGCCTATGGTGATGGAAACAGTGAAAAAATAATTGGTAAGGTGACGAAGGAACGGGGGGAACGTGTTTATGTAGCAACAAAAGTGCCACCGAAGAATAAGCAATGGCCAGCTCTTCCTGGCATCCCGTACAAAGTAGTATTTCCTACTGACTGGGTATTGGAATGTATAGAGCAGAGTCTTAAAAATTTAGGTGTTGATAAGCTCGATATATTGCAGTTTCATGTTTGGCAAGACGAATGGGCAAACAATCATGAATGGCAAAGTACTGTGCGGATGCTAAAAGAGAGGGACTTGATATCTTTTTGTGGTATCTCGGTTGGAGATCATGATCCAGGGAATGGACTGGCAGCAGTTCAAACAGGCCTCGTCGATACTGTTCAAGTGATATACAATGTTTTCGATCAGACACCTGAAGATAAGCTGTTTCCAGAATGCAAGAAGAATAATATCGGAGTCATCGCTCGTGTACCTTTAGATGAAGGAGGCCTCACCGGTAATATCAAACCTGATACGGTCTTCCCCAAGGGAGATTGGCGTAATAGTTATTGGCGAGGGGATCGCAAAAGGCAGGCATATAATCATGTCCAGGTTCTGGAACAGCTTCTTGTGAAGAGCGGTAGTGCTGATTCTATGCCTGAAGCAGCTTTACGTTTCTGCATTAGCCATCCAGTAGTTTCTACAGTTATTCCAGGAATGCGCAAGGTTCAACACGTTGATTCAAACTGTGCAGCATCCGATAAAGGGCCCTTGCCCGAAGACGTTCTGAAGCAGCTGAAAGAACATGCATGGCCCCGTAATTTTTATGGTGTTTGGTCAAAAAATGAAGAAGGTGAATACAAGTCTAATTGTAAAGAAGACGTTTGAAATATGAAAATATATATTTACATATAATGAATAATATTTCTCATAGATAAGTAATAAAATATTTAACCGTAATTCTGATAAAGTAGTAAAAAGATGAAAAGAATATCAACGAAAAGGGTACTCACGAAATTCACCGATTTCCTGTTCAATTTGGTATTTGTGAAAACACTCTATAGAGCATGATCCCCGTATCTTTAGTATTGTTTTCAATTCTACGATCTTAGGAGTATTTTCTCCATTAAGCTGCTTAAGTAAAAGATTAGCAGCAGTAATACCAATTTCTATTCTGGGCTGCCGAACCATTGTGAGTGGAGGATGAAATACTGGAGCCCAAGAAGTGTCATCAAATCCAACGAGTGCAACTTCTTCAGGACATTTTATTCCCGTCTCTCTGATAGCGAATAAAGCACCCAATGTCATGAGATTGTTCGTGGCAAAAATGGCGGTGAGTCTTGGCTCCTGTTTGAGGAGTTGTTTTGCAGCATTATAGCCTCCTTGTTGTTGAGAACAACCGCCAGTTACTAACTCCTCTCGAAAAGGAACTCCTCGTTCCATTAATGCCTCTTTACCTCATAAATCGTTCATTTATCGTAGATCTTTCAAGACCGAGTATTATGCATATTCATCTTCATTTAATTCTTGTTTTAAATTAAAATCGATTATATATGTTGATATGAATAAGGCGGTTGTCATAAATAATAATTTTATGAAAATATTAGACAGCTCCATACTATAACCACTAATGGTGGCTTCTTTAATTGTATAATACTTGAACTTGTTGTATGAGTGTACCCAGAAAAATATGAGTAAAACATCTTTGCCCAATATTCCCCGATTTCTGTATTCGCAGCAATAGAAACCCATGGTGGTTTTAACCATCGTTTTTTTTCGACTATTTGTTTTTGTTGATTTTGAGTTAGTATTTTAAATGAGTCTGTCTCCTTTATTTTATTAATGGTTTCCAATATCTCCTTTTTTTCTCTCTCTATTTCTTTTTTGTCAATTCGCTTGAAAAGGATACTTTCACACTTTGTCGAATATTAAGACCATCCATCCACCAGCACAAATAACGATATTTCCTTTCATCTTCTGTTTTTAAATCGCAAAATATATAAAAATAAGTTAAGTATGATTCAAATGCTGCCCTAATCAGTACAAATATTGATGAATAATCATATATCTTTTTAGTATGATCACTTATTGAGAATAGTGATTTATTTTCAAGAGTGAATATAGATGATAGATGAAAAGCATATTTCACGAATATTTCATGTTGATTAACTTTATCAGCACTATTTGATGCATTCCGATTGCTATTTTTTTCTACTATTTTCTCAATTATCATTAAGTATTTAGAATATGTATCTTGTACATCCATGTTCCAATAGTACGTTCTTTTCATATCTCAATCCGTAAATTACATTAAGACAAATGCTAAAAATATCCCAACTAATCCAAAATGGGAAGTTAACATAGAGCTAAGTTGCCCCGCCGCATCAGCCCTAGCGCCGCATGGAATTCAGAACTGCATGCACCGAACCAGACGGCCTTTAAGGTGTCAACTTCAGCGATTTGTTATATGCCATGCTTAAATTTGTCACAATTCGTCAAATAGTCCTTTTAACTATTCACCCTTGCTGTTCAAATCATTAGCTAGTTTTACCTGATTTTTGAAGAGTTGATATCTCTTTCTATTTGACTCATATACATTGTCGAACGTATCGCTTATCTCGACGAATACGCTGTCTCTTGGCTTAAGTTGATCTCCGATCATATCTACAATGGGCTTTATCTTATAGTCGATTTTTTCTTGCTCACCAGGCTTAAGTTCCTTTGGAAATGTGCCCTTCACCGGATTTTCAAACCGTTTGCTTGGGCCCAAATTGGTGTTTATTTCTCTTCTTAGAACGAATGTCGGCCTATTTATGTACACGCTCTTTTTTGAATGGTTGCGAATTCTTAGGCTCAGATTTGCGTATACAGGTGATTCTAATACACCCTTTTGTATCCAAGCTTGAGTGAAATGGTAGTCCAGTACCACTTTCCTTTTGTTTTCATTGATTGACCTGAATATGTTCCAAAGCAGTGCGCCAGTCGCGACAAGCGCAGCGTAAATCGATACAAGTGCTTTAGGGTCCAGCCAGGCACTTTGTTCAGGTTGCGGCATTGTTGACTCCTCCCTTGATGTGTCGTAAGAGGCCCTGACTGTTTGCGCCAGGTCCATTTCCCCCGGGTAGTCCTGCATGGAGCTTATCATTTCAACGGCTCAACACCTTATGGCATATAACGCTAAGCTGACTTGCACCCTCGCAGCGACCGAAGGGAGCGAGAAGGCGTCAAGTCCAGCGTGATGTTAGAACACCTTTCATTATATTAAGCCTTTGTATTTGTTCCCGAGTCTTCACTTTCATCTGATTCTTTTCTTGCCCGGTGAACAAGATCTGTTATCATGTTACCTATAATAGGTATTGTGCAGCCAACGATTATTTTTCTCTGAGGATACCAAGCACTCTGAAGAGCTACAATCCAATATCTCATTTCTCGCTCTGTATTGAAACCAAAAATGGGACCACCGCTCATTCCCTCGATACTAAAAGGTAGATCGTCATCGATTTTTCCGTAAAAGCGATGCGAACTTATTTGAGAAATGTCATCTGGGACATGATCCATCACTTGTACCGGAATAAGGATCGGCGATAATTCTAAATCACCATTCCCTGTTAATTCCTGAGAAGTGAAATCTACTGGGAAACCAAGCAAGAAGTAAAATTCGTAATCTACTGTATGTTGTTTTGCCCAATTCTTTTCAAATATAGCTATGACTTTGTTTGCGGCTATAAGTCGAACATAGTATTCATCTAAGATGATTATACCGAAATCAAGCCCGAGCTTGTCATCCACTATGTAATAATGCGGTGCATTGTGAAAATCAAATGGAATGGGATAGTCTGTAATTCTACCAGAGCCCCAAATGTCAACAAGACAAGCCTTCTCAATTCTAATAGCATTTTGTGATATAGCATCATCTATTCTACTCAATATATGGCCTGCAGTAAGATAGAAAAAAATATCCTCAATACATAGAAGAACTCCTGGAAAAATCAAATATCGTTCTTTAGAGTCTTTGATATTAGGTCCTAAATCAGTGACACTTATACATAGAGCCACCAAATGGCGACCAAATAGTTCCAGCAGCTTTGCAGGTTCTTGAATCAAATCTTCACCTATTTGTATTTCTTTTGCGTTCTAACGCCCGGCTTCAGCGGCGAGGGAACCGAGTCCGACTGAAAGCCGTGGTTAGCGATTGTATCTTTCAGCATGTTCTTTTAGTCTTTTAACAATTTCAACAGCCTTTCCAGATGCTGGGACAGGGACATATTGTGGGATTTCAAAATCATTCGATGCTAATCTTTCGAAAACTCTTTTTAAAAGGTTCCTGAAAGTTGTTTCAGCGTGTTCGGTGAAACCATGAATTAGAGCTAAATGGTCTGCTTTAAATAAAGATAGATCAACATGCCCTATATCAATTTCATTACGAAGTGCCATTGCTGGGATATAATCTGCTTCAATTTCCGTTTCCGAAAAGCCTAATGATATTAACCCTGCTCTTACTGCATCTCGTGTCTTGCCATCACCACTAGGTGGGAATAACACTTCTAAAACTTTTGAAAGGTTTAAAATCATTTCTGATAAAAATTCACCTGCTATTTCACCACGCCTGGCAAGACGGATTGCCACGTGATAATAATGTAACGCGGCTAGTAACCGACGTCTGCCGTATTTAGATAAGATACTCACTCGTTCCCAAGACAATGCAATAGATTCTTCTTGTTTGTCTTGTGTGGTTATTTCAAAACGGGCTCTCCATTCCTTTAATTCCCAACGAAACTTTACTCCACCAATCTGACCATCGACCCGCTCAATTATAGGTGGATCTGCGAATTCAACCGCTAAAAGCATTGGAAATGCAAAATATATACTTTCAACTATCTCTGTCAGTTGCTGATTCGAATCAAACAATTGAGAGATTTTAAAGACGTTTCCATCCATTCTAACTATACGGGTCGGTTCTTGGATGGTTACATCAAGCGGCAATAACGGTTCCTTTGATTCAATAGAGTGGGTTCCATTATTTGCGTTAAATAGCATGCTGGCTGCTACATTCTGAACTGAAGTATGACCCCCTCCCGCCTCTAATCCAAAAGGTTGTAATGGACTAAAATAAAATCGTACTTCACCCTTGGCTGGGAACGACAATGTTTGACCATCTTCAAGTCTAAATACTCTTGGACGAACTTGATATGTAAGCATACGTTATTTACTCGCTAACGATGGAAATCACCCGCTTTTTCCTATAGCGAAGCGACAGGAAAAAGTCGGGTGCATTGATTTGTTAGAATTAATTATATGTTAAAGGGTATTTATCTGAATTTGTTAAAATCTCTATAGATAAATCAACATCTAATTCTGGCCAATATAAATGATGATTATGAAATAGTTTTACATTAATGAGTGAGGATATTTTTGCGTCTTTAAACCAAGGATATTTAATAAACGGAAGGAAATATTCCTTATCTTTTATTAGAATCCAAAAGCCATGTTCAGAAATATTAATTATTTCCGGTTTTAAAATGTTCTTTCCATTTTTCAATGATTTCATTCTTACGTCCTTCAACAGTCTTTTGTAAAAAGTTCAATTGTTTTTTAGAAAAACCAGTATAATCTGCTAACGAAATTATTGGCTCTAACCAATATTTTGCCTCTCCGTCTGGAGCAATAACATGAATATGAATTTTCGTTTCTTCTTTCGAGAAAAAATAAAATCTATATTTTCATTCCCTGAAAACTGTTGGGCTCATGTATTAATGTTACAATTTTTTCTTACTATTTACAATCACTAGTGTCCGGTTATAATTTGAATAATAACAATTGGTTACAAAAATCAATCGTTTGGTTTTTAGAGTTGAAACTCATAAGTACTTGTATAATAAGCAGTTGCTCAAATTATAATCCTTTT
>SDBS01002636.1_pt1 | contig 17862 bp, 31 predicted proteins | sample 2277091 | NCBI WGS metagenome assembly SDBS01 (sample SAMN10404972, study PRJNA504765) | marine sediment metagenome | isolation source: marine sediment core GS10_PC15, 163 cmbsf | place: Arctic Ocean: Southern Knipovich Ridge | collected 2010 | reverse complement strand
AACAGACTGGATAAATCAAAGGTTTGTAATTATAAACCGTGAAACTATTAAAAATTATTCAATAATGTATTGACAGAAAAATAAGAAAAGAGTAAAATAAATAAACAGACTGACCAGGAAAGTGATAAAAGCTGAAAAGAGGCATAGTATGATAATATGCGGCTGCGATAGTAAGAAGTGTATAGGATTATGCAGGAATGCCAACCTAAACCGTAATAGAATATAATTAGAGTGTTGCCCTGCTGCACATGGTACTGAAAACGGAATTATCTACAATAACGGCCAAACAACCGAAAAGAGGCATGCTAAGGCATAGGCAAGGTAATTAAAGACGCTTACGATGGACGCTATGAACAGCAAAACAAAGGAAAAGGGATAAAATGACAAGCAATGAGAATAAAGACGGATTAACACTAAAGGATTAAACAATGCCATCGATAAAGGACAGTTCCATGGTTGACGCAATAGCAATCGTAGTATTGGCTGCAATGTTGTTAGTTTGTGGGTGTGGATATTCGGGGAAACTACCTGATTCGCAATATCAATCGATTGAACTTTACACGCCAGAACATAGAATCGAGAACTTAGAGAGAAACGCAAGAGAATTAAGCATAAGAAGTCAATTAAGGCGATAACATGCCAATTTCAGATAAACAACAAGCTTTCGTGAACAACTACTGCACAAACGGTCATAATGCAAGTAAGGCCTATAAAAACGCATACCCTAATTGCAAATCAGGCTATAATGCACACGGAGCAAGAGAGATAGCAAAAGATAGCGTAAAGCAAGCAATAAGGGCTTTTATGGACGAAACAAGTGATACATGTAAGCTAACGGCCACATCTATCATCACACGCTTGCAGCAATTATCAGGTTTAACGCCTATTAAAGCAGGTGATACAGCGTTGCCAGCAACTACAGACGCTGGGCAGATACGAAGCTTAGACCTACTAGGTAAGCACCTCAAGTTATGGGATAGGGCAGGAGAAGACAACACAGGAGATACAGCTCTAGCATTAAGCAAAGAGGCTTTACAAGCATTAAGAGAGCAAGCAGCCATAGTCAACAAGCAAAGCATCTCTAAGCCTACACTGTACAAGGATAAGATAGTAATGGATGGCGATGATGTCCGTGTAGAGCGCGTTAAACAGGCCTAGCGTCCACGTCAGTGCGATAACTCTTAGAATAGGTGTGGTATGGGTAAGAGCATTAAAAGGGCAGGGGGGGGGCTTAGAAAAGGCGATGACCCCCATGAGGGGGGTGTGGGTGTAAAGCATAGTCTCCCACCCAATATATATGCAATATGATGAATTCTGGACAAGTGGAGTAGACAAATGAAATATAAGTTATTTAAGAATCAAGGTTTAGGTAAGTTGACTGCTCGTACTCGTTATTACTTGGAATCTCATCGTCGTCGTTACGGTTCTTATCAAGAGGTAAGTGGTGCGTGTGGTGAATTTACAGGTATCCGTTGGGTAGGGAGTTTATGAATATGGAATGTAAGAACAGTTGTGGTAAGGACTTAACTGGCCGTCAGTTGTTATATTGTTCGGACAAGTGTAGGATGCAGCACAAAAGGACTGCTGAAAGCGAACTGGATGCTCCACAACCCGAACAGATTATCCCGAACAAACCCGAACAGACCAAAGTCGAACAGAAGTCGGACAGTGTTGAGTTTGAGCCAAAAGTTGCTGGAGTAGAAGTTCGTTCTGGTATAGAGTATATTTCTGTGAGTAGGCTTACGGCCAAGCAATTATACTTTGGAATCAACAGTTATCCACAGGACACTTGGAAGGACAGTATTGAGTATAAGGAATTGATGAGGCGTTTGCATTCGATGAGCATTGCTGAGTTAAAGTCTGGTGGATATGATATTCCGTGTTGGAAATATAATGAGGCTGCGTAATTTTATTTAAAGGAGAAGTTGTATTAAAGCTAAATTAAGACGTATTGGTAATAGCATGCCTGCTGATGTTATAACAGATTCGGATAAATGTACTGTTAATGAGACTTGCCCGATATGTCCTCATAATGGTAATTGTGCAGAAGTTATAACATCTAAATCTCAGGCAGTCAATGGTGGTAACGAGAAGATGCCCAGGCGAATTACAATACATAAAGGTCAGTCTATGCCATTATCGACTTCTGGTCTTGGTGCAGACGGTCATCCTATTCAGTACACAAATTCTATGAAGGTTGGATATGTTCCGAAAGAGGTGGCTGTATGAGTGATGGGCTTGAATTAAAACCTGAATGTATTACTTGTGATTATATGGTCGGAGATGAAAAGGGCAGGGCTTGTTGTGATATTGGCGGTTGTATTGACCCGCCTCCAATAAAGCTTCCGTCTCGTGACGTTGATTATGTGGAGGTTGCGATATGATGTTGACGGCGATGCTAATTGATGCTGGGGCACAAGCCAACGACCCATGTGAATGTCCCGAAGGGGGCGACCACAACTTCGTAGATACGGAGGCTCAAAATGAAGAAGCGTAGGTGTAGGGATTGCAAGTGGTCGAATGGTGTGCATTCCACAATTGGGGGCAACAGGGCATACTTTTGTACGGCTATAAATCACGGGATTAAGCCGTCTGGTACATTTTGCAGGGAAGACGATATGGCGTCTTATTCCCCTAAGTGGTATATCAGGCTGAAGTTTTGGAAGCAATTTCCGTCGGCATATTATAAATTCCATAAATTGGTGAATAATCAGGAGTGTTAAGATGGGTAAGGATTTATGTAGTCTTTATAAACGTGAATGTATAGAAGGGCTTTGCAGTGCAACCCCGCATCCTGAAGATTGCCAATACAGACGAGTTGATGAACCAGTTCGTTTAATAGATGAACTCAAAGAAGAACTTGCTGAGATAATAAAGATTTAAGGCTAAGAAACATGGCTGAATTTGTTATTACAACTAATCCAGAAGAAAAAACTGTATATATTTCAGTAGATGATGCTGAATTTATTGATTGGGTGATGTGTTGTGAATTTCTTTTGCAAAAAACAGCACAATCAAGTTCGGCTGGTTATGAAAAAGCATTGGAACTGCTTTGTGAAGGTTCTATAGGTTACACAGGAGTAGCGTGTTGATGGTTGTACCGAAAGGATAGATATGAGAATACCAACATATATGAGTCCTGAAGATAAAGAGATGTATCGTATGGAAGAGGGAGCGTATTGCGAGGACAAGCAATTTGACTTGCTTTGTTCTATGCGGAATAGAACTATGACGAGAGGCTCTTATTATAGAATGCGTCATTGCACACGAAACCTCTTGAGGAATCTTGGTCAATTGCGAGATGGGTCTCACCCTAGATTCAGGGCGTTGAGGAGCATGTTAATTTAGATAAGGAGTAAGGCATGGATAAGGCAAGTTGGTTTTTTTTGGGTTTAGGATTAGCGTCCGTGGATTTTTTAAGGATAAGAAATGATATCCCATGACGACCCACTATATAATGAGCAGTTACTTCATGCCGACGCATGTTTGTGGGCTGTGGCTTGTCAGATACGTCTACAGGCCGGTAAGTTCACTCTTCACGGTAGGGAGTACCAAAGAGAGCCGATGAGTGCTTTTTGTCGTCGTGTGTGTTATTTGAAGGCTGCTCAGAGCTTTGGTGCTACGGAGATGGAGGTTTTGAAAGACCTTCACGGCATGATCAAGGGTCATTACAAATTAGGTGTAGCTCATATCTTCCCGACGAATGACGAAGTTGGCGAGTTTAGTAAATCTCGCTTCAAGCCTTTAATCTCTGCTAATAGGACTTTCATTGGTAAATACGTTAAGAACGTCTCTGGTGGAACTGATACTACATCTTTGAAAAGGGTTAGGGATGCCTTTTTGTTTTTAAGAGGTGCAAGATTGAGCCAGAAGGTTGGGGACTCTACCGAAAGTACATCTTCTAAGACTGCTGGCTTTTCTGTTGATAAGTGTGTATTCGACGAAGTTGACTATATGGACACTGATGTAATTGAGAAATTTAAAGGCAGGATGGGCGATTCCCCTCATAAACATGAAGTTTATCTAGGCAACCCTTCCCACGAAGATTTTGGTATTGATCTAATCTTTAAACAGTCTGACCAGCGGTATTGGTTCAGAAAATGTAGTTGTAATCACTGGACATGCGCGGAGAAGTCTTTTCCTGGATGTGTTAAAATCAGAGAGGATGGTACTGGATTCATAGGTTGTGATAAATGTGGTAAAGAAGTACCAATGTGGAATGGCGAAGGTTCCGCCGAATGGGTTCCTGAATTTCCTGATAAGACTAAATACATGAGAGGGTACATGGGTTCTCAACTAATGAGTCCGAGAAATGACCCTGCTGAAATTTTAGAAGATTTTGTGAATCCTCCGTTTGGTAATCTGGCTGATGTTTACAGATTGAGACTTGGCAGGGCGTATTCTAATAGAGACGAGAAGTTAAGGAAAAGCGATGTCCTGGCGAACTGTGGTAACGACGGACTTTCAACAAAGCATACCGGCCCATGTGCTATGGGTGTTGACGTTGGTAAAGTAAAGCATGTTGTGATAGGGATTAAGATTGATGAAAAACGGTACGAACTACTTCGTGCGATTAAGATACCGGCAGGGCCACAGGGTTGGAACCAGATTTCTGACCTTGCCAGAAAGTACAATGTAAAGAGTACGGTCATTGATATACGCCCTTACGAGGACGAGGCTCGTTCTTACCAGAGAGCGCATGGCGGCGACAGTGCTAATCCAGCTACGTTTCTTTGTGAATACAGTGATACTCAGATAACGGATTCAGCATTCAACAATAACACTGGAATAGTCAAGGCACATCGTACAGGAATATTTGACCAGACCCACAGACTCTTATCTAATGGCCAGATAATACTACCCCGCCAGTGTCCTGAGATTGAAGAGTTTGCGCGTCAATGTTGCAATTGTGCCAAGTTTGAGGAGAAGGACAAGAGACGTAATATTATAGTATACAGATACAGACCGACTGGCGATAGACAAGAACACTTTAGAAATAGTTTAAATTATTTTGTTTTGGCTTGTAGTGGTCATAGAGTTGGTGTAGTATCAAGATATAAAACAGTTCAGTATGCAGAGGTAGATAACGAATACGACCGAAATTAAAGGGAAAGAATATGGATATAAATACAGAAGCAAAGTCAAGGATATTGAATTGCTATCGGACTACTTTTTTAAAAGCAGTAGAGGAAGATGATACAAAGGAAGCATCAAGACTTATGGAAGAATGTTATGCCAGATACAATGTTATGATACATGATATTTTGTAAAGTTAAATATGATGTAGATAACGAGTATAATCGTTCGTAGGAGAAGAATTATGGAAGGTTTACCAACTTATAAGGAAGCAAGAAAGATTGTAGATAATGTCGAGATAGTCAACGAAGGTACTGAACACGAATTTGTAAAAGGCTGCTATAGCAACAAATACAGAGATGCTGTAACCAGACTTGGTATGACGTGGTTAAGTAAGGATGAATAAATGACTCCAGAAGAAATCATTAACATGAGAAATATAGAGTTGTCAGCACAGAGCAACATCAGAAATCTGTGGCAGGAAACGTCAGATTTTGTCTACCCCTACATCCAGATAAATTCTAAGTTTGAGGATGGTACTCCTCGGACAAGAGAAATATTCGACCTCACACCACTATTGGACTCTGAGGATATGGTATCAAACTTGAAGCACGTTCTTTTCCCCGCTGGACAAGTGTTCTTTGCTATAAAAGTTGGTAACAGTACGAAGTTGCCTGATAATATCCAAAGATATATCTCAATGCTGACAGAGGTTGCGCATGACCATATATTCAATTCAAACTTCATAACGGAACTTGACGAGGTTTTAAGGTCTTTAATACATTTCGGCCCCGCATCTATCTTTTCAGAGTGGACAGTAAAGACAGGATTGAATTACCGACATACTGTAATAGGTACTTACCAACTCATTGAAAATAGCAAGAAACTGGTTGATGGTATAATTATCACGGTCGAATACACACCAAGACAAGCAAAGGAAGAGTTCGGAGATAAAGCGGGTCCGGATGTTATTAAGGCATTGGAAGACCCAAAGAAATCAAATACAAAGTTTGAGTATATCTACATAATTAAACCAAGGGAAATTATAAACCCTAATTTATCTCCAAGAGTCAACAGTAATATGCCATGGGAAGAGCAGGTTGTAAATGTAAAAGAAAAGCTAATCGTGTTAGAGAGTGGCTATCCGCAATTTCCATACCACACTGCAAGATGGAAAAGACCTGCAAACGAAAAGAATGGCCGTGGGATTAGCACAGAGTTACTCCCACAGATAAAAGTCTTAAACCGAATGAACAGAGACTTTAACGAGGTTGGGAATAAATGGGCGAATCCAGCAAGAGAAACACTTTCGTCGTTTGACGGTAAGTATAGAACTTTTCCTGGTGCGAATAATATTGTAAGGGAACTCCCAACAAGTAGGGCGGTTGACCAGGGACTTAATGGTAACTTTACTATAACTGAGAAGTCACTTGACAGGCAGACAGGAATTATTGACAGGGCTTACTTCAAGAACGCATTTAATCCGATAGATGACCTTACTGGTGACAGAAGAACGACATTGGAGATTAGAGAGCGAGTTCGTGGTACATGGCCGAAGATAGGTAATCCGGTAGCTCGTATCTGGTATGAGCAGATATCTCCATTAGTTGAAAGGTCAATACTTCTTCTCATAAGAAACGGTGTAGTAGAACAACCTCCCGCAGAACTCGAAGGTGTTAATTTCGGACTTGAGTTTGTCAGTCCATTTGCTTTAGAATTGAGAAGTCAGCAGAGTAAAGCTTTTCAAGAGTGGACATTTATTGTCGGTGAACTGGAAAGTGTATTTCCGGGTGCTGTTGATAATGTTGATTCCGACGATGCTATACAGAGACTTGGTAGAACGCTTGGCGTTAATACCGAAGACATGTCGTCTGAGGAACAGAGAACAGAAAAGAGAGAAGCGAGGGCGTTGAAAGAAAAGCAGGCACTTGAATTGCAGATGGCACAAGTAGCTGGGCAGGCATATGGACAGACAACAGGTGCGCCTGAAGAGGGCAGTGCGGCAGAGGCGTTAATAGGAGCAAGTTAATCGAAAGGATAATAAAATGCCAACACACACAGCAAAGAAACGTGCCCAGAACAGGCGAAGGGCAACTGCAAAAGCAGAGGCCAACAACAAGAAACGAAAAAAACGAAAATGACAGAAAACGACAAAATCAAACAAAGGAACAGCGACTTCCTGCAAACATTCAGTGGCAGTCCACAGGGTAAAAGTGTATACGAATATCTGTCGAATTTTTGTTTGAAGAATGAATGTACTTTTGATAAAGACTCTGCACGAAAGAGTGATTTTAATATGGGTGCAAGAGCAGTTATATTAGAGATAGATTACTGGCTTGAATACGACTTGTCTACATTAGAAGAGACAGGCGAAACTGATAATATAGAAAGGGAATAAAAATGAATCAAGGACTAGCCAAGACCTCCGAAAAGGAGATTACCAAGGCCCCGACAATGTACCGAGAGGTAGAACAGAACGAGAATATTGCAAGAGGGCATGTAGAGGTCATAGAGATTATTGCCTATGACGCTACGAAGGAACCTCGGCGACACCCACTGGAGAAGGGTGAAACTAAAGGTATGATAAAGAAAGATGCAGATGGGAATACTATGTATGTAGAAAATCCAAGAGAACCTTACTTCTGTCAAGACCCTGAAGACGCTCAGATATTTGCCGAGAACAATCCCAAAGCGAGGACTGAGACGTTTACGGTTCAGGTGAGGAAGTCTACAGCTATTGCTTATCTGGATGCACCAAGAAATATGGAACAGTTTAAGAAGAGGGAGGTGCAACATGACTGAGCCAGTTGTAGCTCCAGTAGCCCCAGTAGTTGAACCGGTCGCTCCCGTTACACCAGCAGTAGAGCCAGTGGTGGCTCCAGTAGTACCAACGGAGTTCTTTGGAACGACTGGTGAACTGATTGAGGGTTGGCAGGGAACACTTGGAGAGGATATAAGGGAAGAAAAGAGTCTTCTGTCGTTTAAGAGTGTTGGTGATTTAGCAAAGTCTTTTGTAAATACAAAGAAGATGGTTGGTGCAAATGTAATTGCTGTCCCAACTGATATAACAACCGAAGGCGAATGGGAAGAGTTCCACAAAGCAGGTGGGCGACCTGATACCAAAGAAGATTACAACTTAAAAGCACCGGACGGATTCCCAGAAGCTGCATTAGAGCAGGTATTTCCAGCAGCAAGACTTGAGGCGTGGCAGGAAAGATTCTTCAAAGGCGGTGTTAGTAAGAAAGCTGCTGACCTGTTCATTGCAGAGTTTGCAAATGATATGGCAGCCGACTTACAGACCATGACGCAGGCAAAAGAAATTGAAGCAACTGAACTCACAACCGGCCTTGCTACTGATTGGGGTGCAGCATTCGAGCAGAAGAAGCATCTTGGTAATATAGCAATGAACGAAGCCGCTTCGTCAACAGTCAATGGCCAAGTAGTAGTAAACGAAGAGTTTAAGGCGCGGTTGGTACAAAAAGCCGGAAATGACCCTGATATTATTAGGGCGTTTGCTAATCTCGGCGAGAAGTTCGCAGAAGGTAAACCACCTGGTTTCGCAGCTGTACCGACGCCATCTGATTATCAAGACCAGATAGATAAACTTATGGAAGACCCTTTATACACTAAGGGTACACAGGTTCAGAGGATGAAGATTGCAAATAAGATTCAAGAATTGAAGAAATTACAGAAACCCGAACCTGCGACTATCGTATAGACCGCAGTTAGGATATAGTAGGCGGACTACCTTTTAATTAAGGCCCGGAAGCAGAATAGGAACGACCCGCTTGTTGCGGATTATCCTTCCGAGCAATTTAAACTTAATTGAAAGGTACAACGAATGAGTCAGCAAATACCAATTGCCTTTGTCGACCAGGTTAAGGACAATATCCTTATGCTTTCGCAGCAGAAACCAGCGAAGCTAAGGGGAACTGCCAGAGCCGAATCGGTTACAGGTGATACAATGTTTGTGGAAAGATTGGGGCCAAAGGATGCTCAGGTGCGCGGTGCGCGTCATGGTGCAACTCCTATCTCCGACGCAGACCACACAAGGCGTCAGTTATTGATGGTGGATTATGTAGTTCCCGCCGATATAATTGATAAGCCTGATAAGCTGAAAATGCTTATCGACCCACAATCACCCTATGCACAGAACCAGGTCTTCTCTCTTAATCGTCAGATTGATGACGTTATGATTGATACTCTTGGTGGAATTACTCGTGGTGGACACACAGGTGCTACTACGATAAACTTCCATGATGTAGGTGAAAGTCGTCTTATCGAATCAGATGGGACTATTGCAGCAGCAGGAAGTGATTGGACTAATAAGACGGAAACTCCGCTTACAATCGCAAAACTGCTTACCTGTAAGCAGCTTCTTGACGATGCCGAGATAGATGATGAGAGACAGCGTTATTTCCTTTGCAATCCGTTCAACATTAACCAGTTGCTAAACACGACTGAAGTTAAGAGTTCGGACTTCAATACTATCAAAGCGCTGGCGCAGGGTCAGATAGATACCTATATGGGTTTCAAGTTCATTAAGTCAACAAGACTTGTGGCTGACGATACCGATACAGGTGCAACAAAGTGTTATGCGTACGCGCAGGACGCTATCGTGCTTGCAATAGCCGAGGAACCGACTGTCAGTATTGACATTCGCCCCGACTTGCTAAACAGTACTCAGATTTTCTCTACTTTGAGTATTGGCGCAACAAGAGTAGAGGGTCCCGCAGTTGTCGGCATTTTGCTTGACACAGCTTAATCTTGAAAGGATTATTATTATGAGTAAACAATTAGTATTTCCATTTAATCCTATTATCTGGCCTGCGGTTCCAGTTGACCATGAAACTGATAGTAATATTGGTTTCGCTGGCATCGACACAGCTCAGAGATATACAGTCGGAACCCGTGCAATGTCATGGGACGGAAGTGTTCTTAGATATGCGAAGTTTGGTGCTACCAACACCTCTTACCAGGCAGCCGTTTGGAGCAATGCTACTGCTGCCGGTGTTAGTTTTGAAGCTATAAATGCCGCATCTGCCAAAGGCGAAAAGATAGTCCGTATCGCCGAAGCGTCTATAACTGAGAATCAGTATGCAGGTGGATACCTTTTACTGTTCCACGCTACCGGAGACGGCAAGGTGTATACTGTTATTGGTAATTCCGCAAGTTCTGGCGGGATAGTAACTCTTTTCATTGACCAACCTCTTGGCGTAGCCGTTACTACGTCTGATAACTATGAACTGTACGTAAGTCCGTTCGCAGATATACGACAGGGTAATAGTGGAGGTACTAAGGGCTTTTGGGGTATCCCGCAGGCTCTTGTCACGTCCGGCAATTACGGATGGGTAAAGACTTGGGGTGCTACTTTCATATCACCGCAGTCTACCGTTGGCGGCGCTGGTTTGGCTGCTGGATACTTCAGGCATGACGGTTCCATTGATGTCCGAGGTAATATATCGCCTGCTACAGTAACTGACCAGTACGCAGGATTCAGAATGGTTGGTTCGGCTTCCGGTGATGGTCCATTGTTCATGCTTCAAGTAGCTATTTAAGGAGCTAAATATGACTATGATTAAAGATGGTAAACATATTCCTCCGAAAAAGGTCGAAGAAATGGCCAAAGAGGATAAAAAGAAGCAAGACAAAAAGTAATGGATATTGTTCCTGATAATATTAGCCAGAAGGATTTGAGAGAAGAAGTAAACTCTCGCACTAATCGTGCTGGCTATACAACCAGAAATGGTGGAGCAATCTCATTAAGAATACAAACGTCTGTGTCGTGGGGTCCGGTAAAGTTAAATATCTGGCCCCGCGATGCGGATGGCAATTTAATTGATTAAGGAGTAATAAAATGGCAGCAAGTACAAATGTTACGTTTTGGTCTTTTGTCTGGTATCTTGTGAATAATCCAGACAAAACAGAACCAACCAGACAGGATATTATTAAGATGGCGAGATTGTTTGCTACTACCAATTCGGATGAAGTAACTACCGCAACAGACCCAGGTGGGACGTATACAGACATTGAATGGCCTGGCGCGAACGGAGTATCGGCTGTAGGGAACTCTTCGACTCATACTGACCCTACTATTCTTGGCGCGACAAAAACAGGTATTATTGACTGGGAATTTGTAAATTCGGCTTCGCAGGTTACACTCGACCAAGCAACGTATCCTGAAACCTTATTGGCGGGAGAATAATCATGGCTATTGCGAATCTTACAATTAACGTAACGACGCCGCCTATTTCAAGTGATTGGTTTGGAAAGTCCATGACCTCCGCTGACGTTACCGGCACAGAAGAATTGCTTGCAGCGGTAGCGGGTAAAAGTCATTATATCAGGCGAGTTGTTATAAGTTGTGGCACTGCTTCTGCGACTATATCACTTGGCTCCGGCGAAACGACTGGTGCATTGACTTCGACGCAGATAGGGCCAATAACCTTTAGTGCCAGTACAGCACATCCATTTGTATTGGATTTTGGCGAAAAAGCCATGAAGATTGCGGCAGGTATTTCATTCAATATTGATGGTGTCACTGCGGCTCCTGTATGGATTTATTTTGAGCATAAGACTGTATAGGAGGCTTAAATGGCTTTATCTGAGACATTATCCGAGACGAGTATCTGTAATCAGGCACTTGGCAGGATTGGTGCGAATCAAATAAAAGATGTAGAGACCGACACATCTCCACAGGCCGTACAGTGCAAGCTTCATTATGAACAGACAAGAGACTCCTTAGTACGGTCTTATCCTTGGCGATTTGCTTCTGGACGAGAAACATTGACAGTCAGTGCTACTACTCCTGATTTTGAGTGGGATTTTCAATATCCTCTCCCTGACGATTTCATGGCAGAAAAGTCTATTTACGAAGGAAGGTTTTCCGCCATCAACTTCAGGAACTATACTCTTGAGGGAGATTTTCTTTTGACCAACGACAGCACAGTGGAGTTTCGATATATCAAAAAAATCACCGATGTATCGGAGTTTGACTCATTGTTTATCAAGGTCTTAATATTACTTCTTGCCGATGTCTTGATAGGGCCGCTTGCTGGTGGAGATCCAAGAATACAAAAGAAGATTGACGATGCTTTGGACAAGTTAATGCCAGCGGTAAGGGCATTAGATGGTCAAGAAACCAATACGGCAGGACGTGTTGAATCAAGGACATGGAATGATGCAAGGTTTCAAGGAAGAGACCCGTCGAGGCTTGGATGAATGAAATATGGCACACATTTGAAGAGGGCAATATACTTTACGCTCTTATATGGCGACAAACCGACGATAAGGTTTGGAACAATACCGATAGTCAGTTTGATGTCTATACTGATGTAGATATTGACAAATATGATGTGGTTTTGGCCAACCAAACTGACAGTGATTATTATTCAGTGGACTTTCCGTCTGTTATTGAAGCAGGAATTTACAGAGTTCAAGTTATGAAACAGGCCGGTGGTTCAATAGATGCTGATGCCGATATGGGTGTGGCTCAGGGCGAATTATATTGGAATGGTTCTTCTGAACAGAATTTTAATACATTGTCAGCGCAAGGAAGTAGAGTATTGAATAAATACCCTACAAGGAGTCAACCAGATGTCTAACGTCGGAATAATACGTTTTAACGGAGGCGAAGCTACTGACTTAATTGATGTGAGAAGTGATATTGACAAATATGCAGGTCTTTGTCGGAAGTTGGAAAACTTCTTTCCACGGATATACGGGCCTGCTGAACGTAGGACTGGAACGAGATTTATAAAGGAAGCAAAATGAAAATAAGAATTGGTGACAAACTTGTAGAGGCCGATGCCTCTGGAAAAATTAAAGCGACAACGGAAGAGATTCGTCATCCTGACGGACACGTTGATGTTATCGTACATATTCCCTGCCTGACAATACAGGCAAAGAAAGTAGAGGCATAAAATGGCAAGCGGAATTTACAACCGTTTCAAGGCAAATTTAATGAACAAAGTAGTGGACTTAGAGGGTGATGTTGTCAAGATTATATTACTTGATACAAACCATAGCTTCGCGGCTTCAAACACAATCCTGACTGATGTTAGTGGTAATGAACTGGCGGCTACAGGTGGATATAGCACTGGTGGCAATACGTTAGCCAGTAAAGCGGTTACGGAGGCTGCTACGACCAAATGGGACGCTGCCGATACGGAGTGGACAACTGCGACGTTTACAGCGTTTCATGCTGTGATTTATGATAATACGGCAACTGACAATCTTGTAGCATCCATTGATTTTGGTGGTGGGAAAACTGTAGCGGCTGGTACGTTTACTATACAATTTGATAGTTCTGGGATTATAACCCTTGCTTAAGGAGATAAATTATGGCTGTAAAACCTACACCTGGTGGTTCTGACGGTACATATGGAACGGAGTTGAACGCGTTCCTTGATGTGTCATTGGCTACTGACGGTAAAATAGCGGACGCCGCAGAACAAAGCACGTCCGCTGCCCCAACGACTGACGTAATGCTTGCTAATAAGAAATATGTAGATGACAGAGTGAGAGCATACATCAAACTTGTTGATTCAAAAGCAACAACAACAGCCGGTGGTACATTTACACAGGGTGATTGGCGGAAAAGAACAGTAACAGAAGAAACTGATACAGGAAATAATGTGTCGGTTAGTTCAAGTGTAATTGTTCTTGGGGCGGGAACTTATGAATGCTTTATTAGCTGCCCGGCAGCGAGTGTTGGTAATCATCAGGCAAGATTGAGGAATACAACCGGTGGTTCAACTATTCTAATCGGTAATAACGCTGTAAATTCATCGACTGCGTCAACTGGTACACATTCTTTTGTTGTGGGCAGGTTTACAATAGCGGCTTCACAGAACTTAGAAATACAGCATCGTTGCCAAGTAACACAAACAACGACTGGTCTTGGAACGCCAAATAGTTTTGGCGAAGTTGAAATATACACAGTAGCGGAATTCTGGAAAGTATAACGGCGATTTTAAGAGGTCACTAATTGGCGCATATATTTGATACAAATTTAAGATTCAGCGGAGCATCGAACCCGCTTACCAGTAACTACACCGCAGGAAGCGGCGCTACAGTTCTCGTAATCGGTATAGTAACCGCTGGTGCATCGCAACGGTCAGGAGGTGCGCCTACTTTTGACGGTAACAATCTAACTCAGGCCGACCAGACAAGACAGCATGGCGTAAATCCTGAAATAAGTTGCGAATTATGGTATTTACTTGAACCCGACACTGGCTCTGCTATTGAAGTTAGTATTCCCAACCCAACATCTTTAACCTTACATGTTCAGGTATCGACTTACAGTGCTGCGTCTGGATTTACGAGCGACTTGGATGTTGAAGGCGGAGATTCAGGAACATCCGCAAGTGCATCTGTGTCTTTAACTCCTACTGAAAATGGCGCGGTAATTGTTGGGGTATTCGGTGATGGTGAGGACTTTATACCTACCGGACAGACAGGGACGGAGTTGAATACAACCGATGATGGTCTTTACTCTGACAGTAATCAATTTACTTTACAGGCTACCGCCGCTGCAATAGAGACAGGATGGACAACTCAAACTTACGGTGCTGGAGTTTACGGCGGGGGAGTCTATAATGGTGACGATGATTGGTGTTTGTCTGTAGCCGCTTTCAAACAAACAAATATTACAATAACTGTAACTCCAACCGTACAAACTCTATCCCTAAGTCTATTAGCACCGTCTATTTCTGCTGGTTCAGATATTTCGGTACTTCCTACAGTATTAACTTTAACAGCAACATTGAATGCCCCTGTTGTTTCGATAGACAGAACCTTCACGGATACAGTTCAAACGTTATCTCTTACACTTCCTGCGCCTTCTGTTGTGGTATCCGTCACGGTAGAACCGTCAGTATTAGCGCTGTCTGTAACTTTAACAGCAAACTCAATCTTAATCGAACAGGACGTAACGGTAGGACTTTCTGCACTTACTTTAACTCTAACGATAGGCCAGCATAATATACTTGCACCTCTTGATGTTGTAAGAATGATGCCGTTTATATTCTCGTCAAGCATAGCTTATCCAATAGAGATGGGCGATAAGTATGGCAGATTTTATTTTGATGGCGAACCACTGTTAGGAGCAGGTGAAGTTCATGTCGAAGTGACGACGCCTTATGAACCCGATGATTTATTACAACTACAGACAGAACAAAGTGCCGATGTTATGTGGATTGTTCACGGCTCTCATCCGTCAGCAAAGTTAAGTAGAACAACTGCCACGACTTTTACGTTAGAAGATATTGTATTCAATAAAGGCCCATTCATTGAAAGAAACGACCTCTCGTTTGATGATGGTGTTGTTATGAATGTAAATGTAACAGGTGCAGGCGAAGCTGGTATCCTGACTCGTTCATCCGGTACATTCCAAACTGGCCATATTGGAGCGTTGTTTGAACTTACTCATCCACGCATTAACAGGCAGACAAACGGTTCAAAAGATGGAACTGATACAGGAATTATAGGGGAAGCCATAGAGGTTCTCGGAGATTATACTTTTTCAATTACAACTTCAGCTTGGGTAGGAACTGTAATTCTTCAAAGAAGTACGGACGATTTTGAAACAAGCACTAATGTTCAAACTTTTACAACCGGAACGCAGACGTTTAGTGCCACCGAAACTACAGAAGATGTTCAGTTCCGTATAAATGTAACCGCTCATGCTTCTGGCAAAATCTCTGCAAGTTTGCTTGTGAATACTAATTCTGTCGAAGGTACTGCTACGAGTGTGGGAGTTATAAAGACACCTATAGATATTAAGGGTAGTTTCAATTTCAACACTCAAGGTAACTGGGGAGCGACGGTAGTATTAGAGAGAAACGAAAATGATGCGGGATGGGAACCGTTCAGGACGTATACTTCAAAACTAATAAATGGTGTCGGTAGTAGAAATGTCCAATTCGAAGGTATTGAACAGGAGGACAATGTAAGATTCCGTATGAACGTAACAAAATACACAGCCGGAACCGTAGAGGCCGACCTCGCTGCTACGTCAAGTACGCAATCGGGAGTTGTGAGAGTAAATGGAATCCAATCCAATGAGAAGGCAGAGATAACTATTGTTTCGGCAGTGAGTCAAACAACAGATACGAAACGATGGGCAGAGGGGGCATGGTCTACTCTGAGAGGGTATCCATCAGCATTTACATTCTTTGAGGAAAGAGCGGTTTATGGATTTACTAATTCTGACCAACAAGATATATGGTTAAGTAAGACTGGTAAATTTGAGAATTTTGAGGCTGGTATAAATGATGATAATTCATTCGCTCTAAGACTTCCTACGGCCAATCGTGGTAGATGGTTAGGTTCACTTGGTACTTTAGCGGCAGGTACAGCAGGAGATGAATGGCGAATAAAAGCGCCTCTTGACGAATCTTTGACTCCTAAGAATTGGGATATGAAGAAACAAACAGCTTATGGGAGTTCTGACATACAGGCATTATCCGTAGGTTCAGTATTATTGTTTGTTGACTTTGTTGGCAGAAAGATTAGAGAGTTTACTTTCAGAGAGGCTGACCAAAAATATGTAGCACCCGATCTCACCTCTCTTGCGGAACATATTACAGTTTCAGGCATAGCTTCGGTGGCTCATCAAAAGAACCCAGACTCTATTCTTTGGTGTGTACTTAATAATGGCCAGCTTATAACATTAAGTTACGAGCGCGACCAGAATGTTGTTGCGTGGGCAAAGATGCCTTTGGATGGATTAGTTCAATCAGTGATGGTCATTCCATCTCCTTTAGAGGATGAAGTTTGGATTTCCATTGTACGGGCAATTAACGGTGAGACCAAAGTATACATAGAGCAATTCCAGCCGAGGATTCTTGATATAAGAAAAGAAAACGCCTTCTTCGTAGATAGTGGAATTAGTTATACTGGCCCTGCAACAGATACCATTACTGGATTAGGACATCTTGAAGGCAAGATAGTTAAGATGTTAGCTGATGGCATAGTGCTTGACGAACAAAGAGTTGTCAATAGCCAAGTATCACTCGCTACACAAGCATTTAATGTGCGGGCAGGTCTTGGGTTTGACTCGAAATTGACCCCAATGAGGATGGACGTTAATACTCAAACCGGAACCACGCACGGTAGCATCAAGAAAATACCAGAAATGGTGATTAGTTTTAAGGATACGGTCGGTGCAAAATACGGCAAAGATGATGAGAATTTATTCGATATTGATTTTGACGAAGTAGGCTTAAAGAACACAAGCATGGTTGAAGGATTGTTTACCGGAGACGTGAAAGTTCAGTTTGACGGTGGTTTTGATATTGAGGATTCGATGGTTATTTCACAATCCGACCCTTTACCATGTACAATAAGGGCAATTATAACGAGAACGGAGAAAACCAGTCGATGATTTTCCGTAAAGCTACACAAGATGATTTGGATTATGTAAGGGAAAACCCTTTCGAGAATGCTGTTAAGTGTTATCCTTACATGCAGTGCCCTGATGAGAATACTTATGCTGTGATATACGAAGAATCTCTTGTGGCTGTAGGCGGCCTGTATGTCCGCTGGGAGGGCGTTGGGCTGTTATGGTTGATGTTAACCGCTGACAGTAAAAAAGGCGGCCTGCACGGTCTTAGGGCGTTAGATGCGATAAAAGAAAAGACTGATGAGTTGATAGCAAAAAACAACCTTTGGCGGGCGGAAGCTTTAATAAGGCTGGACTTTAAGAAGGCTATTAAAATGATTGAGTTTTTAGGATTTGAACGAGAGGCTACGTTAGAGAAATATATGCCCGATAAAACTGAT
>SDBS01002635.1_pt1 | contig 17868 bp, 18 predicted proteins | sample 2277091 | NCBI WGS metagenome assembly SDBS01 (sample SAMN10404972, study PRJNA504765) | marine sediment metagenome | isolation source: marine sediment core GS10_PC15, 163 cmbsf | place: Arctic Ocean: Southern Knipovich Ridge | collected 2010 | reverse complement strand
GCCAGCCTTGGAGGTTCGATATCCTCACAGGGGACGCAAAGGACGAGTTCATCAAGGTGATGCGTGAGCAGATCGAGGCAAAGAAGGACGAGTTCAAGGAGCAGTCGCTTAAAATATTCGAGTGGAGCGCGCTGAGCCTGGACAAGGGTTCGGCTATAATAGTGGTCTGGGACAAGAACAAGACCTGGACTAGCCCACAGAGCATAGGGGCGTGCATACAGACCATGATGCTGAAGTCACACGGCATGGGTTTGGGCTCCCTGTGGGTTGCGGCGGTCAGGGTAGCTGTTGAGGAGTACAAGACGATGTACGGCAGGGAGGAGCTTGACCTCATCGCGGCAGTTGGCGTTGGATACCCGTCTGCCAAGATGGCGGGAAAGAAGGGGCCGCCGAGGCTCCCCGTGGAAGAGGTAGCGAAGTTCCGCTCCTAGCCAATCCATGGCGTTGATGGTCCCACCATTAACGCGCATATTATTTCTTAACACGCCGTGTTTGTGCACTCTAAAGGAGTTACCATCCGTTTTTTGTATATTTTTTGACAATGACTGGGCGGGTTTAATGAAAAGCGGCTGTTCCGGATGGAACGGCCCCCTCTTGCGTGAACGGTAATCATCGGCCCCGAAAGGGTACTTTTTTCTTGGTAGACCTGCCCCCGTGAAGCCCTGTTTTCGGCCTCCCCTCCATTAATTGGTTAATACTATTATATCCTCGAATTCCTCGATTGGAGTTACCTAGCTCGGCTAGGAGGTAAAGAAGCGTGTATCACTTGGACTGGAAAGAACGATCCTCCTGAACGAGGATCAAATACCAAAGAAATGGATTTCTATAACACCCGATCTTCCCGCGACGCCGTACCCGTTAATAGACCCATCAAACGGTGAGCCTGTTAAACCATCGGCGCTTGAGCCCCTTTTCGCGAAGGAGCTTCTCAGGCAGGAGGTTTCAAGGGACAGGTTTGTAGATATTCCGCAAGAGATCAGAGAGGCTTACCTGTTATGGAGGCCGACACCCCTCATCAGGGCGACCAGGCTTGAGAAGGCACTCAAGACCCCCGCCAAGATATATTACAAGTATGAGGGAGTCAGCCCCACGGGAAGCCACAAGCCAAACACGGCGGTGCCCCAGGCCTACTATAACGTCAAGCAGGGGATCGAGAAACTCACCACGGAGACCGGCGCCGGACAGTGGGGCAGCAGCCTCGCATACGCCGGGGGCATATTTGGCATCGATGTCGAGGTCTTCATGGTTCACGGGTAAACAATTGGATCGGGCGGTAAAAGGGTTGATCGGGTCGTCTGGAGGCTAGACGCCGGCTTCTTTCTTCGCGGCCTCGTAGCTTTTCCTGATAAATGAGATTATCGAGGGTCATCCTCTGGCTCCAACTCCAGGTGTGCCCATTTCTTTATCGTCCTGTGGGCATCGAATGGCTTCCACGGGTGTACGCCTGATAGCGCCTTCTTTGACTCGTCGTCGAGCTTGGTTATCAAGATGCCTCCCGTGACTACCAGGGCGAACATCTTTCGCCCGACGAGGTAGCTTGGACAGCCCATCATCTTCCTCTCATCCACGCCCTCCCATGAGAGGATTTCCCGGTCCAGCGCCGCCTTGAGGCGGACTGTCTCCTCCTCGATATAATATTTCATGGAGGACCCACGGGGATGATGGTTATTTAATGTCTTGAAGAATCAGGGGGGGGGGCTAGATGACGAACTTGTTAGGCTCTTCCTCGCGCTGCTTGCCAAGTCCCTTCTGGAGTCCGCTGTCAGTGATCTCCCTGTCGTACTCCACGAACCGGGTTACCATGTCTATGAGCTGGTCGCTCATCTCAAGCATCTCCTCCTGGGTGAACTGGCTCATGACTTCTGGGCTGTTGACCCACTGCATCCATCCTCCTAGGCTCTGGCTGAGGGCGCCGAAACTGAACCTCATGTTCTTGACCAGGTCAAGCCTGTCCAGGTCCCTCTGGCTTTTCAGGTTTTCAAGCTGTTCAAGGGTCTTCTGAAGTCTGTCGTTCCAGCTTACGTTCATTTTCAGTCTCGGTATCTAGGATTTGGCTCGTAATAAGCTGTGCGGGTCATGTGATCATTTAAATTTGGGCTAGGCGGGTTAAAGGTTGGTTGCCGGGGTCGCTTAGCCTGGTAGAGCGCCAGCCTGGAAAGCTGGTGTCCGTTAGGACTCAAGGGTTCGAATCCCTTTCCCGGCGCCACCTTTTTTGGTACCTACAGGTTGTTATTTGGTGATTTTTTTTGGTCAGTTTGGAAAGAAACGCCAGCAGGGAATCCTTAGTTCCTGTCACTGGGATAAACGCGAAAAAAAAATGCCGGGCTCATGGTATCAGTGGGCCGTAAATTCTGGAAAAAAAATATTTCGGGGGAGCGGGTGGCATCGTTGCCCACTCGATTCCGTTAATAGTGAAGACGGGGAAAATACTCCAGTGTTTTAGATGGTAAGAATACTTGAAGGGGTTTACGGCATCGATCACAGCGCTGATAAGAACCACAGCCTGGAGAGCTGGATTCTGGTCTGTGAGAAGACCATCCTCGTTGATGGCGGCATGACGGGCGAGCACGTCAAGGGTATTGGGAGGGAGCTTGAGTCCATGGGTAAGGGCTGGAAGGACGTTGACCTCATACTGGTCACCCACAGGCACCCGGATCATATCAACAACCTGCCTGAGCTGGTGGAGCTGACAGGTGCACCGGTGATGGCCCAGAAGTTAGAAGCGCCACTGGTGGAGGCGGCCCAGGGCGTCAAGGTGGAGGGGCTTGAGGACGGCAGGGTACTGCCTTACTGTGGTGGGATCCAGGTCATCCACGTGCCTGGTCACAGCGAGGGCAACAGCTGCCTCTACCTGGTGGGGAAGAAGGCGATCATAGCGGGTGACACGATCCGCGCCGATGTGCCGGGTGTGATTACCCCGCCACCTGAGAAATATTGCCTGGACGTGGAAGAGGCGACACGTGAGATCAGGCGGCTGCTTGATTATGATTTTGACCACCTCATCCTCTCCCACGGCGAGGACATCATGGGCGGGGCCAAGGAGATGGTCAGGGCCCTGGTGGAGAAGAGCGGCTAGTATCGAAGGTGATAACTATCATCCGCGTCCCTTCTCTCCTTCATGGCAGCTAGGCCGCGGTGGTGGAGCTACAACTACACCGTTTTACTGATCACGTGGATGGGCTGGATCAGCATATACCTGGCCCGCTCGGTCCTGCCGCCGGTTCTGCCGGTGCTCACCGCGGAGATGGGTTTGACGCATGCCCAGAGCGGGCTGCTTGAGACGGCGTACCTCATCGGGTACATTATTAGCAAGGTCCCTGCTGGTGGCCTCAGCAGGCGGTTCGGGGCAAGGAATGTTCTGGCGGGCAGCATGGTGGGCTACGGTGCGTCAACACTTCTTATAGGCTCCGCTCAGGGCTACTCTCATGTGTTCATCCTCAGGTTTCTGGTGGGCCTCTTCCAGGGGGTCCATTTGCCTGTGGCAAACGCCCTGCTCAGTGACCGTTTCGGCTCGAACCAGGGCAAGGCCATAGGGTTCAACGAGTCAGGTGCTAACGTGGGGAACACCCTTGCCTTCCCGGTTGCGGTCAGCATCCTGTCTGTCTGGGGCTGGAGGGTGGCGTTCATGGCTTTATCAGTGCCCGCTTTCCTGCTGGCAGCCGTGACCCTTGCGTTGATGAAGCCGGAGGAGACAGTGGTTGATGTCTCGGAGGCATCGGACGGGGATATCTGGAAGTATTCCAGGGTTCTCGTGCCCCTTGCACTGAGCCACGCCACGTACAACCTGGTACTGAGGACCACGTTCACGTTCATGCCGTCATTCCTCGTCGAGTTCAGGGGCATGGCGGTGGCCTCGGCGGGCTATCTTGCCATGGTCCTGCCGTTCGCAGGGATATTCGCGAAGATGGGAAGCGGTTTCATACTTGAGAGACTGGGGCCAAAGGCGTCCATCACGGGTGCATCCGCGTTGAGCGCACTGTTCCTGGCGGTCCTGGCCATGGGCCCCGGCGGGTCATGGATCGGATTGAACCTGCTGATCCTCGGCCTGACCCTGTACAGCTACTCACCCATAATCTACTCCACTACAACGGCCTCGCTCCCATCCAGCCTGAAGCCCGTTGGGCTGGGGGTGGTTACCATGTTCGGCAACCTCGTCGGGGCGGTCTCGACCTCGGCAGTGGGGGCGTTGATAGACTCCAGCGGTTACAGCCTCGCTTTCACCGTCATAGCGGCAGTAGCCCTAGCCAGCTCTGCTTTGATTCACTTGACTTTTCCTAAGGTAAAAATAAGGTAATCTGGGCTATGTGTATGTGAATATCAGGACTAGCTCCAAAGTCATCATATTAGTTCTAGTGGTCATCGCAGCGGGGGTCTACTATAACTCCACGACAAATCAGACAGAGGTTATAATCTACACATCGGTTGACCAGATATACTCGGAACCAGTCCTGGAAAAGTTTGAAGCTGAGACGGGGATCAAGGTCAAGGCCGTCTACGACGTTGAGGCCGCAAAGACCACGGGACTTGTCAACAGGCTCATCGCAGAGAAGGGAAACCCCCTCGCTGATGTCTGGTGGAACGGCGAGATCGCCCAGACCATCCTGCTCAAAGAGGAGGGAATACTGATGCCCTATACATCACCCGAGGCCGACGGCATCCCATTAGCGTACATCGACGCTGACGGGCACTGGACGGGGTTTGGGGGAAGGGCAAGGGTATTGCTGGTGAACACCGAGTTGGTGGCACCCGAGGACTACCCGGAGTCCATCTACGACCTTGTTGAATACATCGAGAACGGTTACAGCGTCGGGATAGCGTACCCCGTGTTCGGGACCACCGCGACACACGTCGCGGCCCTGTACGCTGAATTTGGGGCAGAGGCCGCTGAGCAGTTCATGACAGACTTGAAAGAGGCTGGTGTCTTGGTCCTTGACGGGAACGGGGTTGTCAGGGACAGGGTCGCCCAGGGCATGTTGGACATGGGGCTCACTGACACCGATGACAGCATCGGGGCCATCGAGAGGGGTTACCCGGTGGAGATGGTGTTCCTGGACCAGGGCGACGGCCAGATGGGCACGTTGAAGATACCAAACACCGTGGCCATGGTGAGGGACGGGCCCAACCCCGACGAGGCGAGGAGGCTCATTGATTACCTGCTAAGCGAGGGGAACGTCGCCGACCTTGTGGATTCAGGCTGGTTCCAGCTACCTTTGAGGGATATCAACGTGGACCAGGAGTATTTCGATGCCTCAAGCGTCAAGGGGATGGACGTGAACTACGTCGAGGTCTACGGTTTCATCGAACAAGCCAAAAAGGATATGGCAGAGATATTTGTTCGATAGCCCATGGGGGAGACATCCGTATCAACAGGGAAACGGCCTGAGCTCTCATCCGTGGCATCATACATTCTTTTATTCATTTTTTTCATGCCCCTTGCCCAGCTGTTGGCGCAGACTATAGTTGATGTCTTGGCTGACCCTGAGATACTCTGGCTGGCGGTGCCCGTGGGGAGGAGGCTTACCCTTCTGGTGAACAGCTTCGGGCTGGCCGCCTCGTCCTCAATTTCCGTCGCGGTTCTCGGGGTGCTGGCCGGGAGCTATCTTCTTTCCATCAACGAGGGCTTCTGGGGCAGGGCCAGGTGGGCGCTGCTGCTGACCGCCCCGGTTCCACCTTACATCCACGCCCTGACATGGTCAACGGCGATAAGATTCCTCAAGGACAGCCTCGGTGCCTATGGCACAGGCATCCCCCTCTCCGGGTTCTTCATGAGTTACTGCGTCAACGTCCTGGCCTACCTGCCGCTGGGAGTCGGCCTAGCCATCGTTGGGTTCATGCTTGTGGAGTCTGAGGCCGTCGAGGCCGCGAGGCTGGTGAAGGATGATTACAGTGTCTTCACCGAGATCATACTGCCCCTCGCCATGCCCACGATATCAACGGCCCTGGGCCTGGTCTTCATCCTGGTGGTCACTGATTTCAGCGTCCCCACGCTTTTCAGCTTCAACGTGTACAGCCTTGAGGTGTTCAGCGAGTTCAGCGCATCCAACAGCACGTCCAACAGCGTGTTGCTTTCACTGCCCACGCTGGCGGCTACCTTCGCGGTGCTATCAGTCTCCATCAGGGGGCTGCGATCAACGGTTCAGAGCAGCAGCGTCGGTAAGTTCAGCGGGTTCAACGGGTGGAGTTGGCCCGAGTGGTTCAAGGGGGCCCAGGTGGCGGCTGTTGTGGTATGCGTTGCCCAACTCACACTGCTAGTGGGGGGTTTGATAGTGGAGACTGGTTCACTTCAGAGCATCTGGTTCGCGTTGACGGCGGCCTCGGATGATATCGTCACGACGTTGATAATCAGCGTCTCAGGAGCGGTACTAGGGGGCGGGTTGGGGTACCTGATTGTGGACAAGTTAGAGGAGGGGGCGCAGTGGTGGCTCCTGTTATCGCTGCCGCTTGCCCTCCCGTCGTCCCTGGTCGGGATCGGCCTCATCATCGGGTACAACACGTGGCTGCCCGTGGTCTACGGGACCATGATAATGCCGGTGATCGCGGTTATAACCCGCTTCACATCGCTGGCGGCCATCATCGTCTATGCCCAGAAAAAGAAGATGGACGGCCTGCTGTTCGATGCGGCTGACCTCTTCAAGGTGAGAAGAAACGATGCCCTGCGCAGGGTCAAGCTGCCCCTCCAGATCAGGGGGATAACCGCTGCAGCCATTGTCCTCTTCGCGTTCAGCCTGGGGGAGCTGGGCGCGACCCTCCTGGTCGTCCCCCCTGGAAGCGAGACTTTAACGATAAGGATATTCAATTACCTCCACTACGGGGGGAGCGAGGAAGTAGCGGGGCTATGCCTCGTCATGGTCATCACCATGATGACGCTGAGCGGACTGGCGGCCTACGCGTACAACCTGAGCGAGGGGAAAGTGAAATGATCAAGATAGAGGGATTGGCAAAGAGCTACGGCAGGGACAAGGTGCTGGACAACGTGAGCCTGGAGGTAGAGGCAGGCAGGACCGTCGGAATCATCGGCCCAAGCGGGAGCGGAAAGACAACCCTCCTCAGGTTGATTGCGGGGCTTGATACCGCGGACAGGGGCACAGTGTCAATCGACGGGGTCCCGGCGTCCATCCCTGAGGTGGTCACCGCGCCTTCAATGAGGAACATCAGCGCGGTCTTCCAGGTCCCTGCCCTGTGGCCCCACATGACTGTCCAGGAGAACCTTGACTACGTCCACACGGGGGAGGCAGGAAGCTCCAGGGGCATACTGGACAGCGTCGGACTCAGCGATCTTGTCAACAGGTACCCAGGCGAGCTCAGCGGCGGGGAGGCGAGGAGGGTGAGCATCGCAAGGGGGCTTCTGGCGGATAAAAAGTACCTGCTCATGGACGAGCCGCTGGTGAACCTGAACCCCGGCCTTAAGAAGATGCTCCACGAGGTCATCATGGAGTGGACAGTGGGGAGGAGGATGGGGGTCCTGTACATCACCCATGACAGGAGCGAGCTGGCCTACGCCGACAGCGTGTACTCCCTGAGCCACGGGCTCCTTGAGACTGAGCGATAAATTTTCTTTCAGGGAAAAAAACAGAGATTAGACTTTAATGACAGATGCGCCAAGTGTAATCAAGTGTTTGTATGGTGGAACAGGAGCAAAGCCCCCAGAGCTTAATCGAATTCATTGGCATTATACTCAAGGCGTACATCACGGGCATTCCCAGCGTCATCAAGGGAATGGTCGTTTCTGTGGTTATCTCAGCGGTTCTGGGTAACGCAGTTCATTTCTACTTGATGGGATGGCTCAACGATGGCTGGAACAACGGTGGAAACCCTTGGCTTGACCCAATAATATTCCTGGTTGGCCAGAATCCCGCCAAGGTGATGCTGTTCTACTTCATGATAACCTACCTGTTCTGGTGGCTCATCGGGATGTTCAGGTCAAAGGGTATAGTCCCCACCTTGAAGATGATCGTGACATCCCCCATATGGATGGTCAAGAGCCTGACATCAATAGGCTTCGCCGTCCTGCCCATGCTCATGGGGGGGCTTGCAGTGAGCTTCTTACTGGGACTCACCGTCTTGACGGGGCCAACTTCAATAACCATGTTCCTCTTGATGATCACAGTGCTGGTCTCGCAGGACGAGAGCCTCCTAATCATGGGGCTGCAGCTCGGGTTCAAGGACGCATCAGGGCTTGTGAACAGGAACCAGCAACCCATGTTGCCGAGTCCCCATGTGCCCTCTGCAGCCATCGTTGGGGCGGGCATCGGTTTCGGGTACATGGCTTTCTTCAACACAAACCCCATGGTAATCGGTGGCATCGCGGCTCTCTCCATCGCGGGGCTTGTCTACATGTTCATCAAGAGCAGGAAAGGCCCCCAAGCCGCCGTGCTCTGCACACTGCTTGTCCTCATATCGGCCGTCGCCATAATGGCCCCGGCGGCCTACGCCGACGACGGGGGAATCCCTGAGAACGGAGGATGGGGCAACCTGATAAACAACCCCTGGCTCATCCAGGAGCTCATCAGCAAAGGATACCCCGCATCGATAGCGGCCACCATCGCGGCCTCACTGGTCTCGGGGCTGTTCTCACCTCCAGTACTATCAAAGATCAAGCCGTTAGGAGACGGATATGTACAAAAAGACTGGACGGGCTGGACGAAGGATGGAAAAGTAGACACCCCAACCCAGTTTAAAGAAGACCCCCATGGGGCATGGGTTTCACCAGACGGGAAAAAATGGAGCCCAGAGTCCCAAGAAGGGGTGGGGCTCAGTAAAACCATCATCGATGCAGAGGACAGCGAGCTCTTGGGGGACAGGGTGAGGGTATACACCCAGGAACCCCCCAAAGACCAGGAATTGATAACGGATATCACGGATGGCATCAAGGGACTTGGAAGAGAGACCGTTGACCAGCTTCACCCAGATAACTGGAAAAACCTTACTCCAGACGAGAAAGGAAAAGTCATGGAGAAAGTCAGTGATGTCTTGAAAGAAAAACTCGGACTAACATATGACCTTGACATGTCCAGCAACACCGCAGAACCGGGTCTTGGGGGAAGCTGGAGCCGAGGCACTGGCGGGGACCCGAATAAACTGACGATAAACACGTCCGGGGACGCCTTCAAGGACCCAAGGGAGGCCATCAGGACCCTCATACACGAGACAAGGCACGGTTACCAGGAGAGGGTCCAGGACCCCAAGGGATCTGATTACCAGCAGATGTGCGAGTACAACGACACGAACTACATGGGCTCAGGCTCAGACTATGTCAGGTACAATGAACAGTTCGTGGAGAGGGACTCAAGAAACTTTGGCCAAAACACGACAAACCAGGTGATAGGAGAACTGAACAAGATGTGGTCGGGAGAGTAGGAGGAAGAAAAATGGCAGCAAGAGAACAATTTTATTATCTTGTAAACGAGTTGACGGCAAGGTATGGCTTCGAGAGGGGCCACGCATTAGATGCGGCCGAGAGGCTGATGCGGCATGACAAGATATACACTGACTTTGTGCAGTACAACCAGACGGGGAAAGCCTCTGACAACAAGTATGGTGGCTACACATTAGCCCAACTCGTCAAGGACTACCAGCTGGAGCCAATTGGAGCGTTCCTGATGCTCGTCGAGCTGGAAACGGACCCCGTTCAGGGGCAATACTATCTCAACCAGATAGTCCAGCACGGTCACCGCGTGAAAACAGTTGACGAGGACGGAAAAGAGGTCACCGAGTTTAGAACCATAGCTCCCCCTGTGCGGGAAGACCTGGACCCGACGACCCCGAACTGCCCAAAGTGCAACGGCGAGTTGACATGGATCGAGCAGTACAAGCGCTGGTACTGCTACGAGTGCAAGGAATACGTATAGCCCCGAGGTAGGGGGCATCCCTTCTTTTCTGGTTAACTCTATAAGCCACACTGGCGACTTTTCATCATATTGAGCCACGGAAAAAACACGTCCCCCATCATTGTCATCGGACTCGTCGTGCTGTTACTCGGTGCCATGGCGGTTCTTCTTCGCTCAGAGCCACCAGAGGTAGAGCCAACGGTCTGGGAGATCATACGGCCCCCTAGCGACGTGACATCAATGGTGGATGCCGGGGATATCGTGTGGGTGGGTGGCAAGGACGGCGTTATAGGCATCAACAAGACCAGCCACCAGCAGGTCGAGTTCCCCTGCGAACAGCGGCTGACCTACACCAGGAACATGCTGTGGGAGGACGGCGTACTGTGGATCGGACACGACAGGGGACTCACAAGGTGGACTGAGGACGGCTGGTACACGTACACCGAGGACGACGGAATGGTCACGGACAGGGTCAACTGGGTAATGAGGGACGACACGGGGACCCTATGGGCCGGGACTTGGCACGGGGCGTACTTCAACGACGGCTCGGGCTGGGACAGGCTGACAACCGAGGACGGCCTCATCAACGATAACGTGTACACAATACGTCAGCACAGCGGTGGATCCATCTGGTTTGGCAGCTACACGACGCCGGAGGGGGGAATCAGTGTGCTCGATGACGGAGGGTGGCAGTACTTCTCCACGGGGAACGGGCTTGTCCACAACAACATTGTCCAGTTCTATGAGGATACCAATGGCTCAATGTGGGCATCCACGGGGTTGATGACAGTGGGAGGTGGATCCAGGTTCCAGAAAGAGGGCGGCGTGTGGGTGATCGTGGATACGTTGACCTCGGAGGACGGCTTACCGGAGGGAAAGGTGAGGTCAATATTCAGGGACTCGGATGGGGTGCTCTGGGTGGGGACCGAGGACAACGGAATGGCGCTCATCGACGATAACGGGATCAGGGTAATCTCGGTGGATAACGGATTGAGCCATGACGAGGTGAAGGTTTACCTTGAGGACGACTTTGGGTACCTCTGGCTGGGGACCAGGGATGGAATAACATTGCTGACCCGTGACGATGTCAGGAACATCCAGTAAAAGCATGGGATAATGGCTAGGAACATACGGCGGCGCTACAATACTCGCCCCTCGTGGACCGCGATGATTCTGATGAAAACAGGTTCTGGTCCGATTATATCGGGAGTAACCCTGAGAACAAGTTCGGCGAAACCGAGGCACGCCTTGAGTACATTGACAGCATCCACTAGCATGAGGTCAAGATAAGCTATGAAAAAGTCGAGGGCCACATCCCCTTGCGGTGCAAGCTGTATTACATGCCCGACATTCGGGAAATGCCTAGGCTAGTCAAGGTAATCCTTGACCATTTTTTCTACCATTTCTGCGATAGCCGGGCTTGATGTCAGGCCCGGTGACTCTATGCCAACCAGGTTGATGAAGCCGGGGAGGCCCTTGTCCTCCTCGTGGCGTATCACAAAGTCCTTCACTGGGTCACCTGGTCCCTGGAGCTTTGCCCTGATCCCTGTCATGTCGGGGTGCAGGTCCTCCATCCTCACATCGGGGAAGTACTCGACGATGTCCCTCCAGAAGGGCTCCTTCTCGGACTCCACGGAGTAGTTGATCTCATCGACGTAGAAGGCGTTGGGCCCGAACCTGAGCCTGCCCGTGAGGTCGGGAACGCTGTGGATGCCCAGGCTGGCCGCGTCCTGCGGTGGCGGCGGGTAGACGAGCATCAGTGCCGGAGGCTTGCCTGTGAGGCTGAAGTACTCGCCCTTGCTCCAGTGGAGCCTGTACCCAGCCTTGTCGATATCAATCCCTGCCATCTCGGCTACCTTATCGCTGTACAGGCCCGCGCTGTTGATTACAATCCTTGACTCGATCTCGAAGGGCTCGCCGCCGCTGTTCATCCTGACGACGTAGCCGTCCTTGACCTGCTCGATGCTTACGACCTCGGTGTCAAGCACCAGCGGGTCGCTGCCGGCTTTCCTCCTCGCCTCCCTGTGGAAGTGGTCCATGAGACCGTGGGCGTCAAGTATGCCGGTACTGGAGCTCAGTATCGCCTGGTCTGCCCTGACGTTTGGCTCCAGCTTCTTGATCTCTTCGGCGTCGATCATCTCAAGGTCCCTTGCCCCGATGGAGTTCGCGTGCTTGAGTATGCCGTCCAGCTGGGCCACCTCGGCCTCGCCGTTGCCCACTATGAGCTTGCCGCATCGCTTGTACGGGACCTTGTATTTTTCACATATCTCGTAGATCATGGGGTTCGCCTTGACGCAGAGCTCGGCCTTCAGGGTCCCCGCCGGGTAATAGATGCCCGCGTGGATTACCTCGCTGTTCCTGCTGCTGGTCCCCTGACCGTGGACCTCCTCCTTTTCGAGGATGTACAGTTCCTTGTCCGCTATGGCTGCCCCTACCGCAAGGCCCACGACGCCTGCGCCGATGACCACTATGTCTACCTTGTCCAAGCCTGATCCAAAAGAGAATACGTTACTGGCTTAAAATTATGATTAAAAAAAATATTGGAAGGGGTTAGGCTTCCTTGTACCATTCCTCTGGTGCGCTGTCGGTGGCCGGGTCATATCCGTCTGGCAGGATAGCCTCGATGCCCAGGATCTCAGTGATGAAGACCTCGACTACGCCCTTTACGATGGACCCCTCGGTCAGGTGTCCACCGACTGTTGGCACATCCCATGCGCCCCCGATGACGTAGTGGATTGCTGGAAACGGAGTCTCTACGCCGTTCTCGATCCTCGTGTGGATCATGCCGCTCATGCTGATGAGCATGCTGAGGTTCTCGAAGGTTGCAGTCTTCTCCATGTGCCAGTTCTCAGGGTTCTCGGTGTCAGGGCACCAGAAGTACATCTTGGCGGGCTCAAAGCCGCCCATGAACGCGGCGTGGATCTTGCCGAACGTGATCTTCTGGTCGATGGCGAACTTCTGGATGGCCTTGTAAACGTCGGCGCCAGTGGTCAGCCTGATGATGAACTCCCTACCCCTCTTGCATTCTACGTAGTGGTACGCGTCTTCGCTTACCGCATCGCTTTCCCATGCTGCTTTTGTCATAGTAAACCGTAGATACAACGTGGTGAATGTGTATAATATTTTTCACGAAAAAATGGAATAATATTCCACTTAACCCTTGTTTTGAATAGGGTTGGGAGGCTAGCTGATTCTCAGCAGCTCATCGAGGATTCCCAGCTGCGTCGGGTTCGCCCTCACGATGTCCGTGCTGCTGATGAGGCCAACAAGCTTCTTCCCGTTGGTGACTGGGAGCCTGCTGATGTTCTTGTCCGCCATGATCTTGGCGGCCTCCTCCACTGCCGCGGTCTGGTCAATGGTCACTAGTGGGCTGGTCATGATATCCTTGGCCCACACTGTGGCGGGGTCCATCCTGGGCCCGACGACCCTCAGCATGATGTTTGTCTCTGTGATTATCCCTATGGGCCTGCCGCTGCTGATGACGATGACGGACCCGATGCCGAACTTGTTCATCTTCTGCACCGCTGCGTGCACTGAGTCGTCTGGTTTCACGGTCTTGATGTTCTTTGCCATTATGTCTCGAACTATGATAAATCCGCTCATTAGAATCACTCAAAATAAGGGTTGTAGGGGGGAATATTAACTTTGATGGGCAGGTAGAGCTACCACTGCCTGATCTCGATGGACAGGCCGTTGTTGTCCAGGAACTCTCCCCTCCAGCTCTCGCCCAGGCTCATGGGCTCCCTGCTGATTGTGACCCCTTTCTCCTTGAGGTAAGCGATGGCTTTTGGCATGTCGTCCACCGTGATGGCCATCATCCTGTAACCCACCTGGGGCTTATCCGGGATGGGCCCCGCGTCAGGGAACTCAAGAAGCTCAAGGCTGGTGTCCCCCAGCTTCATGAACACGATCTCGGTGATGCCCCTTGACCCGTCCATCTTGTGCTGGCTGGTGACCTCGAAGCCCAGTATCTCTGTGTAGAACTTTACGGAGCCCGCCATGTCCCTTGTGGTTATCTCTGTGTGGTCGATCCTGTTGAACATGGGGTTCTGAGCGGAACCATCGGTTTTATAGTTATATTTCGAGGAGTAGTAGTCTGTAGCGTTCAGGTGATTCCATGGATATCAATAAGATTAGGGCAGACTTCCCGCTCCTGAAGGAGTGGGTTTACCTTGACAACGCCTTCGTTGGCGTCATGCCGAGACAGGTAAAAGAGGGGTACGAGGAGTACATCGACCTCTGGTACAACTTCAGCCCCCCTGGGGACAAGACCATACTCCAGGAGTGGCTGACGAGGACCACGAGGCTCAGGGAGAAGATCGCCGATTTCGTCAAGGTCAACACAAATGAGATTGCGTTCACCACCTGCACCGGCTCCGGCCTCAACATCGTGATCAACGGGCTGGACTGGGAGAAGGGGGACAACGTGGTATTCCCAGAGTGGGAGCACAACGTCCTCTACACGAACACGACCGTCAAGAACGGCGTCGAGTCAAGGGTCGTCCACGCCAAGGACTATAGGTTTGAGCTTGCAGATATCGAGAAGCAGATCGATGACAGGACCAGGCTCATCCAGGTGAGCCACGTAAGCTATGTCAACGGGGACACCATGGACCTTGAGGCGTTGACCGGGATGGCCCACGAGCACGGAGCCAAGGTGCTGGTTGACGCGACGCAGGCGGTAGGTGCCCTTGACGTTGACTATCACAAATCAGGCGTTGATTTCGTCGCGGTTGCCCCGTACAAGTACCTCATGGGGCCCACGGGTCTGGCCTTCCTCTACGTCAGCGAGGAGAACATCGACGGGCTGACACCGGATAGGACGGGGTGGAAGAACCAGATATACGAGGGAGATAACCCCGAGGAGTCCATCAGCGAGGGCTCTGCAGAGAAGTTCGAGTACGGCACCATCCACTTTCAGGGCGTGTTCGCGCTGGAGAAGGCCATTGATTACCTGAACGCGGTGGGCACGAAGAACATCGAGAGGAGGAACCTGGAGCTTGCGGGCTACCTGTACGACGGCCTTGTTGAGAAGGGCAAGGTGATGTACACACCGGACACGCCCACTTCGCCCATAGTCAGCTACTTTGAGGACAAGCCGCTGCCACTGGCGGCCAAGCTCAAGGACATGAAGATCAAGGTGACTGGCAGGGAGGCACACGGGGGCCATATGAGGATCAGCGGCCACTTCTACAACACCAGGGAGGACATCGACAAGCTCCTCTCAAACATCCCCTAACCCCACCCTGTTTCCTCTGTACCGACTAAACAGGTACGAGTTTTAACTTTACAGCCGGTAGTGTGCCCCCAGCATCGGGCATGCGCGTTATGTATCAGTGTAAAGAATTAGGTTTATCTGAAATAAGTTGAATAAACGTGCCCTGATTCTTGGACTGATTATAATAGCGTTAATTCCAGCGGGCGTGGTCTCCGCAGCGCCCGAGGAGAGGCTGGGCCACAGAATGATATACGACCCCGTTGACAAACGCATCATCCTCTAAGGGGGAGCGGTCTGGGCTATGATGGTATCTGTACTGAGCCTCGTCGTCATGTTGAAGCAAAAAAATCAGCAATACATGTAATATCGTTGACATTTGCGTCGTTCTTTTAACAGAACCGTTAAATCATAGAGGTTTTCATACTTTGTAATGGCTCCCAAGGATTTACCTGACGGAATAGCTATCCTCGATTTCGGAGGACAGTACTGCCACCTCATCGCAAGGCGAGTGCGCGAGATGAACGTGTACTCCGAGATTCTTCACAGCGACGCAACGAGGGCGGATATCGGGGCACTTGGCTCAGAGATGAACCTAAAGGGCATCATTTTCAGCGGAAGCCCCAGCAGCGTAAAGGCATCAGACGGCCTCAGGCTTGACCCTGAGATACTGGAGATGGGAGTCCCTGTACTGGGTCTCTGCTACGGTCTCCAGCTCCTTGCGAGCATGCACGGGGGCAAGGTGGAGAAGGCCAGAGAGTACGGCCTCACTCAGGCATACATCGACAAAGCGTTCGGCATCCTTGAGGGAATGGAAGAGTGCCAGCAGGTCTGGATGAGCCACGGGGACACAGTCTTCGAGGCACCAGAGGGCTGGACGCCGGTAGCCCACACTGACAGGGCACCCGTCGCGGCCATGGTCCACGAGGAGAAGCAGATATGGGGCCTCCAGTGGCACCCAGAGGTCAACCACACCGAGCACGGTATGGAGATGCTGAGGAACTTTGTGCTAAAGGTCTGCAAGGCGGAGCCCAACTGGCGGCCGCTTGACACCATCGAGGAAGCGGTGAACAGTATCAGGAACATCGTGGGGGACGGGAAGGCAATCATCGCCCTGAGCGGGGGCGTGGACAGCAGCGTTGCGGCCGCGCTTGCGGCTAGGGCTCTTGGGGAGAGGCTGATGGCTGTCCACGTTGACCAGGGATTGATGAGGATGGACGAGTCGGCGTACGTCGAGAACGCGTTCAAGGACAGGGGGCTACAGCTCGTGGTTGTCAAGGCGCAGAAGCGGTTCCTTGACAGGCTTGAGGGAGTGGTGGAGCCTGAGACCAAGCGCAAGATCATCGGCGAGGAGTTCATCAGGGTCTTCGAGGAGAAGGCAAAGGAGTTCGGGGCAGATTACCTGATCCAGGGCACCATCTATCCTGACAGGATTGAATCGGGCCTGACCAAGAACAGCGCCACCATCAAGACCCACCACAACGTCGGCGGCCTGCCTGATGTCATGGATTTCAAGCAGGTCATTGACCCGCTGGGGGATCTGTACAAGGACGAGGTCAGGGGATTGGGCGAGAGACTTGGCCTACCCAAGGAGCTTGTTTGGAGACAGCCGTTCCCAGGGCCGGGTCTGGCGGTACGCATTGTGGGTGCCGTTGACGAGGAGAAGCTGGAGATACTACGTCAGGCTGACGCCATCGTGGTCGAGGAGATCGAGAAGCACGAGTTCAGCGAGGGCCTGTGGCAGTACTTTGCAGTACTGACTGACACAAAGAGCACCGGGGTCAAGGGGGACGAGAGGGCGTACGGCTACACCGTCGCTGTCAGGATCGTTGAGAGCATCGACGCCATGACGGCAAACTTTAGCTTCGCGCCGTGGGAGGTCCTTGAGAAGATCAGCAACAGGATCGGGAACGAGATACCCCCGGTCACGAGGATAGTCTACGATATCACCCACAAGCCGCCCAGCACTATCGAGTGGGAGTAAACCAACCCTTCTTAAACCCACATTCTATCTTCTTTTGATGGAACTCGAAGATTTTCTAGTCATGGCCAAGAAGAACACCAGTGGCTCAGAGGAAACAGAGCCCGTACCGCTCGATGACGGCTCAAAGGAGTACCGCTTCGAGGCCGAGGACTATGTCTTCAGGGACAGGTTCTTCGGAGGCAACCCCTTCATCGGCCAGGAGGTGGTCTACTGGAAAGGTGACCCGATCTGGTCAATGAACTATTACGGCAAGGTCACATCAAGGACGCCCGACGAGGTATACAAGTTCCTCACCAAGGTCCTGGGGGCAGTGGAGAAGAAGAAGCCGTACAGGGGCCCAGAGAGGTTCAGCGAGGGACTGATGGAATACAGGTTCATGAGCAGGGGCAACGTCAACTCGTTCTGGGGCGAGGAGGAGACCGTGCACAACGGCATCAAGGTCCAGTGGCTCAGGTTCCACGGCGGCGAGATCGGGGAGCAACCAATAAACACGATTGGAGCATGATTTGTGATATGAGCTACTCGTACCCCGACGAAGGCCCCCCGGCTGACCTGCTTATAGCGGCTGAGGCAAAGACCCTTGGCGAGACGTTCGCCCAGGTAGCCTACGCCATGTTTGAGATCATCACGCCCCTTGAGGGCATCGCCGAGAAGGAGGAGTTCACACTGGAGGCCACGGGCACCGATCTTGAGTGCCTCCTGTTCAACATCATGGACGAGTTCCTGTACATCAACGATGTAGAGTTCATTTTCCCAAAGAAGATAGACCTTGTAGTTTATATCGAGAACCTCACGGCAGTCGCAAAATGCATAGAGGCACGAATCAGCAAGGACGCCCACGT
>SDBS01002634.1_pt1 | contig 17869 bp, 17 predicted proteins | sample 2277091 | NCBI WGS metagenome assembly SDBS01 (sample SAMN10404972, study PRJNA504765) | marine sediment metagenome | isolation source: marine sediment core GS10_PC15, 163 cmbsf | place: Arctic Ocean: Southern Knipovich Ridge | collected 2010 | reverse complement strand
CGCTACCGCTAATGCTGCGCTCTATCTGAATGCCCGGCCCGTCTTTGCAGACATTCAAGCGGATACAGCCAATCTGGACCCGGCTCTTCTTGACCGTAATGTCACAGAAAAAACCAAGGCTATAGTTCCTATCCACTTTGCAGGACAACCTGTAGATTTGGATGAAATCTACTCATTTGCAGAGAAGCATGATCTACTGGTTATTGAAGATGCCTGCCACGCCCTGGGAGCAGAATATAAGGGAAAAAAGATAGGAAGTCTTTCGGATCTAACCGTCTTTAGCTTCCATCCGGTCAAGACTATTACTTCAGGCGAGGGCGGAGCCGTCTTAACAAATAAGAAAGATCTGTATGAAAAAATGGTTATGTTTAGAAACCATGGGGTAACCAGAGACCGGAATAGGCTGAGAAATGACCAAGGAGATTGGTTCTATGAAATGCATTATCTGGGATACAACTACCGTATAACCGACTTTCAATGCGCTTTAGCAACATCTCAAATGAAAAAGCTTGATCGTTTTATCTCCAGAAGAAGAGAAATCGTTTACCGGTATGATAAGGCCTTCGAGTCCGAGGATAACATAGATCTGCTTCATCAGAAGGAAAACAGAACTTCTGCTTTCCATATCTATGTTATCTGTTTGAAACCTGAAACATTGGGCAGATCAAGAAAAGAGGCATTTGAATATCTCCGTAATCGAGGTATCGGCGTACAGGTCCACTACATCCCGGTCTACTTGCATCCCTATTATCAACAGATGGGATACAGAAAGGGATTATGCCCTGTAGCTGAAGATTATTATGAACGAGCTATCACCATACCTCTTCATCCATCAATGGAGAAGAAAGATGTAGATAGAGTTATAGAGGAAGTAAAAAAAGCCACGGAGTAAGAGATGAAAAAGGTGCAGATAGGCCATCACCTAATCGGCGAGGAAGAACCGGTTTTTATTATCGCCGAAATAGGTTCCAACCACGATAAGAATCTTGATCAAGCTAAAGAATTAATTCGAGCATCTGCTGAAGCAGGAGCAGACGCCGTCAAGTTCCAATCTTTTTCAGCGGAAGATCTTTTGAACCGCAAAAACCTTGTAGACGGCAGATGGGTTGATGACTCCGGCTATCAAACCTTAAAACAATTGGAACTGCCTCTACAGTGGCAAGAAGAACTGTTGAAATTGGCAGAGCACCTCGGAGTGGTTTTTTTGTCTACTCCTTTCGATGAAGAGAAAGCGGACTCGCTGAATCAAATAAATATGGAAGCATTCAAGATTGCTTCCGGCGATATAACCCACATTCCACTGATAAGACATGTGGCCCAATATGGAAAACCGGTTATCCTCTCCACCGGAGCGTCAAACATTGACGAGATAGAAGAGGCGGTCGAAGCAGTAAAAAAAGAGGGAAACGACAAGCTCGTTGTGCTTCATTGTGTATCCAATTACCCTGTGAAATTCGAGGATTGCAATATAAGGGCCATTAACAGTCTAAGAAAGCAGCTTATTCTACCTGTCGGCTTATCTGACCACAGCTTTGGCATGGCTGCTCCGCTAGCAGCTGTAACTCTCGGAGCTTGTGTGATCGAGAAACATATCACTTTCGACCGGAACCTGGAAGGTCCGGACCACTCCTTTGCTGTGACAGTGGATGAGTTCGGTTCCATGGTTGTAGAGATTCGCCGCCTGGAAAAAGTCCTGGGTAGTGAACCCAAACAACCTACCAAAAACGAGATTCCGGAAAGGAAAGGTGCTCGGAGAAGCATATATGCCAAAGTCCATATAAACAAAGGAGAATTACTCACAAGAGATCATTTAAAAATAGTCCGTCACAATTATGGTATGGCACCAAAAGAGATAGACTCTCTGATCGGACAAAGAGCTAAAAAGGCTATCAGCAAAGATGAACTTATCACGCTAGATGCTTTATGAGCAAAGCGGTAGCGATAATCCAGGCCAGAATGAGCTCAAATAGACTGCCCGGCAAAGTGATGTTGCCGTTAGCCGGCAAGCCCATGATCTGGCATATTTGGAATCGGGCCCGTCAATGCCGGGAAGTAAGTGAAGTTGTAGTCGCTACCTCTAATCATGAAAGCGATGATGGGATTGCCGTATATTGCCGGGGAAACCAGATTAGTTGTATTCGCGGACCCCTTGAGAATGTACTTGAACGCTTTTTAATGGTGATAGAAAAATATCCGTGTGATTATATTGTGCGAATTACAGGTGACTGCCCCTTGATCCATCCGGAGATTATCGATGAGCAGTTACGTGCGTTGAAAAAGTTTAAGGGGGATATCATCTGGTGTTTCCATCCCGGAGATATTCTGGAAGGACAGGGAGCTCTGGCAATGCGTGTCTTGGAGCTGGTTAAGAGCAACTCAACTGATCCCGAAGACCTCGAACATGTGGGATCACCGTTTATCGCTCAACATCCTGAACTTTTTCGAATCGTAGAGTTCTTGCCACCTCCCAACCTGGTAGTTGATGGTCTGAGACTGACTGTTGATGAACATTTGGATTACAAATTAATGAGTGCCGTATATGAGGAATTCTGGCCAAGGCTGGATTGGGTTCCACTGGAAGGGGCGGTATCGTGGCTTAATAGAAGTCCTGAAATAGCCAGGCTCAACGCTAAGGTAACACATAAGGGTCTAAACAAAACCGTCAAAGAACTAAAAAGGAAGTGGGCTAGCGTTCCCAAAGTAGGAACGTGGGCAATGGAGAACTAACGATGGAAACAACACCCATTTTTTTTGTTACACAAGCAGGAGTAGGTATAGGTCTGGGACATATTCGACGGTCACTAGCTATTGCCAAAGAGATGAGGAGGGAAGGATTTAACAATATCCTTTTTGCAGCAGAGGATCTTTCCTCAATTGCCGCCTGGGTAAAAGGTGAAGGGTTTGGCCTTATAGATAAGAATTCTCTTTCCAGGCAAGGAGAAGGAGTGGCCCTAATTGACAGAAAGGACGACGTTTCGGAAGACATTAAGACATTTAGGAAAAATGGCTTAAAAGTATGCCTGATTGATAATGCCACGCCCGCCCGTCTTCACTGTGACCTTGCTATATACCCAATAGCTCATTTTGCAGATGACCCTAATTGGGATAGTTTTCAGGGGATTAGACTGGTAAGATCAGAATTCTTTCCCCTCTCCGAAGAGTTCCTTGCATTTGAAAGCACGCCTTTGAGGGAACGGGAAAACATACTGATCACCATGGGAGGAACCGACTTCAACAACCTGACCCTAAAAACTCTAAAAGCCATTAAACATATAAATGATATTGAAGTGAACATCGTTGTTGGACCGGCTTTCAAACATCAGCAAGAGCTGTTGAACTTCAGCAATACTTTGGGAACAAATTTTAGGCTCCACTTTAATGTGACAAATATGCCGGAGCTAATGAACCAGTCAGCGATTGCTATTACTGCTTTCGGTATAACACTGTATGAACTTGCCTTCATGGGCGTACCGGCAATCATAATAAACAACTATATCCGGGATACGAACAATGTTGAGGTCTTCGCGCAACAGGGAACGGCGATCCCGCTAGGGTACTATGAAACAGTCACATCAGGACAAATCTTTGCAGCAGTTGAAAGGGTTAGAACAAACAAAGCACTGGTAAGGGACATGGCAATGAAAGGACGCAGCCTGGTAGATGGAAAAGGTAGCAAGCGTATTGTGTCTGCAATAGAAAAACACTGTTTACCTAAAAAGCAGGTTGCAGCCAAGTAACTTATTTGCCAATCAGCTTATCATACGGTTGATGCAGTGGATATGTGAAAGAAGTTTGAGATCACGGATTAGGTAATAAAACAGCAATTATCGGTGAAAAAATGGAAAGAAAATGCTTTCTTTGTTGTTCAGATGTCGAAGTGCTTTTCGTGCAAAACCTTGACATACCAGGACTTGCTTTTCATGATATTGGTTTTTCCATCTGTCCTGAATGTGGTCTGCTTCTCCAATCTCCGACTGTTAGTTCAGTAGATATGCACAAGCATTATAGTAAAACTGCTGTCTATATCAATCCAGGGACGAACGGCAAACCGTCTGAAAGGAAGAGAAAATTTTTGGCCAGACAGGTGCAATTTGTCCTATCCACAATTGGAGAAATTCCTGCGTCTGTCTTTCAAGTAGGGTGTTCTGACGGTTTCACTCTATCGGAATTTCAGAGAGCCGGCGCGGCAACTGTGTCGGGCATTGATCCCGGCTTAGCCAGCAATAAATTAGCAAAAGAGCTTTACGATATTGAATCTGTAGTAGGAACATTTGAGGAATTTGTTCCCAATCAGCAATATGACTTAATCATATTAACTCATATCTTAGAACATCTTTACGATCCGTTAAAAGCTATGATCAAATGCAGTGAAATGCAAAAAGACAACGGCTGGATATTTATCGAAGTTCCTTTGCTGGAAAGGATTGATAGACTCCCGCCAGGCTATTTTACATTCGAACACCTCAATTATTTTTCCGAATTGGCACTTCTTCATATGCTCACGAAAGTAGGATATGTTCCATATTCAACCGCAAAACTTTTTTACGTTGCCAATTACCCAATTATCTCTATCATGGCAAAAAAAGAGTGCTCTAAGACCATGAATGAAAACTGTTCTGACTATGAAAGAGCTGATTCCCTCTTGAAAGAGTTTTGGCGCTTAGAGGAAGTGCGGTGGAAAATGATTGAGCAAAAAGTAAAAAGACATGTGAAGAAAGGTGCTTCGGTTTATGTCTGGGGTGCCGGAATGCACACATCTCAATTGCTTGCATTTACAGATTTAAAATCATACCTAACAATAATAGGGCTCATTGATTCAAGTCCTACTAAATGGGTCAAGCAGCTAGGCGATATTGAATGTTATGCTCCTGACAATGTTTTGCTTAAGAAAGACGACATCGTACTCATATCATCATATGCTTCGGAAAAAGAAATATTTGACAGTCTTGCAAAGGATAGGAGTGAAGGAGTGATCATTCAAAGATTGTACGCAGATAGCTAACAGGAATCTATCATTATCAACCAAATAGCACTTGAGATATTGCTGACAATCAGTTTTTAGCAAAAAAGGGTATTAAGAAATGGGGTTTTGTGTATGGAAGAGGCAGCAATGGATCATAATGGACGCCTAGAAGATATCAAAACATGGCAAGAGCACAAGGGAACGGTTCTTGACTCTATCAACGGCTATGATGTCATTGAGTGTGCAGTTTGTCGCTTTAAACATATCATTCCCATTCCTGATGCCGAGCAATTAAAAACTGTTTATGAGGAAGAATATTATTCTGTTGAAAAGCCGCTTTATTTCAAAAGAACAAAGGAAGATCTGGAGTGGTGGAATCTCCTTTATGGCGATTTGTTTGATTCTTTTGAGGAGCACTTACCACAGGACCAGAGACGGATACTGGATGTTGGTTCCGGGCCCGGCTACTTCTTGCTTTTTGGCCGGCAGAGAGGATGGCAAACCAAGGGTATTGAGCCATCCAGGCAAGCCGCAGCTCACAGCCGTGATCTTGGATTGGATATTGTGGAGAATTTCCTTGATGCGCAAGTGGCTGAAACGCTGGGGAGTTTTGATGTAGTCTACATGCACGAGGTGTTGGAGCACATTCCCCATCCCCAAGAAATGCTGAGTCTTGCTTTTAACCTTTTAAAACCAGGAGGCTTGCTTTGTGTAGTCGTGCCAAATGATTATAATCCCTTTCAATATGCACTTAGGACCGTCTGTGGGCACAAACCCTGGTGGGTAGCCCCGCCGCATCATATAAATTACTTTGATTTTGACTCCCTAAGTCAACTTTTTTCTGAAAGCGGCTTCGATGTTGTCATGCGCGAAGCGACTTTCCCCATAGACATGTTTCTGCTAATGGGCGATAACTACGTTGGCAACGATAAGCTCGGTCGAGAGTGCCATGCCAAACGAAAACTATTCGAGCTGAACATAGCAAAAGCGGGAATATCTCACATAAAACGCAACCAGTATAGAGCGCTGGCAAATATTGGTATTGGAAGAGAAGTAATACTTTTGGGACAGAAAAATGAGACCTTCCTATCTTAAGAATCCTGCTCTTATAAGCATCGGAGCAAATACTGGCCAAATACTCCTAATCAAGAAAATGAAGGAGCTTGGGTACTCTGTTATAGCAATTGACCGTGATCCAATAGCACCCGGATTTGAGTTTTCAGATGAAAGCCTTTTTCTGAGCACTCATGACGCAGACCCGATTATTACAGAATTGGGCAAATTGGAGGGGAAATACAAGCTTAGGGGTGTCTTTACCCGGTCATCAGGTCCTCCCGTAGTTACTACTGCAATTATCGCCGAGCATTTCGGTTTTCCGGGATCTACTGAAAAAGCAGCTTCTGTAATTGTGAACAAGGGCCGCCTTATGAAACTTTGCCAACTGAATGGCATAGTTAACCCTCTAAGTACTCCCGTCACTGATTCGCATTATTACAATTCAATATCAAAACAGCTTCCCTGTATTGTGAAGCCGGCTCTAAGTCTTGTCGGGAAGAAAGGTGTAAGACTGATCAGGGAAAAGCACGAGATTAATTCAGCTTTCAAAATGGCAAAACACTATTCTCATACAGGAGACGTATTAATAGAAAGATATATTCCCGGCGATGATATTGGCTTGATTTCCTTTGTCCTGGAAAGAAAAGTATATCCGGTTGTACTCCTACAGGAATTGAATGAATTTAGCGCAAACGGCGAAGTGGTGGCAAAAGGAGTCGAGATCCCATACAACACTACGGATAACCTGTCACAGTTAATTCATAGCTTGGCTCAATCGATTGTTGACCTGACAGGAGTTGAGAACAGTCCTTTTCTACTGTCTTGTCGGTATTCAAATGAATCGGTTCTCATTCCAATCGAAATACACCTTGATTTTGGAGGAGACTTAATTCTGGATGAATTGCTTCCGGCAAGTTCAGATTTCGATTTCATCAAGTTTACACTGAAAGCCATTGTCGAGCGGCGGACACAGACACCGGATGCAATATTTAAGCCCGCAACTCTTGAATTAAAAAATTATACCAAGGAAGAACACCTATGAGCTCAAAACCAAACAACCAACAGAACCTGTCACAGCTTAAAGGCCACCGCAGATTATGCGCCATACAGATGTCGTGCTTTGATTTAACAGAGGCAAGCAAAGCCTATAACTGTATTAACAAAATCAAGGAGTCTGCCTTGTTTGATCATATAGCCATCGTTGCCCCTGAAATACCGGAAAATACAATTCTGGAATCTCTTGCCCGGCAGCATGGTATTGATATCCTTTTGGGGCCAGTGATGAATGTAGCTGAACGCATTCTTCAAGCTAGCAAGATATATAATTGCGATATCATCTTGCGCGTCTTGTATAATTGGTTTTTTATCGATATCAAACTGGTCGCCGACATGCTGAGTCTTCTGGAGAGAGAAGAAAAAGATCTGTTGCGCTTACCCTTAAGCTTTGATATTCGATTCGGTGGTGACGTTTTCACGCAAGGCTTCTTGGAAAAAGTAATAAAAGATCTCGATTTGAAAAATGAAACCAGAAATGAGTTCTTGTTTAATCCCTGGGGATACGCCGAGTGTTGTCCTGGACGATTTAACGCCGCGACTTTTGAAAATGTGCCCGTTTATGATGGAGAATACTTTGCTAAGCTAGGAAAGCTAATGCGGAAAGTCTGGCCCGAGCGATGGGATGGAGCTTCTTGTCCCGCTAAAGCGTATGGCTTACCAAAACGCTTTCTCTCAAACAAGATGAAGATTATGGACCTCGCATGCGGTACAGGAGCAGGCAGCGCTTGTTTGGCAAATGAGTTTTCCCAGGTTACAGGTGTTGATATCTCTAAAGAGGCAGTCGATGCTGCTAATAGCAGCTATAGGAATAGATATGATAACCTTGAATTCTTACAGACATCCTATTCTGATTTGGACCTCAAAAATGAATTCGATGCTGTTGTATCTATACATACAATGGAACATATGCCGGACGATAACGATTTCCTAGAAAAATGCAGTGAATTACTACGGTTGGGCGGATGGATATTTCTAGAAGTACCATTGTTAATGAGACTTCCATTTGCCGGTATTTCTGAGCCTCTTGCCCCTCATCATACTCGTGAGTATGACATTCCCGCTTTGAGGAGTTTGGTTAGCGACCATTTTGAAATAGCTAACATTTACGGCGTTAACCGTGGTTGCTATTTAGAAACAGATAAAGCTCGCAATGCAGTCTTTGTTGTAGCCCGAAAAAGCAGTGATAAAAAGTATAATAATTCAGTCACAGGAGAACAGTATTAGTGGAACTTCCAAAAGCAATTTATATAATTGGCGGAGGGCCCCTGGGTATTAATATTATCCGTTGGGCAAAAGAGCTTGGCCTGAACGCGATTGTAACTGATAAAAATACAGACGCTCCCGGCTTCGCTATTGCTGATGAAAAATTGATTGCTGATGGCACAGATATCGACGCGCATACAAAATTTGCAGAACTGATAGGCGAAGAATATAAGATTGTCGGGGTTTATTGTGGCAGCGAGTTTGGACTCTGGGCAATTTACCACCTCTCAAATAAGTTGGGATTAAAAAGAAACAGCTATCAATCTATAAAAAACGTGCTCAACAAGAAAAGGATGAAAAACATATGGAAAGCGGAAGGAATTCCTAGTCCCGATACTCATATTGTACAAAACCCAGATGAGTTGCGAGATTTCGCGCAACAAGATCAGAGGAACTTTATAATTAAGCCTGCGAGGGGATCCGGCAGCAGAGGTGTTCTACTCGTGAAATTTGATAGTAATTTCGAGTTGGCTTTCAAGCTGTGCAAGGAATCTGTAGACAACCAAGGAGATGTGATAATAGAACCTTTCGTCGAAGGTCGCTCTATCGATGCTAACGGTATCTTTCTCGATGGCAAGTTTTACGGATGTGGTGTTTTGGAGAAGTTTTCTACACCTTCCCCTCATTTTCTGCCTATAGGGGGGTATGATCCTGCAGATATTCCCGAGGAGGAAGTCCCACAAGTCTATGAGTTGTTGGAAAAAGCCTGCCGGTCGGTAAGTCTAACATTTGGGCCTGTAAAAGGTGATTTCATAAGAGCAGATAATGGATATATTGTATTAGAGGTTGCTCCACGTTTTCATGGTGATGTAACTACTTCAAATACACTACCGCATGGTTCAGGAATTAATCCGGTTAAATTCTATTTTAAATATCTTTCAGAGGGAGTCATCGACAATTCATTGGTCGAAAACAGAGATACCTTATACGCTACTTGGCGTGTTATATGCCTTCCTCCGGGAAATGATTATAAAAATATATTTGAACAAGAATTAACAAGAGACTTCAGAATATCAATGATTTGGTTTGATGCGAAATACAACAAGAAAGGCAAACGCTACACTGACACTACTCAAATACCGGGTTATGTTTGCGCCTACGGGCAAAGCAAATCTGATGCGGAAGCAGTTTTAGAGGAGTTCTTTTCTAATGATGTTTTTGCAGTTCAATATAAAATTACGGATAGAAAATGGTACAAGGATTTGGGCAAAAGTATCGAGGAAGCCGGTTTTTCCAAAAAAAGCTGTGGATTCATATTGTAGGTTCTATATTGTAAGATTTTGTTAAAATAATTAAACGGAGGAGGATACTGATGGAATTCTTTTTGGATACAGCTGATGTTAAAGAAATCAAGAAATATGCAGATATGGGTCTCATCCAAGGCGTCACTACAAATCCGGCATTGATTGCGAAAGAAGGCAGGAATTTCAGGGAGGTAGTTGATGAGATTTGTGAGATAGTTTATGGACCTATAAGTGCTGAAGTAATTAGCCTTGATGCAGAAAGCATGATTGGGGAAGCTAGAATGCTGTCAAAGATTCATGAAAATATAGTTGTGAAGATACCGGCAATTCCGGAAGGATTTAAAGCATTAAATACTATTTCAAAAGAGGGTATTAAAACCAACTTTACTATAGTTTACACAGCAAATCAGGCTCTAATCGCAGCAAAAGCGGGGGCAACATATGTTAGCCCTTTTGTTGGTCGCTTAGATGCTATTTCTACAAATGGCGTGGAATTGATTAAAGAAATGGTAGCTATTTATAACCATTATAATTTTTCAACAAAGGTGCTAGCTGCCAGTATGAGAAATCCTATTTATGTAAAAGAAGCTGCTCTTGCAGGGGCTCATGTTGCGACAATTCCTCCGGAAGTTCTGGATCAAATGATGAGAAGCGAATTAACTGACTTATCTTTAAAAGGATTTTTGGACAAGTGGGAAATGCTACCCGAAGCCAAAAGAGACTACTTTAGTGTCAAAAAAATTACCCACAGGTACTAATATGAACCTTAAAGAAAAAATTGCACTGGTTACCGGCTCAAGCCGAGGGTTTGGAGCCAGGATCGCGGAAACACTAGCTAAATACGGAGCAATAGTTGTTGTTACTTATTTTAGTGAGGATGAAAAGGAAGAGAATAATGCTCAAGAAGTAGCGGAAAAAATAAATTCTGAGCTTGTCTTGCCATTAGATGTAAGAGAAAGAAAAAGTGTGCAAGATGTGATGAGCAAAATTGCAGACAGATATGGGAAAATTGATATTCTAATCAATAATGCAGGTATAAATATTGTAGGGGACTTTGACAAAATAACTGATGAAGAGTGGAAAGCTGTACTTGATGTAGACCTCAAAGGTGTTTTTATTTGTTGTCAAGAGATATTGCCATATATCAGTAACAATGGTCGCATTATAAATATCGGTTCAATTTCCGGGCAATACGGTGGTCCCAGAACACCATCATATGCAGCGGCTAAGGCTGGGGTTATGGCTCTAACTCATTGCTTGGCAAGATTTGTTGGAGAGAGAAATATAAGTGTTAATTGTGTTTCTCCCGGAATGATTGAATCTGAATTTTTAGATAAGACAATGCCTAAGGATTTGCACGATTCTCTATTCTCAAATGTGCCTTTAAAGCGGTTAGGAAGGATTGATGAAGTGGCTGAAACAGTTGCTTTTTTATCATCTGAAGGAGCCGGATATATAACAGGACAGACTATCGGGGTAAATGGTGGACTTTGGGTCTAACTAGAAAAACCGAGGAGATTCATATGAGATTAAAAGATAAAGTTTGTATTATAACCGGTTCAAGTAGAGGGATAGGGGCTGCTATTGCACGCGGTTACGCCAAAGAGGGCGCAAAAGTAGTCATAACCTATCTAGAGCAAGTGGATAAAGCACAAGAACTGGCAAAAGAGATTGGTTCAGAATTATATTTACAGCTGGATACTCGCAATCGCGAAAGCATAAAAACAGCCTTCAATGTGGTTGCTGAGCATTACGGCCATATTGATGTTTTAGTGAATAATGCTGGTATTAACAGAACTAATGATTTTCACAAACAAACAGATAAAGAGTGGGATGAGGTAATAGATGTAAATCTCACAGGAGTATTTCGATGCTGTCAAGAAGTTCTTCCTTTTATAACTGATTATGGACGCATAATAAATATTGGGTCACTTTCAGGAGAGTATGGAGGCCCAAGGACTCCATCATATGCTGCTGCAAAAATGGGAGTTATGGCCTTGACTCATAATCTCGCGAGATTTCTTGGGCACAGGAACATATGTGTCAATACACTCTCACCCGGCGTTATCGGCGGTGAATTTACTGAAAGAACTATGTCCTCAGATGTTAAGAAAACAGCTCTTTCCCTTATGCAAATTAAACGTTTCGCAAGATATGAAGAAATGGTTGGTACCGCAATATTGCTGGCATCTGAGGAATCCAGTTACATTACCGCTCAAACAATTTCAATAAATGGTGGGGCATGGACTCGATAACTAAAAGTAGGCTCGCTTTTGTGACAGGTGGCAGCCGTGGAATAGGAAAAGCTATTTCACAAAAACTAATAAAAGCTGGATATGATGTTTCCGTAGGGTAGAACATTAATCATAAATTAGCTAACAACGCAGTGAAAGATCATACCAACGCGTTTGCTGTCAAAGTTGATATTTCTGAACGAGAATCAATCAGAGCAGCCATCAAGAAAAGCGCCGAACACTTTGGTAAACAAATTAGCATTCTTATTAATAATGCAGGTATTGCTCAGGAAAAGCCCTTTCTTGAAATCACTGATGAAGATTGGGATAGAATGCTCGTCACGAATTTACGCGGTGCATTTTTCTTCTCTCAAGAGGTTATTCCCGGCATGGATAAACAAAACTTTGGGCGAATAGTAAATATAACATCAATTGGCGGACAATGGGATGGCATTAATCAAGTCCATTATGCTGCTTCAAAAGCCGGCCTAATTAATCTTACTCGATCGCTTGCCAAATTGTTTTCAAAAGATGGAATTAATACTAATGCTGTTGCTATCGGCCTCACGCTGACGGATATGGCAAGCCCGGAAATTAAATCACAAGCAGGAAGAGAAAAGATCAAGAGCATACCTATTGAGCGAATTGCAAATGTTGAAGAAATTGCAAATGTCGTAAGTTTCTTATGCTCTGAAGAGGCTTCATATATTACAGGTCAAACAATTAATGTAAACGGCGGTATGTATTTCGGATGAAGACACTTTGGATAGTTAGCGGTAGCGCAGAAGCTGTACCTGGAATCCAACGTGCCAAAGAGATGGGTCTCTACGTTATTGTTAGTGATGGCAATCCTTCGGCTCCCGGATTTGCTTTTTCTGATGAATCAGTGATTGCAAGCACCTACGATGTCAAAGATACTGTAAGTGTTGCGAAAAGATACCATCAAACCGTGAGACCTATCGACGGTGTTTTATGTATTGACTCTGATGTTCCATTGACTGTAGCATGTATTGCAGACGCCCTTGAGTTGCCCGGTATTTCTATTGAAACAGCTCGTCTTGCTACAGATAAATTGGCAATGAAACAACGGTTTAAAGAAAATGGTTTATAAATCCCTTGGTATAACCCAGTAGAAAACATAAATCACCTGACGGCCTTGGCAAAAGAGCACGGTTATCCTCTTGTTATCAAACCAGTGGATAGCCGCGGCGCAAGGGGAGTATTGAGGCTTACCGCTGATGTTGATTTGAGTTGGGCATATCAACGTGCATTACAGTTTTCTCCAAGTGGACGGGTCATGGTAGAAGAGTATCTGGAAGGCCGGCAAATCAGCACTGAATCAGTTATTGTTGAAAATCGCGCCTATACGCCGGGCTTCACTGACCGTAACTACGAATACCTAGAACGCTTTGCTCCATACATAATAGAAAACGGAGGACAGCAGCCATCTGAACTAAGCCCCGATGAGCGGAAGTCGGTTGTACGGTTAGCCGAGAAGGCAGGACGCGCTATGGGTATTCGGTCAGGCATAGCCAAAGGAGATATGGTTTTGACCGAGGCCGGGCCCAAGATAATAGAGATTGCGGCTCGTTTGTCTGGTGGGTGGCTTAGTACTGTTCAGGTTCCACTTGCAACAGGAATCGATCTCATAAGCGTTGCTATAATGCTTGCTTTTGGTGAAGACATTCCTCAAGAAGACTTGATTCCACGTTATCAAAAGGAAGTTGCTATCCGCTATTTTTTCCCGGAACCCGGACGTGTAATACGGATTAGTAATCTTGATAAGTTTAGGGATATTTCTTGGATTCATCGCTTAGAATTATTTGTTGCTCCAGGTGACATAGTTGAGCCTGTAACCGACCATACCAAACGAGCTGGTTTCGTAATTACAGCAGCGGAGACAGATGACAAGGCTGTTGAACATGCAATACGGGTTATCAATACAATTCAGATTGAAACTAGTCCCATCTAAAGATACGATATGATAAAGTCTCTTTAGAATCTAAAGGTGCTGTTCAAGGGCAATGATACTCCACTCTCTAGATGCCAGATGGAAAGAAGCATATGAGCAAACTCTATTTGTACACGGTTTTCCATGCTAATCTGCAATATTCCAGCATTCCCGAAGATCAATATTCCGCCATCATTGATCTTTGCTACTGGCCGGTGATTTCACTCCTGGATAAGTATAAGATCTCACTCGGTTTGGAGTTCCCCGCTTATACTCTGGAAAAAATCAACCAGATCGATGGGACTTTTCTTCAAATCCTGAACAATTATCGCGATAAAGGTAAATGCGAGATCATCGGTTCCGGCTATTCTCAGAATATCTTTCCTTTAATCCCTTGCGAGGCGAATGCAAAGAACCTACTGCTTGGCAACCAGATCTATCGCAACTATCTAGGAGAAGATCCCAAGATTGCTTACGTAAACGAGCAGGTTTATTCCGCCGGGCTCCCAAAGCTCTACATTGATGCCGGTTATGAAGCCCTCATTCTTGACTGGCATAATTCAGTTGCATCGAGCGACTTTCCTGATGATTATAAATACCAGACGCTGTGGCTTAAGGGCATAGACCAAAAAGCTATTAAGTTGATCTGGAATAACTCAATATCATTTCAGAGATTTCAAAGATATATCCAGGGTGAAATATCTATTGATGAGTATCTCGCTTACTTGATGTCACATTTCTCCGATGAAGCAGATAGAGTATTTCCTCTTTATGCTTCTGATTGGGAAATATTTAATCCGGATCAAGATGTTAGTTTTAATAAAGAAGATCCCGGCAATAATGAAAAAATCCAAAGACTGGATGATCTGTTCGCCTCCCTTGAATCGCTAGCCGAGATTGACATCATTTCTCCGTCCCGGATTCTCCAGCTTCTACCTCCCAAAAATGAAATACAAATAGGAAATACCGAATTTCCGATAACAGCAAAAAAGCAGGCCAAATATAACGTCACTCGCTGGGCGGTCTGTGGGCGTGACAACGCCAGAATCAATGCCCAATGCCTTCAATCCTTTCACCGGTTGTCCTTGATCGAAACGTTATCAAAGTGCCTGGATTCCAATAGAAGAATCTCCACCGAGAGAATAAACGGTAACTGGTTTCAGCTTTGCTATTTGTGGGGAAGCGACTTTCGAAGTTTCACAACTGAAGAGAAGTATCTTGAGTTTCGTAACAAGATGGGCTTCTTACTCGGAGATCTTGAAAAAGCTTTGAACGATCTTTCTTCTAACGTGAAGGTCATCGATGATTTTGCCTTGTTTAATCCTCGTGAAACAACTTGGCAAAATACAGCGTATGAATTCAATCTACAGCTTGAACCGGGAAAACACTACGGAACACCTACTGTCTGTCTGGACAACGAACCGTTGATCACACAGGCTGAGGACATTAGATATTATCGCGATAAAAGTATACGTTCAGCCAGATTTGTTATCTGCCCAACAATTCCGCCGCTTTCATTTTGCCAGGGAAAAGTGGTGCCGAAGGCACAAGCAGATCAGGAAATAGGCTGGCATCTTGAAAACAATAGTGTGCGTACCAAGGAAGTACAAGTGGATTTTTTAAATTCCCGGGGTGGTAACATCAAGAACCTCTTCTTTCCCCATATTTACGACCTTTCTCTAGCCGGTACAATCAGTCACGATTTCTATGATGAGATAGGCTTCTCCACAGATCAGTATACGGCCCATACCATAATCCAGGAAAGAGAGTTTAAAAAGATCACCGATTTATGCCCGGCTACCCTAGCTTTTCCCCAAGTCGGTACGGACTATCCCTTAAGAGTCCCGGTAAAATGCAAGGTGTCAATCCCAAACGTCGACTTATTTAAAACTTATTTCATCTACACCAACGAGCCGCGGATCGACATTAAATATGACTTCCGGATCTCAGATCTATCTCCTTACTTTTTCCGAACCGGAATCCTCACAATCAATCCTGAAGCTTTTGATCAAGAAAGACTGAGATATTCAACTGTCAACGGTGGCGAATCGGTCGAGGAATTCTTTGTAAATAACAAAAAGATAAATCAGACAGAAATCATAGATGCACGGTTTTCAGCTAGCCATTGTCTGGGCGCAAGCGAGGGTTGGGTAGATATAAGCGATGATCATAAAGGGCTTACTATAACAACGAACAGAAGAAAGCTTTATTCGGCTCCACTTCTTCATTACCAAGAGACAAAGAAATCATTTTACCTTAGGGTTTACAACTCGTTCTGCGAGACAGATGAAACAACCAGGCAGTATTGGCGGGGACACAGCGGATTTGAAGTTACCTACCTCGGGCACAGGAATGAAATTCAAGAAGCAAGAAGGAAAAGCCAGATGATTAACGATGGGTTGTTGTTGATTACCAAATAAGAATAGATCATCCAAAAGTCTTTTGTATCATAAAAGCTTCTGCAAAATGATATCCTGATTCTGATCCTCTCACCTTCGCCAATGCCCTTAAGACCTCCGGGGACCGGGGATGGGGATCTGGTCTGGCTTCACCCTTGTATGTTTGCATTGCTTTGATCTTAGCTCCTATTTGACCTTCAGTTACATCTACGTAGAAGTTAGGCTCCCATTGAACCGGCTTAAGATAACCGGTGCTGCTGGGTACTTCGCCACAAATAACTGTTACGTGGCTATCAAGACCTGGCCTTGTCGCAATAACTGCTGCTTCATGACAGTATTGGTGATCCACATTGGTGCAATAACGATGGTGTGTCAGGATGATCTCCGGTTCCACCCGGAAGATTATCTCCTCCAACCAGTGCACTATTTCCAGAAGTGAGTGTTTGTCCATCTCATTATCGGGAAATTCGCCTAGATATATATTTTGCGGCGCTATTCCCAAAACGGCCATTGCTTTCTCGCAATCTTTCCTGAGCCGGATCATATCGGTATCTCTCTGATGATAGTCTTGGGTATTACGCCTGCTATGAATGCCTGTTGCCGGAATTGCTAGGTGTACATCTACACCAAGTTCACCTAGCTTGCAGATAGTCGCTCCCGCAGCCAATGTTTCATCATCCGGGTGGGCAAAAAAAGCCAAAGTTTTCTTATTTCTCTCAAACTCAATCATCATTTGTCTCCTCGATTTTGGTAATCCGAATATCTGCGTGTATCTCTGATGTTTTCAGTGCCGGCCGGGATATCTCCCATCTGAAACCACCATATTCTAAATACGCTCTGGGATAATCAGCAGCATCCAGCATCCGAATGTGATCAAATAACTCCTCCAAAGTATTTAGTCCCTGGGGGATTTTGCTTTGCCCGGATTTCCGCCGCTTAAATAGGGTGGGCTCGCCAACCTGGGATACCGGCTCCGGATGCTCGGTGATAATCGCCTTGATCATCTCCGCAATAATCTTTGATGCTCGAACAAAAATTTCCTCCGCTAATCCGTCCAGGGATAAGGAACGCTTCATATAGACCGGCCCGGCGTCAAGCTCATCGACCATTCTAAGTGCTGTGATCACCGTTTCTCTATGACCTTTCGCGATCAAATTTTGTATGGGGCTCCCACCCCGTCCATATGGTAGATCAGTTTCATGAAAACAAACACACTCTGTTAGATCTAGTATCTCTTTGGAAACAGGGTGGCTCCAATGAGGAAAGAAGATAAACCTGGGTTTGAGCTTAGCGATCTTCTCAGCAGTCAAGTCATTCGGATCAGTTATCAGATGCCATGATCCCGGAAAATGCTTGATAACGTTTTGGTAGGTTTCAAGATTCCAGGGCCTGATGGTGGCAACCACATAGTTATCAGTATTCATTCGTTTTCTCCACTAAATATTTAAATGTAAAATATGAGCAAACCCACTTGTCCTATCTTATTCATACTCTTCTTTTGATTCAACCACTTAGTAACTTTGTAGGCTTCCTCGCATAGGCTAAATACAGAGTATGGTATAAAATGACAGGAAGCAAAGCCTATGACAGAAACTTGATCCCTGTAGAATTCTAATAGTTGCTTAAGACACTGCGAAACGGATATTGGATGTTAGTTCCAGGAAGGAGAATAGCGTGGCAAGCAAGGGAAAATGCTTAGTGGC
>SDBS01002633.1_pt1 | contig 17870 bp, 17 predicted proteins | sample 2277091 | NCBI WGS metagenome assembly SDBS01 (sample SAMN10404972, study PRJNA504765) | marine sediment metagenome | isolation source: marine sediment core GS10_PC15, 163 cmbsf | place: Arctic Ocean: Southern Knipovich Ridge | collected 2010 | reverse complement strand
AGGCACCTACCTGGTCCTCTTTTATAACTATGATGCCTAAAATACCATCAACAGCTTTACCCCAGTTTAATGCTTTTTCAATATCTGCAACCTTGCGGACCTTATTACCGATGGATGTTGCTGCAGCATCAGCAAGAGCTGTATCTTTGGAAAGAACCACCACAACATCGGCCGAGCCAAAACTCAAAGAATGTCCCACTTTCCCGGCTGAGGCACAGACTCCTAAAGGACTCTGTTCGGGTAATATTTCGATACCAACCCTATTGCTTAAAGGTGAATCACCGGCAAAAATAGCTATGGTGCGGGATTTAAGTGTATGAATAAATATGTCTCCACCGTTTTCCACAATAATTTCAGAAGATAGCGGTTCCAGTTCCTTACCAACAAGCTCGGCAATGGCTCCGGCGACCGCGGCCATTGGTCCGACATCTGCCTTTCGAGCAGCCTCTGACATTCGTTTTACAATATGAGGAGCGGTTGGAGGAACATCCAAGGGTTTGAGAGAACTGAGGAAAACCGGTTGCTTGATAATAAAACCTTCCAACTCCTGCCGATATTTTCTGACAGCATCTTCTGCTTCCTTCTTCAACTCCTTGCAAGCACTGATATGCAAATCAGTCTCTTTTACCACCACCCGGAATGACACTAATCCCTCGGCAATCATTTTGTCCCGATAGGAACGCGGTTCATACATATGATCTTATCCTCTATTAGAACGGACAATGGCATTATCTGAGTCTATTGTAGGATTTAGATGATCCAAGATGCAAGAAATAGGGATGAGGGAGAAGGGAGTTAGAGGTGTTTATTCAGTCAGTAGTTTCATATCTTGTGGTGGCCAAAAAATAAAAAGCCCTTCACCGATCAGATTTTCCAAAGGAACGAAACCCCAGCAGTGACTGTCATAACTGTTGTTTCGATTATCTCCCAGAACGAAGATAAAACCTTCGGGCACCTTGGTGGGTCCATAACAATAGTCGGCAACTGAGGCCTGCTCAACTGTATAAACAGATCCATTAACTAAGATCTGGCCACTCTGTACTTCTACGGTATCGCCCGGTAAACCGACTACCCTCTTTAAAAAAGGCTGGTTGCCCACTTTTTCGGGAGGGTTAAAAACCACTATCTCTCCCCGGTCAGGATCACGAAAACGATAGATCAGTTTGTTGACCAGGACACGGTCACCCGCATTAATTGTTGGGATCATTGATCCGGTGGGAATAATATAACTTTCAGCAATCGCAGCTCTGATGCTGAGTGAAATGAGAAAAGCTATGAGAGCAAGGAAGACAAGCTCTTTTAGCTGGTGATAGATTCTCTTACTCAATCACTAACTCCATAAGTCGCATCTTAAAACCCTGATATTGCAGTAGGTTCAGATGATAGGCGCAGGAATTTTAATTTTAGGGGAGGAAACAGGGTTCTTCTAAACCGCGTTGATGTTATCAATCATTTCCCGGACTTGTTCTTGATGCTGTTCGCATACCGGACAATTGGGGCACCCGATGTTGTAGAAACCTTCCCAAAAACTTTTTCCCGGCCCCTGTATGCTTTTTAGCTGAGGATCCCAATCAACTTTCCAGCAATCCGTTTTTTGCTCATATGCCTCGCAAGGATTACGTTGTATTTCTGTTTTGGTAAGTTTCTTTGCTTGGCAGCTCGGATTAATCTCCCAACATGCTTTGCCATTTCCGTTACCACACATCCTTTAAAACCCCCTCAGTCAGCCCCTGTTCCTATACTTGACCGGAGCTCAACAGGAATGCAGATTTGTCTCCGGATATCCTTAAATCTATCGATTACTTAAGCTAACTACTATGACATAAGTCACTTTTTCAATATCCGACTATCTATTCTTTGCCTTCAAAAGATAATTGCTACTGTCAATTCGGAATAATTCTATCTGTGCGCCTTTCTTGAAATCATTCTTCTCAAACAGATCATTGGCATTTAAGTGATAGTGTTCATGCCAGGTTCCAATGCAGTCGCAAGACACTGCAGAAATAGTGGCTTGATATTCCTGGTCCTCGCAGACCAGATTAAACTTGGTATTCAAGGTAGGTAGCTTGCCCAAAACCTCTTTGGTTATGAATATAAATTTCTCCTCCACTTCCTCTCCGGATAATCTCCGGGAGTATATTTGCTCGGCCATCTACCGTGTTCTCCTTGTCGGCTTCTCCTATTTCAAAGAATAGGTCCTGATATACTCGACTTCCTCTTCCGGCCATCTGTATGTCCATATACTTCGCCAAAATCTTTTGTCTTCCTGGTTATTAATAGCAGTGATGCATTCAATCCTGCTTCAAGCCGGTGTCATTCCCTGGCTAAAGCTTTGGTGCCAACTTTTTGGTTTCTATCTTCTTCTCCGGTTAAATCAGGCCGGGATTCGATCTTTTCAATGAATTCTCTTACCCATTCTATTTCAACTTGTCTGTGCATCAGAGGCCGGGTAAACAAAGCGGTCATATAAAATGGCAGCTTTTCTCCTCCAAGAGTCTGCCAAAACTCCTTAAGCTCGGATTCTTCACTTGTTAACTGGTTGAGATAAGATTTAAAGCAAACGAGTGCTTCTTCTTTGGTAAGATGCATTAGGTTGGACATTCCTAGATCAACATCGGAGAATCTTCTTTTCGGCCGGGACAGGATTCCCATTATGGACTTTTTCAGCTCTTCTTTACCTTTGGCGGTAATTGAATAAATTCTTCGGGAAGGAACTGAGTCTTGACTTTCTACCCGGCTCTCCACCAGCATTTTCTTTTCCAACCTGGTTAAAACATAATAGATGGAAGAAAAACCGATTTCGGTCCAGTATCTGATTCCTCGTTCTTTGATTATCTGATTAAGTTCATATCCGTATCTTGGTTCCTCAGCAACAAGTCCTAGAATCGCGATTTCTGCGTTGCTCATAGCATCTCCTTCCGGCAATAGCGCTATCTGATTAAGCTTTATCCTAGAAATAGGATATCAGTAAAACTGAGATTGCCAAGGAGAATTTAACAATAACAATTGGCAATCCTGAATCTCTCAGATCTCCGGTAACCTGATCCCTACTATCACGTGAAAAAGATGGGAGGGCTACAGGATCGAGCAAGGATTGCCAATTATCAGATTGCCTTCCGTGCGGCTGCAACTATGCTTTTACAGGAGAATTAGTTGAGGTGTTGATCGCTGAACTTTGATAGTGCTTCGACTAAAGCCTCTTCGTCCGGATTTCCTATATGTAGAACTTCGTGGTCTAATACAAAGACTGGTTCTTCGTTTACTATGATCGAATTATCATCACAGCTGCGATCTATATTAACAATCTCCAATTCTACCTGGGGCAACCTGCCTTTTATGCGGGAAGCCAGATCAATTGCCTCTGCACACGGAAACGAATTGTCTTTTATGTATATCGTTAAGTTACGCATGTTAACCCCTCGCTTTCTTCTTGGTTTCGTGAGCATCTTAAAAATATATCGATTGGAGTTATCCTTCGGTGACACAACTCACATTTTTTTAATGTTTTTAAAATTCTTTAACCACTATTGAAAGAATTTGCAGAATTATGAGGGAAAATACCTGCTAGATGAATTCCGGGGTGCCTGGCACCGCTTTTGGCACCGCTTTACTTCAGGGGCCGAAGTAGAATCCAAATTCCTAGGAATATCAGGACAGCAGGCCAGAAGTATCCTAGCAGATGCCAAAAATCCCAACCCAGAAACCCAAATGTAGTGGCCAGGAGCATACCGCTTGCAATGAGGAGAACGATTCCCAATACCAGAGGCCAAATCTCTTCTTTCCGGGTACCTAGGAAATAGACGCAAGTGAAGGCCAAAGCAATTGCTGTTATGATCAGAGGCCAATACTTCTTTTCTTCAATCAATCCGGATTCCAGCAAAGCGAGTATCATGCCAACAAAAGTGAGAATGAATCCCGGGATCAAAAAACCTACGGCTTTCCCTGAAAGATAGAACGCGCCTATAAAAAAGACTCCCAAAACAACCAAAAAAAGGTTGCCCGCAAGTCCTTTCCATAATCCAAGGTTAATTAAAAGAAAATATATCCCGAGCAGAATAAAGATAATTCCCATCAGTATCTTGCTCCGGTTTTTCTTTGAAGCCAAATTCTCACCCGTTTTGTTGTGCTTTGTTACGAAGAATTAAGCTGTTATTCATTCCGGGCTTTTAATTCTTTTAGGATCTTTTCAAGCTGTTTCATTTCTTTCCCATAACCAGCCCAGTCCCCGGTTTTCAGATACTCCTGAGCCTGGTTGAAATGCTCGGCCGCTTTTTCAGTCAATTCGGTTACTGATTGTTTGGCCTTTGTTGTTTCCTTTGTTGTTTCCTTTGTTGTTTTCTTTGTTGTTTTCTTTGTTGTTTCTTCCTTTTTGACCTCTTTAGCTTCTTCTCCAAAAACTTTTTCCAGTGCCGCTTCCAAAGTTTCTTCCATGACAATCTTATTGCCAAAAGCCACAATTACCCGCTTTAGCTCGGGGAGTTCGGTTCGCTCAGCCTGAAGATAAATAGGCTCAATGAAGACCAGAGATTCCTCGATGGGAATAACCAGGAGATTTCCCCGGACAACCTTGGAACCGCTTTGGCTCCATAGTGTAAACTGCTCAGATATATTCGGATCTTGATCAAAACGGGCTTCAACCTGGACCGGCCCAAATACCAGCTTTTGTTTGGGGAATTTGTAGACTAAAAGCTTTCCGTAATTAGGCATGTCATTTCTTACGCACATCCAGGAAATCATATTGTCTTTGTTTGTGGGTGTAAAGGGAGTCATTAAAATGAATTCTTCCCCTTTGAAGCCAGGCAATTTCATGATGATATAGTAAGGCTCTACTTCAGTTTCCGATCCTTCCAGTACTTCTTTGGGTATATCCCATAAGTCTTCTCTGTTGTAATAAACCTGGGGATCTTTCATGTGATAAGCTGCATACATTTTTGCCTGAACCTTGAATAGATCCTCGGGGTACCTAACATGCTCTTTCAAATCAGAAGGCATCTCATCAAAACTGACAAAAAGATCAGGGAATATTTTGCTGTATGCTTTGACCAAAGGATCTTGATCATCTACAAGATAGAAATGCATTTTGCCGCTGAAAGCATCAATAACAATTTTGGCTGAATTTCTGATGTAATTTTGACGGCCATCAAAAGGCTCGGAATAAGGATACATACTTGTGGTGGTATAGGCATCCTGAATCCAAAAAAGCTTGCCGGAAGAAACCACCAAATAGGGATCATTGTCCAGCGCCAAGAAAGGGGCAACCCTTCTCACGCGGTCCTGGATACGGCGATAGTACATGACCTTGCTATTACCGGTGATTGCATCAGAAACCAGAAACTTAAGACTGGAAAATCGCCAGGCAAAAAGAGCTTTTCTTAAAAAAGACCGCATGGATACTCCGCCGGTTCCTTTGTAAACAGTGTACTGGTTTTTATCCCCCTTCGGGTAATCAAACTCTTTGGTTCTGGTCCTCACTATGACGTATTCATTACCGGTTTCTCCATAGTAAATCTCCGGCCTGTCTATCTTAAAATTGATCTTGGAAACAGGAGGAATATCCTTAACTATAAGGTCGGGGAGACCGTTTTCGGCAACTTTATTAACCGGATTCATTACCAGGCCGTACCCGTGGGTATAGACAAGATGCTCGTTCACCCAGGTCCTAGCTCTCTCAGGCAACTGCTCTTGGTTCAACTCTCGCGCTGAAAGAGTAACCTGTTGATAATCTCCATCAAATTTATACCGATCCACATCAACGTCATTAAAATTGTAATAAAGCCTAATTGACTGAATCTGGCCATAGGTTTTCAACAAGGGCCGCCAGTCCCACAGACGGACATTTCTTATAGTTGCTTCGTTTTTCTTGATACCGGCAAGATCCAGGTTATCATTGACCGGAAACTCTTTTTCCTCAACCTCGTTGAGATTGTATGCTTTTCGGGTATATTCAATGTTCCTTTTTATATAAGGTGCCTCTTTTTCAATTTCATTTGGTAATACCCGGTACTGCTGGATTATGCCCGGATATATCCCTCCGGCCAAGACTGATGCAACCACTAGAAAACCAATTCCGGTTAGTGGTAGCGTCCATCCCTTGAAGTAAATATTTATCAGGAAAAACAGGGCACACCCGCAGGCTGCAAATAACAAAATCCAATAGGCAGGGAGCTGTGCGTGAATATCGGTATAACCAGCTCCGAACGCTGCACCCCGGGAGGAATACAGAAGCTCAAACATATTGAGCCTAAAACCCCAGGCAACAACTAGAAAAATCAAACCGGAAATAACAGATAGATGGGCTTTCACATGCGGAGCAAAAAACTGCTCGCCCGGTTTAATTTGAATACCGCCATCAAAAAAATGCACTACGGCCGTGGCAATTGCCGTTAACATCAGAGATCCCAGCAGCCAACCATAGATGAACTTGTAGAATGGAAGAGTGAAAACATAAAATCCAATATCCCGGTTAAATATGGGATCAGCTTGGTTAAAAGAAACTTGATTGAGAAATCGCAGAAATGTCATCCACTGCTCGGAGGTAGTGGCTGCCGCTACCAGGCTAAAGAATAAAGCGGCAACAAAAAGCAGAATTGCCAGAACTTTTTTAGGCAATGATTTGTATATCTGAATAACCTGATCTTCGACGGTCAAATACTTAGGTGCAAAGCTTCTGGCAATAAGAATGTTACCATAGAGCAAAGCAAAGAAGAGTAAACCCGAAACAGCGGCGACAATGACTTTGGCCCATATGCTCACCCAAAAAACCGAAGTAAAACCCACTTCTTTGAACCAGAGCAAGTCGGTATATAAATAGACTACCCGGCCAAGACTCAATAACACAAATACTGCTGCTGCGATTACAACCAGCTTTAGCTTATCCACTTTTTCCATTCTGACACAGCCCCTCAATTTTCCTGTAATGGTTTGCTGCAAACCCTGGTTTGTAAATGCCGATTTTACTCTCACGCTATTATAATACAAAAATCAATTGAGTGGACTATTTTTTGCCCTTTTGTCCTGAGCCCAAACCTCTACTCTCCCAGATACTTTTTTCTGACTCTCTCTGAAACTAATCTGGCCAGTTCTATTGCTTTCTCCGCCAGCTCTACAGGCATGGAAGCGGTACCACAGTTGGGGGTTATCAGCGCTGAGCGCAGAATAGCTTCTTGGTCAATCCCTTTGTCCACTAAAAGCTGCATTTTCTCTTCCAATCGCGTGGTAAGTGTCTCCACTGTTTCCTTGGACACCTGGTCTGTGCTAGGAAATGAAGAAGGAACTATACCCCAGGCAAGAATGCCTCCTTTGTCTAAAAATGCCTTTATCTCCCGGGGATAGAGCGCAAGACTTTCCGCATAATCGTAGGCATCAAAACTGATTACATCGAAATCGCAAGCGGTAAAAAGGGTCCAGTCGGTCCGTCCGCAGCAGTGAACTCCAACCAGCCCTTCCAAGAATCCCCTCGCTTCAGTTAGACTTTCGATAACTTCTTCGCGCCCTATATTGATGTAGGCGGAACCAAATGAGGTTAGGTAGGGTTCGTCAAAGAAGATAAGAGTTTCAACTTGGGGAAATATCTTTCTGAATCTCTTTTCTTGCCACTTTGCCTTCATACCTATGGATTTTTGAACTACATCAGAGAGTATTTCATGGTAAAACACCGGTCTCTTGGCTGCATCGGTAACCGTCAGCCCGAAGCTTATTGGGCCGGTTACTTGCCCTTTTATTAGCAACAAATCATCAACCGGTTGTTTTTCCAAATTGGCAAGCAAGGTGTGAAATCCCTGAGCATATTCATTGCTAATGGCAAAATACTCAAGATCATTAGCGAGATACCTTTCATAAACCTTTTCCACTTTGGGAATTATATCCTGAGAAGTATCGAAAAATACCCGCTCTTCTTCCTCATCAATTACAATGGCCGGCATTCCTTCCGTGTACTGCACATACATATTCTCCTTGAAAGAAATGGCCGGAAGCTGAGGCCAGACCGGTATTTCAGCCAGATTGTCCAGAATAAACCGGCATGCCGCACCGGCATCTTGGTGCGGCATGCTTCCTATGGCAGTTACCTTACAATTGGGAATAAAGTTCAAAATCCCTCCATTTTAAAAACACGATCAGCGAAAAGCGATAAATGCTTTAACCACATACTACACAATATTATCGAGAGTCACTTACCGTCTTTTACTTTTGTTTTATCGCTAGCCGAAAGGCGCTAGTCGAATATCGGTCTCTAGAACTCTACCTTTATTATCTGAAGCGGGCAGGCATTGACGCAAAGCTCGCAGAAAATGCAGTCGTCTTTATTGAATTCAAGTTTCCTGCCATCGTTCTCAATACTGAGAGCATTCGCCCGACAAACAGCAGTACAAGCTCCGCAGTCAATACATAGGTCTTGGTCCAAGAATATATCTTTAGCCGCTTCTTGAATTCCAACCCCAAGCTCCTTCAAGAAAGCAAGGCCCTTTTCAATATTCGCTGCATCACCTTCGATATCCAGGATCATCAGGCCCGCTTCTTCTTCTCTTACTTCTGCTCTGAGAATATTAATAACCAGATCATAGTCCTTGACCAAATGATAGGTCAGAGGCTTTTTTACCGTCTCCGGAGGAAATGTAAGCACAACTTTTTTTCGTGCCATTTAGATCTCCTCCTTTCTCAGAATATCAAGTGGTTTGAATCCTTGGTCTCTGGGCAACTCCTCTAGCGGTTCCTGTATCAGGAAATCACCCTTCTCGATCCAGGATTTCAATATGCCAGCAATATCTCTTGCCTTGGCATAACTTGAAATCGGAGCAGTGGGAACTTTCTTGCCATTGATAGTTATGGATCCGCTTTTAAGCTCCCTGTAATTAGCTCTTCCCAGAGAAACCCTGGCTCGTGTTTCCTGACTGTAATCAAAAATGCTGGTATAGATATCTTCGTCACTTATACTGGCGTATTTCACCACTTCCTCGTCGAGAACCGGAATCGGTATGCCCACACCAATATAGATGGTGGTCCCGTACCGGTGAAATGTTGCCCCTCTGATATAGTCAGTACTCATCTGCTTCAGATCACCAATCAGCGCCAGAGTTCCGGCAGGAGCCACCGGTACTCCGTTTTCTCCCCTTTTCTGATTGGGATTATGCTGGGTACCTTCCCAGGCAACATATCCCCTTGTACCACAGAGGAATATTCTGCTTCCCACACCAATTGTCCGATAGTAAGGGTCGTTCAGTAATGGACTGAGCTGACCTGCACTACAAAACGTTGCATTTCCTAACTTTGGAAGCAAAACACCCATATAGGTATAGATGGTCTTCTCGGACGAATTTACGGCAATCGCATAATTCTGGTACACATTTCGTGGATTAAACAAATAGGCTTGATTGAGTGAATCCTTGGTAACATAAGTTTCAATCTCTTTGAGCGGATAACAATCAGTTCCATAAGCAGTAGATTTTAGTTTTACCTGTTTACCTGCAACAAGATCCTCAATTACATGAGCTCCTCCATACTTCATCCCTTCACTTTCAGACAGCTCAGTCGCACCTATGTACACATCAACTGCAGCAAGACCTGCATATGCCGGCACATCATTCAACCACACTTTGGTCATCTTAATCGGCGGCTCACCGTGACCAGTGTTAATAAATGCTCCGGACGAACACATGGGACCAAAGGTAGCCGTGGTCACAACGTCTACGCTCTTTGCTGTTTCTTCAATTCCCTTTTCTTTAACTATATCAATGATCTCTTCCGCAGTTACAACAACAGCATTTCCCTTCTTGATCTTTTCATTGATTTCCTCGTAAGACTTTTTTACTGCCACTAATTTACACCTCCCAAGTATTTATGCTGCCAACCTTAAAATTATGTATTGATCACACTGTACGCAATAACAGAATCCGTCATAGTCAGGAGTAATCCATTCTCCGCAAATTGGGCAAATCATGCTTAACCCTCCTCAAATCATAAACCCAACGCTGAAAACTCAAATTGAGAAGAGTTGCATATAAATCACTCCTCCGGCTGCGGTTAGAATAAGCTTCATTATTTCCTCCCAAATTCCTTTAAAAAACCGATATCGCGTACAAAAAAATCCTCTCAATCCCTAAGGGACGAGAGGATATCTTTCGTGGTACCACCCAAATTCGCCTCTACCTTTCGGTAAAGACCTCATCAACCACATTCCAGCACATCACATGTAGCTCGTTTACTCAATAGCTTATGGTTAAAGCCATTTGCTACATGCCATTTGCCATATGCTTTCAATGGTCTAGCTTTTGATAACGGAAGCTTCCGCCTAGTTCTACTTGAGCATCTGCCTGGCAGTACTCTTTCTTCTAGGAGCTCCGAGAGCATGTTCAGCCTCTTTCATAGCATCGGCACTTCCACCGTCAGCCGACTCGCTATAGCTACTACTCCAAGACCTACTCCCTCTCTTCAATGCTTGTGTAACCAGCTACTACTATTTTTCTCAACGTAACATACCAAAACCAAGTTGTCAAAAGTGTTAAGCTTTCTTAACAAATCAGACTTACCAAAGCTTCAATGGTGATCCTTTAATTGTCGATCAGCTTCTGAGAGAGACATCGATACCCTCATAAGCAGGAAATTTGTCTTGTGGTGTTGAAGTAAAATGTAGAGCTTATACTTGTTTGCTCCGGGTCAAGTTGTTTATCAATCCTCCAACAAGCGGAAGCCCGATGAATTCGATAAACAAACCAAGTGATTCAAATGAAATTTCTTAGCCACAGGGGAAGCTATGAAAAATGACATACCGAATCCCAGACTTATTTGGCTCTGCGTCATAGCCTATCGATGGATAGCCTTGCTCCATATTATAATTATGCTCCTTTTGGGAGCCACAAGAACGGTTCCTCTTCGGACCGGTTGGCTTCTTTTTGTGCTGGCTGTTATCTACACCAGTATTGTTACCTTATTTCGTAACACGGTTTTTAACAATCGATCCTACTGGCTGGCTTTTTTAACGATTGACCTTCTCATCATCGGACTACTTCAAACTTTTGGCGGTGGGTGGCGCAGTGCCTGGTACTTGTTTTCATTCAGCACTGTATTAACAGCTGCATTTTTCTATCATATGAAGGGAGCATTTATAGTCGCAGCTATCGCCAGTTCAATATACCTTCTCTCTGTTCTAGCAAACGGGCGTGAGCTTCTTAGACACTTGATGATCAACAATCTTGACGATATGATTTCCAACTTGTTTAGTTATTTTCTTATCGCAGCTTTTTTCGGCTATCCTTGCATCCTCTTTGACCGGCTCAATAAAGCTAAAATGGAGTTAGTCTCCGCTCACAAGAGTTTGGAATCCTCCAGGAGACAACTTGACCTACTTTACAAGGCCAGCCCCTTGACCAAAAGAGAAGTAGAGGTTTTAAATCTGCTAGCCGAATCCAAAAGCAATAAGAAGATTGCAGCCGAACTACATATTAGCGAAGAGACAGTTAAATCACACGTAAAAAATATCTTTCGAAAGCTCAACTTCAAGTCCCGCACCGAAGCAGCCAGCTATTTTTGGCAGCTTGACTAGATTGCCGGGGAATAGAACGTCCTTTCAAATATTTATCTTTTTGGCCAAATATTTTCAGAATGAATGGAAATTTCCCCATTTTGGGGGATAGATTTTTACTCCTGTCTTGCGGTATAAATAGATAAACGGGCTAGTTTCGATATAGGGGAGACATTCTGCTTCGACCTACTTGATTGCAGAAAGCGTGAAACTGGCTCGTTTTTACTTTGGACTTTTTTGTCATTGACCTCTTGCGTGCCCAATCCGGATATTGCAGTAGGTTTAGATGGTAGGCACAGGAATTTTAACTTTAGGTAGGGAATCAAGCAATTGAGATCATTTTGTCCACAGCATGCAGGGCTTTTAAGCGAATTTCCTCGGGCACCTTTACAATGTGCTTCATTTCTTCCAAAGCCCATAGAATCTTTTCCAGCGTAGTAAGCTTCATATTGGGACAAACTGCCTTATCCGATGCCGGATAGAAGACCGTACCCGGATTTTCCTTGCGCAATCTATGCAGAATGCCAATTTCGGTTCCCACAATCACTTCCTTGGCATCCATCTCTTGGGCAAATTTAAGGATTCCGCCGGTGCTCCCCACCGCATCCGCAACTTCTATTACCTCGGGCATACACTCCGGATGCACAACTGCTTTTGCTCCCGGGTGTTTCTTCTTTAGTTCCGTTATGTCCTCCGGTAATATGCGAGCATGAGTAGGGCAAAAACCATTCCAGCAGTGGATCTTCTTTTTACTTTGCGACGCTGCGTAACTACCCAAATATTTATCAGGTATAAACAACACCTCAGAAGATTCAACCGAGTTTACAACCTTAACCGCGTTTGAAGAAGTGCAGCAAACATCACTTTCCGCTTTAACATCCGCAGTAGAATTAACATAACACACCACTTCAGCCTGAGGATGCTCTTGCTTCTCCTCTATGACATCTTCGACCGTGATCATTTCAGCCATGGGACATCCGGCGTTCTCATCAGGAAGAAGCACGGTTTTATGAGGTGCGAGAATGAATGCAGTCTCAGCCATAAAGTCGACTCCGCAGAAAACAATTACGTCTGCATCGGTTTTCGCTGCTTCTTGACTCAGACCCAAAGAGTCACCCACAAAATCAGCTATATCCTGTACTTCTCCAATCTGATAATTATGGGCAAGGATAACAGCATTCTTCTCTTCTTTAAGCACATTAATTGCAGTGATTAGCTGTAGGTCACGCTGGGTCAAAATATCTCATCTCCCAAGATCAAAATGGTTTACCCGGCCACCGGTCTTCGGGCGAAGTTAAAAAACTGTTGCAATTTGTCATAATAATACATTAGTTTCCACTGCAAAAGAAGTGGCGGGAAGAGTAGCATCTAATAAGCCGGGGAAGCTATCTCGATTGGATTTCAACCCTGATATTGCTTTATCCGCATCTAACTTCCTGTCGATTGCCGTGCAAGAGGGGAAAGATCTCTCAGCCTTCTCACAGCATCAGGCAGTATAGACAATAGATAGTCAACATCCTCTTCAGTGGTCCATCTGCCAATGGAAAACCGCAAAGATCCGCGGGCCAGTACGGTTGGCACCCCAATTGCTAAAAGCACGTGTGAAGGCTCTGCCGTATCAGAAGTACATGCTGACCCACTGGAGCAAGCAATACCCTGAGAATCAAGATTTAGAAAAAGAGATTCTCCTTCAATAAACTCAAAACCGAAATTGATATTGTTAGGCAACCTTTTTTGAGGATGGCCGTTTAAGTATACATTGTCAACGCTCTCTAAAATGCCGGTTATGAGCTTTTGCCGCAGCAATAAAAGCTTTTCCCTGTACTCGGCCTTCTCCCCGGACGCAATCTCCATTGCCTTGCCGAAACCGATAATACCCGGAACATTCTCGGTTCCCGCTCGCCGCTCTTTCTCCTGGTGGCCTCCATGGATTAATACTTCCAGCTCCGTTCCTTTTCTTATGTACAATCCACCGATTCCCTTGGGGCCATAAAATTTATGAGCCGAAATGGAAACCAGGTCCGCTTGAAGCTCGTCAACCCTGACATCCAATATACCTACAGTCTGAACAGCGTCAACATGAAAATAGATTTCCCTTTCGTTTAAAAGCTCACCAATCTCGGTAATTGGTTCGATAGTTCCTATTTCATTATTGGCGTGCATGATAGAGACCAGTATGGTTTGGTCCGTAATCGCTTTCTTGATATCTTCCGGATCAACCAACCCATCTTTATCAACAGGTAAATAGGTTATTTTAAAACCTTGTTTTTCTAAGAATTTGCACGTCTCCAGCACGGCATGATGCTCAATGGGGCTGGTAATTATATGGTTGCCTTTATCCCTTTTCTTGAAAGCAACCCCGATAAGCGCATAGTTATCAGATTCAGTACCGCCGCTGGTAAAAACTACCTCTTCCGTCTCCGCTCCAATGGCCAGGGCAACTTGTTCTCTTGCTTTTTCAACCTCTTCCCTATTGGTCCGGCCAAAGCTATGAACACTTGAAGGATTGCCAAACTTTTCCCTAAAATAGGGTTCCGTTTCCTTCAACACATCAGGATGAGTAGGCGTTGTAGCCGCATAATCCATATAAATCTTCTTCATTCTTGCATCCATCCTTCCAAGAGCTCAAAATGCCCTTCGGTAAGCTCAGGACAAGCAAAGCGAAAAATGCCCTTCGGTAAGCTCAGGACAAGCAAAATAAAAATTCAAAATTCCAAATATTTTAGGTTTTACACTGTTGTTTTGCGCTTTGAGTTTTGCACTATTAAGCTAATTCCTAAAAGCCAATAGGGTTTTATGTTATCGGCGTTTGGTTCCTATATTCCGGCACCACTAATGAATTCTTCCAGGTAATCGTATTCTTTGCTCTTCTTTTGCGCTGCTTTATGATCAACTACTTTCCCTTTATTTTTGGGAGCGGTTTTCTCCAATCTTTCTTCTAGTTTATTAATCCTATCCATTAACCATTTTATTACGTGTACTTCCGGATCGGGAAGATGTCCGTGTTCCAGTTGACACATAGGATCCAATCGCTTTCCATTATCCACAACTACCCGTCCGGGCACACCAACCACAGTGCAATTTGCCGGAACTTGCTTTACTACGACAGATCCGGCCCCTATCTTTGCATTATCTCCTACGGTTATCGCTCCCAAAATAGTCGCGTCAGCCCCGATAACCACATTATTACCGATAGTGGGATGACGTTTCCCTTTTTCTTTTCCGGTTCCGCCAAGAGTCGTTCCCTGATACATCAAAACGTTGTTTCCGATCTCAGTAGTCTCACCAATCACCACACCCAGCCCATGATCAATAAAAAAGCGCTGTCCAATTGTTGCTCCCGGATGGATTTCGATGCTGGTAAGTAGTCTACCTAGATGAGACATCAACCTGGGTATTAGTGGAATTCTTATGGTATATAAGGCGTGTGCAACTCGATGAAACAAAATCGCATGCAGGCCCGGATAGCATAATAATACTTCTAGTGTGCTTTTTGCTGCGGGATCTTTTTCAAAAACAGTTCGAATATCACTTTTTAAATGCGAAAGCATTCTGATCGCCTATTCCTATTGGTAGGTTAACGCCAGTAGGCATTTAAAGTCAAATTTATTAGGTTTCGGCAAAGACAGTTGTGCTTAAGTACCGCTCACCTGTGTCAGGGAGAACCACGACTATCAGTTTTCCCTCATTTTCCTTTCTCTTGGCTACCTGAATCGCAGCGAATACAGCAGCTCCCGAGGAGATACCGCAAAGAAGTCCTTCGACCTTTGCCAGCTTGCCAGTAGTAGCAAAAGCATCTTCATTTGAAACCTGGACTATTTCATCTATCAAATCCGGTCTCAACACATCAGGAATAAAACCCGCGCCAATTCCTTGGATCTTATGCGGACCAGGATTTCCACCTGAAAGCACCGGAGAATCTACCGGTTCAACTGCAATTGCTTTGAAATCAGGCTTTTCCGCCTTTATCACTTCGGCAACACCGGTGATGGTTCCGCCGGTACCAACACCGGCTACCAAGATATCCACTTTACCATCCGTATCCTTCCAAATTTCTTTAGCAGTTGTCTTGCGGTGGATTTCAGGATTTGCCGGATTCTTAAACTGTTGAGGAATGAAATAGCGCGAATCAGACTCAGCCAATTCCTCGGCTTTCTTAACCGCTCCCGGCATTCCTTCACCACCCGGAGTCAGTATTAGTTCCGCGCCGAAAGCCTTCAATAAAGACCTGCGCTCCACACTCATGGTTTCAGGCATGGTCAAAACCAACTTGTAGCCTCTTGCGGCACATACAAAAGCAAGAGAAATACCGGTATTTCCACTGGTTGGCTCCAGGATAACAGTGTCTTTGTTGATTAACCCTTTGTTTTCAGCTGCTTCAATCATGCTAACACCGATTCGGTCTTTGACACTCCCCGCAGGATTGAAGCATTCCAGTTTGGCAACTACTTGCGCTTTTGCCTCACTGGCAATTCGGTTAAGTTTAACTAGCGGTGTGTTGCCAATAAGCTCACCTACATTGTCTGCAATTTTCAAAATGACCAGCCCCTTTCGGTTTGTTTTCCTGCCGTGATTGTTAAAAAACCGTGCAAAGCATGAATATCATCCGTATTATCCTAGATATAGTACATATCGGTTCCGGATTGATCTTTTTCTCTCTTGCGCCTGCACAGTTCTTCTAAGGTGATTGACTCAAGCACTCCATTGATCACATCCTGTATCTCTCCCCAAACATCCCGGGTGACACATGAACCTGAGCGCTCACAAACTTGCGCGTTAGATACACATTCTACCGGAGCCAATGATCCCTCTAACACAGTGACAACTTCATACAAGTTTACATCTTCGGCCTTCTTACCCAGGAAATACCCACCCTTGGCTCCCCGAATACTTCTAACAAATCCTGCGCCTTTCAGAAGCGACATTATGTGTTCCAGATATTTTTCCGATATGTCCTCGCGTTCGGCAATATCCTTGAGTTGTACTGGGGTTTGACCACCATGCAAAGCTAAGTCAACTAAAGCTCGAACTCCGTACCTTGTCCTGGTAGACAGTTTCATCTCAACCAATCCCTAGAATCCCTAGTTAATTACTATGATTAATTATAACAACTGTTTAATACTTGTCAAGATTCTTCCCAACTTCCCGGGGGAAACCAACAAGCAATCCTTACAACTCGCTATAGCATTAATAAATCTACCAAATTAGCTTCTGCGCTGTTCTTTCTCTATATGAGTATTGCCTTCTGCTTGCCCCTGTCCCCTATCAGGGGAATATTTACCTATATACTTCGCTGACTTACTTTTTAACACCCTAAGCCATCTCAAAATCTCTTTGGTAAAAGTAGGAGTAAGGTCGATAGGATCATGTTCTTTAATACTCAATAACGGGGTGGTATCTCCTAGCCCAGAGAGTAGAATATGCTTTGCATCCTGCTGAAGTATTCTTATGCGCTTCTCTGTAGTGTAGAACTCCAGACCAAAAACAAGGCAAATGACTTTATCCTCTTCCCTCTCATCAAGTGTTCCATCAACAAATCCAGCACCTACTATAGTGAGTTTCTGAGACATATTTTTTTCTGTCTCCTTTTGTTTTCCCCCCTCCACCAAGGACAGGTGGCTTTGTTCTCCCAATCTTACAATCTTTACATATTTGCCTACATTCAAGATAGGACCGCCATAAGGGCGGAAATGCTTAATTTCATTCAGGGTAATGGTCTCTTCTTCCCCTGAGGGATGGGAGCAGATAAACCTGATTGTGCTGTCTTCGAACTTATCCGCAAACTCTAAGGTTTCAACCTCACCAAAATAACCCTGGCCGTTTTGCAGGTAAAGGTCGCCCTTCTTCCATTTAACAAAAAACTCTCTAAATTTCTTTTCATACCACTTCATATAAAATCACCATATGTATTGTCGGTATGGTCAGCCAAAATATTTAGTTAAAAAAGAAATTAGGGTGAGCTTGAGAGGATTTACTTGGCAACCAGGACTTTTGCCAGCGGTGGAGCAACTTGTTTCTTTCTGGAGATGACACCGGGGAGAAACATGCTGCCGGCAGTCAATTTCTTATTAAAAGCTTTTTCGGCAATCTTGGTCTTGCCTACCACCAAGAGCTCGGTTCCCTCTTGCAGGATATCGGTGACCATAAAAATCAATCCGTAAAATCCTTCGTTCCGCTTTATCTCATCCATTGCGGCTAGGATTTCTTCTTTCCTGGTCAAGACCGAATCCAGATCTATGGTTTCCAACTGGGCTATCCCCAGCTTAATATCATTAAAGTCATAAGCTTTGAGATCGGCTAAAACCAGGTCAAGTGCGGAAATCGAGTTGACGTCCGAAGCTTCTCTGTACATATC
>SDBS01002632.1_pt1 | contig 17876 bp, 20 predicted proteins | sample 2277091 | NCBI WGS metagenome assembly SDBS01 (sample SAMN10404972, study PRJNA504765) | marine sediment metagenome | isolation source: marine sediment core GS10_PC15, 163 cmbsf | place: Arctic Ocean: Southern Knipovich Ridge | collected 2010 | reverse complement strand
CGGTCGAAGTCTTGACCCGGAGGGCACCCGCATTCTCGGCTATGATGCATGCGTCGCGCTTCTCGCTGTCCGACAGAAGACAGGTCTCGAGGATCACCTTCACAAGGGCGCCCTGCGATGCACGCACGACTGACTTGATCTCGAGCTCTACACCGGCTGTGTCCCCTGCCAGAAGAAGACCTGTGTTCATCACCATGTCTATCTCTCCAGCGCCATCATCGACTGCTCTCGACGCTTCGAGGGCTTTTACAGTCGTGGCGCCCAGCGGAAAACCGGCCACGGAACAGACCTGCGGGAATCCGCCCTCGAGTATTTCCACGGCAAGGGATACCCAGACCGGATTGACGCAGACCATCAGGAAACCCCATTCCAGGGCTTCGCAGCAGAGCCGGTCGATATCCGCCGGCGTGGCGTCGGGTGCGAGCAGAGTGTGATCGATGACCGAAGCGAGGCGGTCTCCGCCGTCCGGCATCAGAATCCTTCACGCAGGAACAGGAGCTCGATACCGCCGACCCTCACTTCCACGACAGTGCTGCAGGCGAGACGGCCGTTGACGTATACATCGACAGTCTGTCCTCCCGCGGGCAGGATTATCCTCGCCATGTGGATCTGTGCGGGAAGAGTCAGCCATGCACGAAGGTCAGCACGTTCTGTTGCGGCACCTACGAGGCTGAGGAGAAATCCGACTCCCTCTGCGAGGTCTTCGTTGTCAGTAGCCTCCCTGACAATGCTCTCACCGGCTTCGGCGATACCAGCCTTCACTATGAGCCGTGTTATTGCAGCCGCGATGTCCCGGGAGGCATGATCTTCGAGGTTCTTCCTCGCTATCCCGTTGAGGTCCTCGACGAGAAATGCCTCGGCAGAGGATCTGCCGGACTGGATAGATGCCGTCACATGCCTCCTGGGGAAGACCGGGATCGAGGGAAGCGCAATCGAATGAACCCTGTCTTCAGAGCTGAAGACGTGAATGTGCTCGCGCCTGGGGGAGATGTTGCCTGTCTCGAGTATCAGTACAACCTCACCCATACCTTCCGGAGTAATGGAGGACTCCCAGTCGGTCTCCGGCCATCTGCTGCGGTACTCGTCGAAGAGGCTCTGGAACCCCAGGCTGTGGCAGAGCCTGAGGATATCTGCGCTGAGTTCCCCGGGAACCTGGATACCGTACTCGGATGTGTAGACGGAATCGTATACCTCTGCGCTCAGCCTGTACGAGATGAGCGCGTCGTCGAGGTCGCCGTCGGCCTCGTACAGAACGCCCATGATGTATCTGATGAAGGCGTCGTCGCCGTATCTGTTCCGGTGTGAGTAGTCGAGGTTCCAGACCTTCAGCTTCTCGTTGAACCGTCTTGCTTCGACAAGAGCATCCTCGAGGTTTCCAGCGGCGGCAAAACTGGCCGCAAGACAGTAGTTTATGAAGACCTTCTCGTAGTCGGCACCTCTGAATTCCCTGGCGAGATCACTCGTCAGAAGGGCTCCCACTTCCTCCCCCAGGTCGATACCGCGCTGGAGGTCACTGAGCCTGTCGGCGCTCATGAGTGCGGACTGAGCCCGTGCCTGATTGCCGGACAGTCTGCACAGGTTGCCAAGCTCCATGAGGTAAAGGAGCCTGTCCTTGCCGGTGCTGTCCGGGAACGTGTGTGCCAGTTCGGAGAGGGCTTCATCCGGTCTGCCCCTCGAGAGGTCAGACCGGACAGGTCTCATCATGGAAGAGTAGTTAGCAACGCAGCCCGTCAGAAATAATATTGGCAGTAAGGCCGGAAGGAGCCTGGTCACCACTCTATGATCTTCTTGATTTCCAGACTGCCCATCCATACTTTCAGAGCCGTCTCTACATCGATGAGCTCAAGGTTGACCTGGTAGTATACGGCCCTCGTGCTGCCTTCCTCGTCCGTTATCGAGTTGACCGTACCGGTCATGATGAAGTCGGCGCCGATCTCACGACCGAACTCGGCAGCGGTCTCGGGCGAAGCGAATATCTGCTGGTCGGTTCTCTCGCCCCTGATTTCGTCGCGTTCCCTTCCGCCTGCCGCTATCTGCATCCGTCCGGAATCGAGAAGCGAGCGTTCTATCTCGCTCATGAACACATCGGTGTTTATGTGTTCCATGCTCTGGTTCCTGACACCTCCCACGAGGACAACCGGCTCGGGAGGTCTTTCTCCCCTTGCCGTGTGTACGGCCTCGAATTCACGAAGCCAGCTGCCGTCGAGGCACTGCTCGATGATGGAGTCAGCCACCATCCGGGCGTCGGTGTCGTTCCAGTAACCGCTGAGATCGGTAGTCGTATCCGGATCAGTCCGTGTCACTTCCCTGCCGCCACATGCTGAGAGCATCATCACCGCGATAGCCACGAATAAGAAACCCTTCACGGGAGACCTTCCTTTCCCTGATCACTGCCATTCTAGAGGCAGCGAGACCACACCTCTGAAGATTACGTTGAAGTAACCGGAATCCCTTCCGGCAACCCCGATCACCGGTGGATCGAGCGGTTTCCAGAGGGTTCTGTAACGAGCAAGCATGTCTACGGAAGATCCGGGCTGATGACCCCACTCGTCTCTGGTCCATTCCCACATCACCCGTTCGGTCGCAGTGCTGTAGCCGGCGAACATGGACTGGTTTCCCAGCACCCCGAGAAGGTTTCCCATCGATGCGGTCAGGACGCTGGAGTAAGTCAGCATGGCCGAATAGACATCGTATTCCGGGATCACGCCGGCTTCCCTTGCAGCAGTGAGTTGAGCGGCAGTGGGCAGCTGTTTCCCGTTATCGTGGAGGAAGAGCGACGCACCCTCCCACGTGAAAGATGCTGCAGGGGTGCCGAAGCTGCCGGTCGGGACGGTCAGGGCAGTACCCTCCTCGTTGTTGATGAATGGTGTGAAGCTGAGGAACTGGAAGCCCTCGTCCATTTGTCCGGTGATTATGGCGGCCAGATCCTCCTGTGAGGTTACCGCCTCTTCCATCCAGGGAAGGATGTCTCTGTAGGTCACCGGCATGGAGTCGATATAGAACGGGTCCAGATCGTACAGAACACCCTCTAGCTCTACCGTGCATGCCGGGATGAAGACCATCGCCTGGGGAGGTTCGAGGAGCCCGCATACGGAGCAGAACTCTGCCTGCTGCTCCGAGCTGCAGCGGGGACATTCCCATGCAAGGGCGGTAACGGCAAGAAGGACGAGTATCATGACAGCTCTACTCAAGTGGTTCCGCCTTTCGCTGGTTCAGGGGCAGGAGCAGGGGCATCAGGAGCCAGCCTTCTACCCATGTACATGAACGGTGTATCTATAGCAGCAACCACGAATTTGATCACGTACGTAGATATCAGGATCTCTACGAAAAGTTCCCTCGGGAGCACCCCCCAGAAGGCGATGAAACAGAAGACAGATGAGTCGATGAGCTGGCTCACCATTGTTGAGAGATTGTTACGCAGCCAGAGGTGCCTGCCTGAAGTCTTCTGACGGATGAAATGGAACGCCCAGACATCGTGTGTCTGACTCAGGAGGTACGCAACGACACTTGCGACCGCTATCCGGGGCATGAAGCCGAATATCGTCTCCATGGAGTCCTGAACCAGCAGCGCCCACTGATCGTCGACAACGCTGAAGAGCAGTGCGAGCTGCATGACCCCGGTCATGAGCAGAAGGGCTATGAAACCTGCGATCACCCCCCTCCTGGCCGCCTTCCTGCCGTAGACCTCGTTCAGGAGGTCAGTCGCGAAGAAGATCGATCCGTAGAGGATATTACCGAGAGTGACGGTGACTCCGAAGAGGGTTGTTATCTTCATTACCTGCAGATTGCATAGGATTATGAACGCCGCGATCAGGATCATCAGCCCCTCGCGTCCGAAGAATCTGAATACAGCAAGGGTTACGACGAAGTTCCCGAGGACGAAGAGAACCCAGAGGATCTCGTTGCTCAAAACTCCGCTCCAAGCGTAAGGTAGTGGATAGGCTTCCTGGATATACCATTGAGGTCGGTTCGCCAGGCGGTATCGGTCATCAGGAGGAAGAGACCCAGGTTCACCCTGAAACCGACACCGATTCCCAGCTTTAGATCCTCGAGCCTGAAGCCCGATGCGGTAGTTGCTCCCCTCCAGCTGGACAGATCGTCGAATGCGGTACCTGCATCTATGAAGAGCGCACCTCTGCCGTCGTATATGGTCATCGGGATGGGCGCATCGAGCGAGAGTGTCCTTACCACCGGGATTCGCATCTCGATGGAAGCCACACCGTAACGTCTGCCCTGGAGATCTGCAAAATCGTATCCTCTGAGCATGTCCGCATAACTCGTGTAGAAGCCGAGGATGTTCTCGGGACCCTTGACTTCGCCGTAACTTCGCCTGTGAGGTACTGTTCCGCCTACGAAGAACTGCTGAGCGTTTTCGCCGAAACTGGTGCCCCCGGCGAGCCTGAGTGCCAGCGTGACCCTGGGAGAAACCCAGATGTACTGCCTGAAGTCTGCGGTGATCGTGGTGAAGCTGACAGTCGACCCGAGGCGGGGTGCATACTCGACTCCGATGCTCATCCTGTTTCCAACTCGCGGTCCGACGGAACCCCAGAGGGCGTTGTCGTAAACGACGTGCCCTGCTACGGAGACGATGTCCTCGTCGAGTTCCAGATCGGAGTTCCATATACCTCTGCGGCTGAGGTTCCTGTAGTTGATCTCACCGTCGATCCGCAGGCTCGGTGTAACGGGATACTGGAAACCCAGGCCGGCACCTGTCTCTACATCCCTCACTACCTCGCCTTGTCCATCCGGGAATCTGAACCTGTACCTGTTCGAGTTCCTGAAGATGAAGGCACCGAGGTCTGTTCTCTTGGGCAGATAGAGGTAGTAGAGTGCCGCATCGGCGTCGGACACGTCCCCGTTGATGTCGGCGATTATGAAGACCTTGTGATGCGCCAGCATATCGCTGAATATGAACTCGGTGTAGCCTGCGAGTCCCACGTACGAATCGTATCCTGCAACGGCAGAGACGATGTCGATCGACAGCTCGGGGGAATAGGGGGCAATGCGCAGAGCCATATCCTGCACGAGAGGTACAGCCTCCTCTGTGACGGGTGTGTCGGAAATACGGTCTGCATCGAGACGACCTGGCTCACTGCGCAGGAGAGGGGCATTCACGACGGGGAGGCTGTCCCGGACGGAATCCCGCGGATCGGAGGCTCGCCGTTCCAGTATGTTGTATGTGAGAAAGATGCCCGGGCCTCCCCAGTCCATCGCTCCGTAGATCAGAACGTCGGATGATTCTGCCCAGGCTGGATACTCAATGGTCCTGTAGAGGTTTGTGAGCTGACTGACGTCTCCATCCTCGCCCAGCAGGTAGAGGTCCGGGGCGGAGTTGATACTGGAGAGGAAAATAACCCCGCCGCTGGTCCCGAGGGGGAATCTTATCTCAGCAGGCTCACTGTACCGGACCCGCTGTGTGCCGTCGGGTTCGAATGAAACGATACTGTAGGATTCACCGCCATCGTTCTCGACCACACCGAGCAGTCCACTTTCTCCCCAGTGAAGATCCCTTATACCGTCCGTGGACTCGGTTACCTTTTCGAGCACCTCGTTCCGGATGTCCCAGAGGTAGAGATCAAGGTTCGTTTCATCCATTCCGGCGAAAGCAATGTACCTTCCGTCGGGAGACCAGACGGGATCCCTTATGAGGTCCAAGCTGACCGGGAGGTTAGTTCTGCCGTCCCCTGTGCAGATCGAAAGACCATCGGAGGTAATCCCGTGGAAGGCGACGACGAGTGACTCGGCCGTCGGGGAGAAATCACAGATCCTGTAAGCCGGGGACAGCCCGATATCCGAGAGCCCTCCAGACACAACCGGCCTGTCCACGACCTCTCCGTCGAGGGTGGACCTGATGGTCACAGCGTAGTGGGCGTGATATCGCTCGAGACCGGCAACGAGAGCCCCATCTGCCGAGACCGCCGTGCCCAGCATGTAGATCCTGCTGTCGTCCTCGAATATGGGTGTGCCGATATCCTCGGGACCCTCTCTGTATGCAAGCTCAGCCCAGTAGGTCTCGCGCGCCCAGTCAAGGAACTTCTCGCTGAACTGGGACAGGTTCATGTCGAGAGTGAGCTCGATCGCCTTCTCTATTCCCCTGGCAGTGCTCAGGTTACTGACGAATTTTCTGACGATGTCTTCACCGTAGCGTTCGGCCATGAAGTGGTAGACGGCCTGCCCCTGCCTGTAGACCAGGAAGTCACTCCGGCGGGAGAGCTCCCGTATCGATACGATCTGCTGGCCTATCACCATATCGCGAAATTCAGTCTCGGAGGCTTCGTCCCAGCCGAGGGAAGTGTACTCTGCAAGCCCTTCCATTGTCCATAATGGCGCACTCGAAGAGATGATGTCGTACAGGGACCTCCTGTAGAGCATGTCGAATACGAAGGCATGTGAAATCTCGTGCAGGACGACATGCCTGAACTCGGACCAGTAGCCGTTGTACGGGACTACGATCCGTCCCTTGAAGAACTCTGTGAAGCCGCCGATCGCTTCGCCTATATCAGCCGTGGTGATCTCGGTCTGCCTGAAGGCTCCGGGGGATGTATACAGAACGATTGGTATCGGTTTATGCGGATAGTAATCGAATTCCGCAGCAAGCTCCCGGAGCTCCCTGTCGGCAATGACAGCAAGCGTTTCCGCAGGTGCTTCGGATCCCTCGGTATAGTAGATGGTGAAATGTGAGGTCGAGATTTCCCACCAGTCCAGGTCACCGGACTGGACCTTGTTCCTGCCATAGTATGTCCCGAGGGCTACAGAGGCGAGGAAAAGAGCTGCGAGGATGGGGTATCTCATGTGTCCTCCAGGGATGTCGGCTTGCAGGTCTGAACGTCGCATAAGTATACTGCAACACGTTATTTTCGAACAGGAGGACCGGTGGTTTTCAGAGGTTTCACAGCGTTCGTCATCGTCCTGTCACTGGCCATCACCGGATGTGATAAGCAGGATGATGAGATACCTCTCTCCCGGGGGGAGAGGGAGATGCTCGAAGAGCTGGCAGGCCGTCTTGCAAGGCACTGGTGCCTGCCGCCAGAGAGTGCGGACTGGCGGGAAGCACCGATGGAGGAGGAGATCAGCGCCATCACAGCAGTCTGCACCGAACGCGATGGTGCCTGGACGTACTTTTACCGCTGTATGAGTGACTCTGCCAACACACTGGAGCCTCCGGGATTTTAGTCCCGAGTCAGTTGACCCTTGTGATAACCCTGTGTATGTCGCTGATTACTATCGCAGAGAAGAGCACAAGGATGAGAATCAAACCTGCCTGCTGAGCGATCTGGATCCCACGCCTTGAAAGGGGCTTTCCACGTATACCCTCCAGGAGCATAAAGATGAACTGTCCGCCATCCAGTACAGGGACAGGTAGAAGGTTGAAGCCCATGATCGCAAGCGATATGTAGGAGATGGTCTCGAGGAGCCTGGCCAGGCCGAAACCCGCCTGCTGGCCGAGGGTTTCCGCCACATAGACTGGCCCCCCTGACATCTGCAAGAGTGAAGCCGGTTTGGCGAAGAGTTTGATCAGTCCCCCATAAAAGGCTCCAATGCCCTCGACAGCGGCTACACCACTGACTACGAGAGCCCGGAAGAGTGGAAGTCGGACTGTAACGGATTCCCCTGCAGCCACGATCCCGATCCTTCTTACTCCGTCGAATTCCAGGGGCTCGACCAGAGCGGTGCCCGGAGCGCCGTCACGTACAAATCCGATCTCCAGTCCTCCATGTCCGGTGTAGTTCTGGACGGATCTCTGGAGGTCTGAAAATGTGATGATCTCATTACCGTCGATCGAAACGAGGCTGTCGCCCTCACGGAGACCGGCTTCAAAACCAGGCATCCCGATTGCTGCCTCACCAATCACGGGTTGGATGAACGGTATGAAGGCGGGAGACTCGGGATCGGAGAGCGAGTATTCCATCACCCTCCTGCCGGTACCGGTGCCGGCCAGAAGCATGCCCGAAGGATTCAGATAAAGGAGTTCGATCGAATCGTCGTAGTCACCCACGGGAACCCCATTCACGGCGAGGAGGGTATCACCTCTGGCGAGACCGAGCTGGTTGAACACACTCCCAACGACACTGGACTGAACAGGGAAATCGCGACCGATGACACCGAGTACCACGAAGATCAGGAGAGCTGTCAGCACCAGATTCGCGAAGGGACCGGCCAGAACAACCAGGGATCTCCTGTACCAGGGAATGTCAGAGACATTCTCTCCAGAGGTTCCGAGGTCGACTTTCACGTATCCTCCGAGCGGAATGGCTCCGATGCAGTACTCGGTATCCCCGCGCTTCCTCTTCCATATGTGAGGTGGAAACCCTATTGAGAACCGTTCGACGTGCAGCCCCACAGCCTTGGACATCAGGAAGTGCCCAAGCTCATGAAACAGAATGATGATTCCTATACCAAAACCCACAGCCAGGATTTTGATCAGAAGGGCTGCAGCACCGCTCAGCATCTCTTCTCAACTGCCTTCCCGGCCTCAGTCCTGGCCCATCTGTCCGCTTCGAGCACATCCTGTAAACAGGTGATCTTTCCAGGTACATGGTCCGAAAGTACGGAATCGATTATTTCACCTATCCCGCCGAAGAGTATCCTGCCGTCGAGGAAAGCCTCCACAGCCACCTCATCGGCGGCGTTTGCCACGGCCGGGCAGGTTCCACCAGACTCTCCAGCACACAGCACGATCCCGAACGCTGGATACCTGAGAGCGTCGAGCGGCTCGAACGCGAGCTCGGTCCAGTCCAGCGGGGAATCGTGGGATATCCTTTTGAGCCCTCCTGACGGCCAGAGCAGCGCGTACTGAATCGGGATCTTCATGTCGGGTGTTCCAAGAAGGGCTTTCCAGGATCCGTCTTCGAGCCTTACAAGCGAATGGACAACGCTCTGCGGGTGAAGCAGAACCCCGACAGGTATACCAGGGAAAAGCCAGCCGGCTTCGATGACCTCGAATGCCTTGTTCACCATCGTAGCCGAGTCCACAGTTATTCTCGCACCCATGTTCCATGTAGGGTGTTCCAGCACCTCCGATGGAGTAGCGGTTTCTATCCTCTCCAGCGGGACATCCCGGAGGGAACCACCACTGGCCGTGAGTAGAATCCTGTCTGCCGGCCTTTCCTCGCCCTGGAGGCATCGAAATACGGTACTGTGTTCGCTATCGACAGGGATCACGCTGCCTGCGGAGATGTGCTTTCGAAGCAGTTCACCCCCTACGACAAGGCTCTCCTTATTGGCAAGCGCGAGCGGGATTCCGATCTGTGCGGTGAGCAGGCTGGCCCGGAGTCCCTCACTCCCGACGATCGCGTTAAGGACGATATCCGCTCCACCGATGGCCGCTTCCAGTGAGTCCTGTCCGGTGATGAATCCACTGCAGTCGCAACCTTCCGGCGGATCGACGATGCAGGCCTTCGACGGACGGAACCTCCTGGCCTGGCTCCCGAGGAGGTCTGCTCTCTTCGCGCAGAGAATGGAGTGGAGCTCCAGCTCATCCGTGCCGGATATGACCTCCAGCGCCTGGACTCCTATCGACCCGGTCGACCCGAGCACTGCAACCCTCTTCATCACTGGACTCCCATGTGTCCGAACTGCGTGAGCAGTAACCATGTAACCGGAGCGACCAGAAGGATGCTGTCGAATCTGTCCAGGATTCCGCCGTGTCCGGGAAGTACGCTGCCTGAGTCCTTGACACCTGCATCCCTCTTCAGAGCGGATTCGAAGAGGTCACCAATCGCTGCAGCGGTTCCCCCCGCAGCGCCGGTGATGATCATCTGCCAGAGCGGGAGATCGAGCAGGAGAATACCGGCAAGGACTGCTCCGGCGATCGCCCCTGCAAGTCCAGCTCCTAGGCCCTCGATGGTCTTCGCCGGGCTGACTTCCGGAAGGAGTTTGTGCCTGCCAAATGCGGAACCCGCGAAATAGGCTGCCGAATCACCGATCCAGCATATCAGGAGGGGAACAGCGATGAGGTATCCATTTTCACCGGCAAGGACATGCCTGGCGAGGAGACCCATACTCAGTGAGATCAGACCTAGGAGTCCGAGGCTGCCTGCGAGTCGTGCCCTTGCGTCTGTCTTACCGGATCGGAGCAGCCAGCAGACGGAGAGAACCACTCCGGGAGCAAGCGGGATGACGATCTGATACCGGACTCCCAGAGCCACGGCGGCCGCGGCACCGCCTGTAGTAAGGAGTGCTATGAGTCCGGGAACCGGTCCGGATCCAGGTGCCAGTATGCCGACGGCTTCCCATGCCGCCAGTCCGGCTGCGAGCGAGAAGAAAGAGACCGTCAAAGGGTCGAGATCGATCAGGACGACGGCACAGAACAGAGCAATGCCGGGAACGGCGACGACCGTTCGCCTGAGGAGGTGGGGAAAAGCGCTCACTTTCTTTTCCCGGGAAGGAGACCGCCGAATCTTCGTTTCCTTTGCGCAAAACTGTCCAGAGCTTCCTGCAGATGCTCCTTCCGGAAATCAGGCCACAGCACCGGAGTGAACCAGAGCTCCGAGTATGCAGATTCCCAGAGCAGAAAATTGGAGAGCCTCTGCTCTCCACTGGTGCGAATGATGAGATCGGGATCAGGCACATCGGGAAGGTACAGAGCACCGGATATGATCGATTCGTCGATCTCTTCCGGTGTTATCTCACCCCTGGATACCCTCTCTGAAAGTGTTTTTATTGCATCCAGGATCTCCATCCTGCCGCCGTAGTTGAGTGCGAGGATGAGGTTGAGACCGGTATTGTCCGACGTGTATTCGATCCCGGCCAGCAGTTCTGACCGGCTCGATTCGGGCAGGCGATCCAGACGACCGGTGGCCCTGAGCCTGACGTTGCTTGCATGCAGGTCCTCGAGGTTTCGGCTGAGGAAGCGGCGCAGGAGCATCATTATGAAAGCGACTTCAGCCTTCGGGCGTGACCAGTTCTCGGTAGAGAAGGCATAGAGGGTCAGGTAGCCGACCCCGGCTTCACCGCAGAACTCCACCACTTCGTGAATGGACTTCTCTGCAGCGGTGTGCCCGTCGATCCGCTTGAGGCCACGCTGCCTGGCCCAGCGGCCGTTGCCGTCCATAATGATACCGATATGAACCGGAACTGAAGGAGACATATAGCGGTCTACACCTCCAGGATATCGATTTCCTTGGTCTTCAGGATCCTGTCGATTTCGGTGATGGCCCTGTCTACAGCTTTCTGGACGTCGTCCAGTGTCCGGCTTTCCTGGTCCTCGGTGATATCACTCGCTTTCCTGGCCTTGTGGAGATGGTCGTTGCAGTCGCGCCTTATGTTCCTGATGGCGGTGCGGCCATCTTCTGCGAGTTTCCGCACATGTCTGATCAGGTCCTTCCGTCTCTCTTCGGAGAGTTTGGGGACCGGAATGCGTATTACCTGACCGTCTGCCGAGGCTCTCAGTCCAAGCTCGGATGACTCTATCGCCCTGACTATGGCTTCGGTCGTTGACTGGTCCCACGGCTGGATGACGAGTAGCCTGGGCTCGGGAGCAGAGATTCCAGCAACCTGTTTGATCGGAAGAGTGTCACCCCAGCATTCGACTCTTACGTGATCGAGAAGTGCCGGGCTTGCTTTCCCGGTCCTTATGACGGCCATTTCCCTGGAAATACTCTGGACTGATTTGCCCAGACGGTCCTCCATGTCTGCGAGCAGCTCGGATATCATGTCACACCTCTCCTACCACGGTTCCGATAGAAGGCTCGCGTATCACCCTGTCAATGTTTGCTGGATCGGTAACATCGAATACGACTATGGGAAGCCCGTTGTCCCTGCAGATCGCGACAGCAGCCGCATCCATGACCCTGAGGTCTTTCTCCAGAACCTCGCCGTAAGAGAGCGTCGAGTACCTTACCGCATCGGGATGGACTACCGGATCCCTGTCGTACACTCCGTCAACCTTGGTTCCCTTGAAGAGGGTCGAACATCCGGTCTGTACAGCCCTGAGTGCGGCTGCCGTATCGGTTGTGAGATACGGGTTGCCGGTACCTCCGGTGAATAGAACGATATGCCCCGAGTCGAGCAGCTCCATTGCTCTGGCCGGAGTGAAGCTCTCGATATCTGTTCCCTGCATCCCGATTGCAGAGAGTATTGCAGCGCGACCACCGCTTTTATCGATCGCATCCAGCATGGCCATTCCGTTGATGATAGTCGCGAACATCCCCATGAAGTCGGCACGAGTGCGCATGATCCCGGACAACTCGGCTCCCCTGATGAAGTTTCCACCACCGGTCACGATACCGATCCGGTTCCCGTGCGAAACGACGGAGACGAGTACTGAGGCTATTGCTGCTGTCAGTGATGTGTCGATTCCTCTGCCACCGGGTCCGGCAAGGATTTCTCCGCTCAGTTTGAGGAGCAGCCTGCTGCCTTTCCCGTCGGAGGAATCGCCGCACATGTCATGATCCTATCGAAAACCTGGCGAAGCGGTTTATGACTGTTTTCTCGCCGATCCTGGCGATCAGGGCGAGGAGGACATCGTTGACTGTACCTGCAGACGAGTCATGGATCCATTCCTGGTCGAGGAGGCAGATTTCCGAGTAGAATTTATCGAGCCGGCCAGTTACGATTTTCTCGACGATGTTATCGGGTTTCCCCGAACCGTCGAGCTGTTTCTGGAGGATGTTCTTCTCGTCAGCCAGTACCTCTTGCGGAACCTCTTCGCGCGAGACGTAGAGGGGATCGCTTGCTGCGATCTGCATCGCGGTGAGCTTGCAGAACTCCACGAACTCATCGGTTCTCGCAACGAAATCGGTCTCGCAGTTCACCTCGACCAGAACGCCCAGCTTTCCCGGACTATGGATGTAAGCGTAGACCAGTCCATCGGACGCCTGCCTGTGGGCTCTCTTCGAGGCTACCTTGATTCCCTTTTCACGAAGCAGCTTCAGTGCTTCGTCTACGTTTCCTTCTGCATCTGTCAGGGCTTTCTTGCAGTCCATCATGCCGGCTCCGGATATTCTTCGGAGTTCCTTCACGCTCTTTGCATCAACAGCCATCAGGAGTCCTTTCCCTCATCCGGTTTATCTCCGCCGGTCCCGTTTTCCACGGAAGAGGCTTCCATGTCACCGTTTCCTGAGGCTGGAGCGTCTGTCTTCCCACTCGGTGCGGCAGGCTTTTCGTCCTCGCTCTTTGCGGCATCGGCTTTTTTCCTGGTCTTTTTCCCTGCAGTCTTCTTCTCAGCAGTTTTCTTCTCAGCAGGCTTTTTTCCTGCAGTCTTCTTGCCAGCAGCCTTCTTCTCAGTGGTCTTTTTCTCGGTAGTCTTCTTCGCGGAAGGCTTTTTCGGTGTAGTAGGCTTTGCAGAAGCTGCCGGTCCCTCCTTCTTTGAAGTCGGTCTCGGCGCAGTAGGCTTTGCAGAAGCTGCCGGTCCCTCCTTCTTTGAAGTCGGTCTCGGCGCAGTAGGCTTTGCAGAAGCTGCCGGTCCCTTCTCCTTCGGAGCTTTTTTCTTTCCGGTTTCGATCGAAGCCTGTTCGGGTGGAGACACCGTTTTCTCGGCCTCTTCCGCAGCCATGGCTGCAAGCGCCTCTGCTTCCCTGGCTTCCTTGTCAGCCCTGCCCTCTATCCCGAGAAGGGAGAAATCGGCGAGCGTACTGATGATCAGTGAGATCGACTTGATGGCGTCATCATTTCCGGGTATCGGGTAGTCGACATCGGTCGGATCGCAGTTCGTATCGACGAGTCCAACACAGGGAATACCAAGGCGACGGGCTTCCCGTACGGCAATCGCTTCCTTCTTTATATCCACGACAACCACTACTCCGGGAAGACCTTTCATGTGACGGATACCGCACAGGTATTTCTGAATACGGTCCATCTCCCTCGTCCTGGAGAGGATTTCGCGTTTCTTGAGGTTCTTCGGGTATCCCTCTCTGGCCTCCTTTTCGAGTCCTTCAAGCCTGAGGATACTCTTGTAGACCGTCTTGTAGTTTGTCAGCGTACCGCCAAGCCACCTCTCGGTCATGTAGAACTGACCGCACTTATCGGCCTGTTCCCTGATGACTTCCCTTCCCTGCTTCTTCGTTGCAACGAAGAGAACGGACTTGCCTTCAGTGACGCATCTGCACACCAGATTCGCTGCTTCCTCAAGCTTCTCCCGGGACTTCTTCAGGTCGATGATATGAATGCCGTTTCTTGCCATGAAGATAAACTCGCGCATCTTCGGATTCCAGCGCTTCTCCTGGTGCCCGAAGTGAACTCCGGCTTCCAGCATCTTCTGGAGTGATGGGATCTCCATCATGGTGTCCTGTCCTTTCGGTTTCATTCCTCCGGCGGGTCCTGATGACGCCAATCCATGACTTCTGCATGAACACCGGGCATCACGCAATCCGCCGTGTGTATTCTCCCGATAACTGGTTTAGCGCTTCGAGAACTGGAAGCGTTTCCGGGCCTTTGGTCTGCCGTACTTTTTCCTCTCGACGATCCTCGAGTCGCGGCGAAGCATGCCTTCGGCCTTCAGAGGCTGTCTGAAGTCGGGATTCACCTCGACCAGTGCTCTTGCCAGCCCCAGTCTGATTGCCCCTGCCTGTCCTGTAATACCGCCGCCCGAAACATTTATGATGATATCGTAGCTGTTCCTGACCTTGACTATGTCAAGTGGTTCGAATGCATGATCCATCTGGGGCAGGTTACCGAAGTACTCACTTGGCTCCCTGTGATTGATGAATATCCTGCCGCTTCCAGGTCTGAGGTAGCACCTGGCGGTAGCAGTCTTCCTGCGTCCTACACCTGTGAACTGTTCCATCTCACCTCCTCCGGCCTTCCTGATCGGGCAGGACCTCTGGCTGCTGCGCCTCGTGAGGATGCTCTGCACCTGTATAAATTTTCAGTTTCTTGAGCTGGGCTCTCCCGAGCCTGTTCCTGGGCATCATTCCCTTCACCGCATGCATGAGGACACGATCGGGATGCTTCTCGAACATCTCTCTCATCAGTGTGGACTTCTGTCCACCAGGATAGCCGGAGTGTCTGAAGTACTCCTTCTGCTCGAGTTTTCTGCCCGTTATCCTGATCTTGTCGACGTTGACAACGACGATAAAATCGCCCGTGTCCACGTGCGCTGTATATACGGGCTTGTTCTTGCCCTGCAGGATAGTGGCGAGACGGGAGGCAAGACGGCCCAGTGTCTGGCCGGAAGCATCTACCAGCCACCACTTCCTGCAGATCTCACCTTCCCTGGCGGAATAGGTTCCCAATTTCGTGACCTCCAGTATCCGGTACCGACGGGGAACGTCTCAACGCTCCCGGATCTATGTTGTTCCGATCAGTGACCTCAATCGCTCTTTCCAAAAGAAGCCACGAATATGCATTCGAGAGGTTATCCGCGACAACCCGGAGAAGGGCATACAGCCCCTTCTGCCCCTGCTGGCAAGGGTATTCACCTGTCAGGGGACATCGTGCCGCTCGCTATCTCGAACGGAACAGGTATTCTGCCTTATATTTAAGAAGAAGTCAAGAACCGCGGTGGGGATTCAGTTACTTCTCTCCAGGATGAGCTCGAGTCTGTCCAGGAATTCAGCCCTTCTGGTGATATTATAACCATTTGCCGCTCTTGCTCCTCCGTAGACATTAGCACCGTAGAACGAGATGCTGAGCCATCCGAACAGGACCGATGTGGCCGTATCATCCTCCTCCAGAGATGTCACGAAAAGGTACCCGAGGAGAAGGTTAGTGCCGAGGGCGACCAAACCATCGCTGGTGTTGCCGGAGATGACCTGGCCCGATCCGGGCAGCAACGCACTCGCTGCAGCACACCAGAAGGGACTCCTCCGTGGGAGGTGATCCCCGTCTCCGGCGATCATGGCAATCGATGCAGCGAGCTCGGACCCCGGTCCGTCCATAGTAGCGACGCCTTTCAGTTCGCTCTCTGCTCTGGACCAGTCTCCCGACGAACCGGCGGAGAGAGCCGCCAGTATCCTGGACCGGTCGCGGATGTCGGGATCTGAAGCCTCACTCGATGCACTCAGATACAGGATTCGTGCACTGGCAAAATCACCGTCCGTTTCCAGGACAGACCCGGCACCCATCATGGCGCAAGCCCTGAGGTCAGGGTCTGAGAGTCCGTCAGCCAGGAACGAGAACATATCCAGTGAAGCCCGATGGTCGCCGAGCTCGTGCCAGCATCTTGCAAGCCTCAGTGAGGGCATCGGCAGTGAGAGTGTATCACCCTCCGAGCCGTGTATGGTCCTGAGGTATTCTGTCGCGGCTCTGTCCCACAGCCCCGCAGAGTAGAGGTAGTCGGCAAACCCGGTGTCAGGAGCGAGGTGCAGATGCAGAGAATCCTCGACCGATGCGCCGGGCAACGGTACCGCGAGGAGGATCAGAATGGCAACAGGAATGCTCCCCAGCATCTCACCTCTCCTTCCAGGACGAGCGGATCGTAGACTCTGCCATCGGGCAGAATCTCCCTCCCTGTCCGGGAAACACCACGATGGCATCGAGTCCATCGCTCAATGGCTACGATAAAGCCTGGAATGAACCCCAGCCCGGACAGTGCTTCCTCGGCGTAATGTGAACATGATGGCTGGAATGCGCCCCTGTTCCCCAGCTGATCGCGGAGAAGCCGCCTGTACTGCAGAAGGCGCACGCCTGCGCTTTCGGGAGGCGGCTCTGTAACCGACGATAGCAGGAGGACTGTCAGCAGAGCGAGCACAGCATCTCCTCCAGCCTGTCGAGCGAACAGCAGACGACTTCGCCAGCGGAGAGAACGTCGAGTATCCGGTCGTCCCATCTGCCAAGCACCGACACCATTGTGTAGCCTTCCTGCAGACATGCGATCGATCTTCCCACTACCGAGAGAGCACGTTCCTGCGAAGGTATTCTGGAACCGAATGACTGGGGAAGGACACATACGTTTTCTCTCACGAATGGGACCAGGAGAGCAACGCCTGGCCACGGTTCGAGCCTGAGGGGGCGCCTGAAGCCGGCAGTTCGCAGGACCTCCCAGGTCAGGCTGTAGATATGGCGGTTCTTCCGCTCTGTGAGCATCGAACCGGTGAGAAGCTCAGGTCTTTTACCAACACTCGAAGGGGGATTCAGGTGAAGGAGCACGGAGGACAGCGCAACCGGTAGACCAGTAGGAGGTTCTGCGGGTGGTGATCCGGGATCTGCTGCCTGTCTGCCAATCTCAGTCCAGAAGTATCTGTACCACCTGTTTTTCACTGGTCAAAGGTCGCTTCCTGCAGCACCCTGTACGTGAATGACGATTCGAATCCTCTCCTGGAGAGCCATCCGGCTGCTCTCCGCCAGGCCGTGTCCCTGTCGAGCGAGCCGTACTTCTTTCTGACCTGAGCGACCAGATCATCGAAGAGCTGTTCGTCTTCCCTTCCGGTCACGGCTTCCTCGATGACGCTGTTGCCGATACCCCTCTTCCGGAGCTCGGCCTTCAACCTTCGCGTACTCATGGGTGATCTGTCCGTATGGCTCCTTATGTAGAGCCTTGCATAGCGGAGATCGTCGATGTAGCCGTACTCGCATGCCCATGCCACGATATCATCGGCAACAGCGGGATCGTATCCTCTGGACAGGAGGTAACCGTGGAGCTGGAAAGCCGTGTGTTCGGATTTCTCGAGGTATCTCCCCGTGTCATTCCTCGCGGATGGTCCCTGGTATTTCCCGATTGCTTCCTCGAGTACTGCGAGGGACACATCGCTACCAGGTGTTATCCCGGATTCAGGCAGAACTCTGTCGGGGAGAGCAACCCTCCGGTCGGTCAGCTCGATCAGCGACCACCCCCTGCGGAGGGGGTTGACCGACAGGACTCTGGTTCTATCCTCCGCTATCCCTCTTCCTCCGGTTCACCATGTATCGGCAGCTCGTACAGCTCGCGGAGCTTGTGCTCGAGCTCGGCGGAGATTTCAGGGTTCTCGAGCAGGAACCTGCGGGCGTTTTCTTTGCCC
>SDBS01002631.1_pt1 | contig 17878 bp, 15 predicted proteins | sample 2277091 | NCBI WGS metagenome assembly SDBS01 (sample SAMN10404972, study PRJNA504765) | marine sediment metagenome | isolation source: marine sediment core GS10_PC15, 163 cmbsf | place: Arctic Ocean: Southern Knipovich Ridge | collected 2010 | reverse complement strand
GCTTTATAATAATCCGGAATTGAACCTTCGATATTAGAAGAAACACAGACAATACCCTCGTCTGCTTTGTTATTTACTTTTCCTTCGGATTGCTTTAACGCGATTTTATATTCATCTTCATAACTGAGATTTGTATAAAACCTGGTAAGGTATTCTTTTTTTTCTTTCAGAATTCTGAGTACTTTTTGATCGAGCTTCTCTTCACTGAGGGTCCCGTTTTTAAAGAGTTCAACTGCCTGATCTAGGAGTTCTATCTGCTTTTCTTTCGTATGTGATACCAGCACAAGGTCATTACCTGCGTTAAAGGCGAGAATGAATGCTTGCACAATGTCTTCCGCGTAACTCTGTGAGCCCTCCATTTCAAGGTCGTCTGTTACAACAATACCCTTAAAGCTTAATTCATCCCTGAGAAGCCCCTCTATAATTTGATAAGAAAAGGCTGCGGGATAGACTGGATCAATTTCGTTATATATAATGTAGGAGACCATACAGCCATCCAGCTTTTTTTCATTGATAAGCTTCCGGTACGGCAAAATGTGCACCCTGTACAGTTCTTCTTTTGTTGTATCGACGCTGTCTGAAAAAAGATGGCTGTCAAAATCGGTCATCCCATGGCCGGGAAAATGTTTCATCGTTGTAAGTATGCCAACCTTTTCGTGCTCATCGATAAAAATTTTTACCATATCATATACTATATTTGGATCAGAACTGTACGAGCGGGTACTGATAACGCGGTTTGCAGGATTTGTGAGAACATCGGCACAGGGAGCGAAATTCATATTGATACCATGATCAAGCAGTGTGAGGGCTATCAGTCTTGAGACGTTTTTACAGTTTTCTGTATCTCCTGAAGCACCGATATGTCCGGCCGAGGGAGCGAGGAAAGAGCCGGGGTACCGAATATGGTTTACAACCCCCCCCTCCATATCTGTGGCAATAAAGGGCGGGATTCCTTTTTCAGAAAATGATGTCAGTAGTGTTATGCGGCCTGTCAGTGCCTGAAGTTGTTCTTTTGATTCTACATTTCGTCTGAATATTTTAATGTTCCCGAGTCTTCCGGAGGAAAGCCATGTTTCATAGTCATCATCGAGACTCGTGCCCCAGAAACCGAATATCATTACCTGTCCGACCTTATCTTCAAGGCTCATTCCGGCAAGGGTATCATTTATATCTTCTGTAAAAAAGAGTTTGAATTGTAAGGTTTTTGCAGCTTCAATCTTTTTATGGTCCAGCAGGATACCGGATAAAAGAATGCAGACAGCGAGTAAGACAGCGGTTTTATTTCTCATATATAATCAGTCACAACATTTAAGTAAAGGAGGATATACCTTTAGCGATATAGTGGGACCTGCCCGTGTTCAAATTAACGTATAAGTCTTTGAGGGTTGTAAGAATTGGGTTATGCCGGGAAACAGCATAACCCAATCTCATTATTACATCAAAGATCAATCCAGTTGGGTCACTCTCACATTATCTATACTGAGCGAAATACTGTTCATTCTTAATGTCAGGTAACCACCCGGTCTTATAGGAGCGCCGAGATCAAAAGAATAGTAGTACCTGTCGGGATTAAAGGGATCGTAAAACCTTCCTCTTCCAGTTCTCGTGTTAATCTGTATTTTAACGGGAACAGTATAATTCAGGTACTCATACTTAAGATAATCTTTTCTTACTGGAAGTATGCCGCCATACCTTAGAGGATCACTTCCACCAAAAATCCTTGTATCAAGTCCCATAGAGGTAATTCCTGTGCTCTTATATACCTGGATAAAAGCCCCCGGGGAACCGTAATGTTTGGGATCCCAGGTTATCCAGCCAAGTGTTGACCTGCCGTTTCCCCAGCTCCTCTTGTTAGTCGGGAAGTTTGTACAGATGTGGATACCAAATCCCGCGTAATCATCTTCACCACCACGGACATATTTAAGATCAAATTCATACAGCATAACCCCGTCCTGATCAACCGGAATTGTGATCATTGCCATTGTTTCCCTGGTATCGGTCTGGGTCAGTCTTCCATTAATTACTTTCCAGGTACCGCTTACCGGGGTCCATCTGGTAAGAGAAGAACTGCTAAAAGTTTCATTCACCTGGGAAACCCCAAGAAGCGGCGAAGATAATAACGCCACAATAAGGATTACCTTTACGATTTTCATTTGAAACCCTCCTTGTATTATGTATTCACCAAATAGCTTCGGTGTGTTTTAATATTGCCATTATGCACCATGATAAACTTCCCGTCAAGCACTTTTTAACCCAAAATTCTCATTTTATAGTATTTTTAACGTATTCAGGCTATATTTAATAATAGGGGTCCTCTGTTAAAGTTTATGCCCGGGCAGAGAACCAGGAGGTAAGGCTAATGCCCTTTATGTTTCCCACTTACAGTCCGCCTGAGTTCAATCAATCCCCCTTAACAAGTTCACCTGCTGTTCGGTTCAAGAAGGTGAAGATACCGGGGGTTGCTCCTGAAGGCTTTCACGCAACGTCTATCTATCCTGAATATTTCCAGGTCCGGAAGGGAGAATGGCTGCTTTTAAAAGAATCCCGAATGGATTGCGTGGTAGTACTGGAAAAGGACGGTTCTCTCAGTGTTAGAGAGTTCCGCAATATCAAGACAGGAGATGAGGTGGCATGCGGGCGTAGAGAAAACGGGGAGGACGGAATATTTGTGCATAACGATGCTTTTCGATCCCCGGACCCCGGATCTGATAAATTTAGTGAAACTTGAAAACCCACCGGCTTTGCCGGTGGTCATGTCCTGATGGCTATGCCGTAAGACGATGGCGGATCACTAAGAGAGAAGATGGGGGCGTGGCTGTTCACGAGGTATCGTGCGGTGAAGAGGAAAGCATAGTGGGAACGAGTTTCTGGAGCTGTGTGCGAGAGAACCATGGGGAGTGATGCGTAGAGGATCAAGACTCGGAGGTGCGTGAAATGCCAGGAAGGGAAGCAGCGGCCGAAGCATGAGCAGCGGGAATTCAGCCCCTTTTAGGGGCACCCCAAAGCCACCTGCTCTGCAGGTGGTAGTTTACTTTTCGAACATATCCTTCAAGAGAAACGTCCTTTTCAGTCGACTATGATGAGCTCTACAGTCTATTAAATTATGAACGCAAAAACGGCTTTATTATATGGGTTTTAGGACCGGCTCTAACCTTTGACCGGGATGCGCGGGAATCTTTTTTTCGACTGATCGAAGGGGGTTACGTTCACAGTTTATTCGCGGGAAACGTCCTTGCAACTCATGATGTGGAAGGGGCAATTTTTGGGACCGCGTTAGGTCACGACATTTATTCTAAAAAAACTGCCGCCCTCGGTCATTACAATCATCTGGATGCTCTAAACAGGATCAGGGCTGTGGGATCGATCAAAAAAGGAGTAAATAAAGGAATCATAAATGATGGAATCATGAGGGCAGTCATAAAAAAAGAAATCCCCTATGTGCTGGCAGGATCTATTCGTGATGATGGGCCTCTCCCGGAAGTTATAGGTGACGCTTACGAGGCACAGGAAAAAATGCGCGTTTTGACGCGGCGGGCAACTACGATCATTGCATTGGCGACACAGCTCCATGCCATAGCTGCCGGTAATATGGTTCCTTCTTATACAGTGGCAGGTAAAAACCGGATCAGGCCTGTATTTTTCTATATTGTGGATATGTCGGAATTCGCGGTAAGTAAGCTCGCAAACCGCGGATCTCTTACCGCGCGGTCTATCCTCACAAATGCCCAGGATTTTGTGGTTATTATAGAGCGGGGACTGTTGAAAGAGTAAGCGATAGTCGAATTATGCCGGTTAATATATGCTGAGAAGAGAAGGCATGGTTTTGGCATTATGCATTCAGTTTTTGAAGACGGTTTATAAGGGCCTCCTCAAGTGTGGGATGGCCATGATCGCTGTATTCATAGCGTACTCTAAGGGTGGGTTTGTTTATGGAAAGCAGCCGGGGGAGCTGTATTGGGGTGGCGAACAGAACAAGGTCACAGGTTGCGTTATTTATCGTGATTTCCAGGTCGCGAATCTGGTTTTTACTGTAGCCCATGGCAGGGAGCACTGGACCGATATGCGGATAATGACTGTAGATCTCTTTTATTGTTCCATGGGCGCAGGTTCTTGGATCAACAATCCTGGCAGCGCCGTACGTCTCAGCAGCGATCATTCCAGCGCCGTAAGACATATCCCCGTGTGTAAGCGTGGGACCGTCTTCCACAACAAGAACACGTTTTTCCCTGATTTGTTCACTTTTGTTTACAAGAATACTTGATTCCGCCAGGATTATTTCAGCCTTTTGAGCATGATTTTCAATGTTTTTTCTTACCTTTTTCACTGCCTCCGGTTTTGCGGTATTTACTTTATTGATTATCGCGATATCCGCCATTTTCATATTTGTTTCGCCGGGGTAGTAGAGCAATTCATGCCCTGGCCGGTGCGGATCGAACAGCACAATATGGATGTCCGGGTAATAGAAAGGAGTGTCGTTGTTTCCTCCGTCCCAGATGATTATGTCGGCTTCCTTTTCTGCCTCCTCAAGAATTTTTTTATAATCGATCCCTGCATAAACCACTATACCCTGATCAACCAGTGGTTCGTATTCTTCCCTTTCTTCAAGTGTACACCCGTGCTTTTTAAAATCATCGTAAGATGCGAAACGCTGCACAACCTGGTTCCTCAAATCTCCGTAGGGCATCGGATGTCTGACAGTGACAATTTTTTTCCCCAGTGTCCTGATGATTTCACACACCCTGCGGGTAGTTTGCGATTTTCCGCATCCGGTTCGTACCGCACAGACCGCAATAACAATTTTCTGTGAGCGCAGCATCGTATATGTTGCTCCGATTAAAATAAAATCGGCACCTTCTGCCATGGCAATAGAAGCCTTGTGCATAACCTCAACATGAGGAACATCACTGTAGGAGAATACAACGAGATCCGCCCTGTTATCCCTGATGAGACCGGTGAGCTGATCCTCGGGAAAGACAGGAATGCCCTGCGGGTAATACTTACCCGAAAGCTCCGGTGGATAGAGCCTCCCTTCAATTGATGGTATCTGAGCGGCTGTAAAAGCTATTACCCGGTATCTGGGATTGTCCCTGAAATAAACATTAAAATTGTGAAAATCCCGACCGGCTGCTCCCATTATTATGACCTTCTCAACCATACGGGCCTCCTATTCGTTAGGCAGGAAAATTATCCTATTAGTTTTGTTGTTAACGGATTGGACATCCTTTACCATTGCTGTTATCCTGTGCTCTTTGCGATTAATCCTGTGGAATATTTATGTAATCTTTTATAAAAGCATCGAGGCCCGCGCTGGTGAGAGGATGCTCGCACATGGCCTCAAAAACAGAAAAAGGAACAGCTATGCTGTCAGCTCCCGCAATTATGGAGTCGATTACCTGGCTGACATCCTTAATGCTGGCAGCGATCATATTTGTATCAGCAAGACCAAATGCATCAAAAAGTTTACGTATTTTTCGTATAACCTTCACTCCATCATGCCCTGTCATTCTGGCCCTGCTGATAAACGGGCTTATGAATGGTGAACCCGCGAGACCGGCCAGCAGAGCCTGCGCCGGATTAAAAATCAGCGTGGCATTAGTGCGGATCCCCTCAGGAACCAGAATTTTAACCGCAGCCAGGCCCGCTTTATTTGCTGTAATTTTAACGGCGAGATAAGAGTCTATCTGATGGAGCCGCCGGGCACATTCACATATTTCATCGGTTGTCCTGCCCACAGCCTGGACCGCGATAGGACCGTCAAAAAATTGGCGTATCTCCTCAACAACCTCACGGTAACTTTTTCCACTTTCCGCGATCTTACCGGGATTTGTAGCAACACCATCAATTAAACCGGTGCTCACGGCTTCCTTAACCTCCGTTGTGTTCGCTGTATCAATGAATATCCTTAACTTTTTCATTATACCTGCTCCTTTCCGTGAATAATAAAAAAACAAAAACTGCTGTGTGTATATCAAAATTAATTCGTCGGTTTTTAAATGTCAAGTTATCAGGAAATCAAGGTAAAAATTCAGTGAATATTTATGGAAAGAAGTTTGACAGTCCTGAGATGGTTGAGAAATACAGCTGAAGATGTCAGATGATAACTTTGTCGCCTGCTTTTTCTATTGTGATTTTTTCCGGTATCTGGTTCAAGCTGCGCTCGATTTTCTGTATCAATGTTTCGATAAATCCCTCTCTGTAGCTGAAAACTGTCTTCATTTTTGAGTAAAGATCTTTTTCAAGTACCAGGCATTTTTCCACTCCGGTCCAGATGTTTTCGACATTCTTTGCGCCTATAATGCATATCCCTGCATCAATTCGATCTGGTCCGATCCGCCGGGTGATTTCAATACTATTTATTGGATGGATATTTCCGCTGACAGTGATTATTTTCCCTGTTCTTCTCAAACGTGAAGCCATTACCGACATCATGGAGTAGACCGTTGGGTCATCAGCATCACGTTCGATTGATCTTGAAAAATCCGACCGATCGAGTATAAGCTGGTCCAGTTCTTTAAAAACCGGCGTCTGGATGATGTTGCCAAGATTATGATATGCGGTGATTGTCTCAATAGTAATGCCCTTTTTAATGAGAAAATAGGTATCGCCGGCTAGTTCCTTCAATGTATGAATAAAGTTTACCAGTCCGTATGCAGATTCAACCATGGGGGAAGTAAAGCCGCGGATACCCATTTTTAACAGGTTATTTATGTCGTTCCTTGCATTAACACCGCCAATATTTATATAAATTGGAAGCATTCCAGAGACGAAATCCTTTATATATCCAATCTCATCAAAGGACATTTCTCTGTGTTCGGTTCCCAGCCTGATTGCTTTAAGATCATGTTCTTCAATAAGTTCAAAAAGTAATTCCTTTTTCACGCTTTCCCCCATAGGTGTAGTATCGGAATTAAAATAATTAGTTTAATAGTGGAAAATTCCCCTGTATCGCTAAACATTTTACGGTCGCGGGTAAATTTTTCAATGTGTGGTTGAAAAATATTTAACCTGCGGGCGCCGGCAAATTTTACCAATTCTGCTTTTATGGAATTGAGAATTCCTGTCGACATAATATTATGAAGGCTTCCCTATAGCCTCCATAATAATTTTTTAAGACACTGATAGTTAAAAAATTAGGGTCGTTTATCTAATAATTTTTTAGAGAAAATACGATGGATCCCAATGATAAACAAAAAATATTAAGTTTTGTCAACCATCTGCTCAGTATCCCGAATATCAAGAGTGAGCCTCCAGTTATTCGTGAGGGGATGATACTTTCTTTTATTACAAAAAATTTGAATCAGATAAAAGAGACCCTGGCCTCGCCTGACTTTTTCCCGAAAATGAAACCGGCTGATGCGCTTAAGGGGGTTCTTCAGGTATTAAAGCAGAGAATTGTGAATGAGGTGATAACCGAAATTGAGGAGTGGTTAAATGAGAGGGTTGCTTTCAGGCTTGTTCAGAAGATATTCCCAAACCACCAAATTAGTGCCGATCATTATAAATCGATGCTGCTGGAGTTTATGCATGATCTCATCAGCTTTAACGACGCCAGGTATAATTTTAACAGTGTGATAAATATTTTTAAATATCAGGTCCTCGAGCGGTATATATCGGAAATATTTGAACGAAGAGGATATATATTTAATGAAATAAGCAGGGTTGAAAAAACTGATCTGGGAGTTCTGGAATATATTGAATACTCAAAATTAGTTTTTCTTATAAAAAATATTGTCTATATGCGGATTCCTGTTACGACAAACTATGGAGAAAGAAGTATTAACATAAATGAAATTAAAAAATTCTCCATCCCAATGGAAAAATTGTTAAATAAACAGGAACAGTTAGTAAAAAAGGCCCTTCCCTTTATAACACAAAAAGTATTCATGACAGCGGTAAAATCAAATATTAAAAAAGAGATAACCAAACTTGAAGAGGCAAGTTCCCGACTCTACTACATCCTGGCGTCCAGGTATCAGGAATTTAAATATCAGAAAACTGATAGAGGCGCGGAAACGCAGGATAAAAGCTGGTATAATATAGCCAGAAGGAATCATTCCTTTTATGGTTTTGATAAAAACATGGTGAATGAGCTGTATCTTATAGCCGGTGATAATTTATGGTAGAAGGACTGATGAAATGAAGCGTAAACAATTCTGGGAAAATTTTATTCTTATCGCAATCGCCCTTGTAATAGTGCAGACCTTCATTTCAGAGCTCGCTATCTTTCTTCACTGGAACATATTTTTAAGAAATACACTGCTTTTGATTTCACTTTTTTTTGATTTAACATTTACCATTGAGTTTGTTGTGAGGAGCATCAATGCAGGGAGACAGAAAAAATTAATCAGCTACTGGATTTATAACAGGGGATGGGTGGATTTTATTGCCGCTGTCCCGCTGCTGCTTCTCAATTCCGGCCCGCTTGTTTTTCTTTTGATATTAAAAGGCACCACAGTGAGCATCGCCGCTGTTGGTATCCTGAATCTGTTGAAAGTGGTGAAGGCCATACGGGTTACCAGAGTCCTCAGGCTGATAAGAGTGATGAAGATTTTCGGGAAGATACGTAACGCAGATTCAAAAATGGCCCAGCACCACACCAGCGCTGTATCGACCATTTCTGTCTCCATAATACTTCTTGTTATAATCGTTTTTTCTTTTACCGCAGGTGACCCTGTGGAAAGATCGTTTAAAGCGCGTGAAGCATACTATGTGGATTTTACTGCAAGAGTACTGGATTTAAAAGGATATGATAAAGAATCTAGAAAAGATATGGCCGGACAAATATTTTCAGGTGATAAGAGGATAGTAAAATTATTTTATGAAGATGAATCTATCTTTTCCAGATTAACGGAGGAGAAATGGGCAGCGGCCTATTCTGATGAAGATTATATTGAGGTCCGGGAAGGTGGTTTTACCCTGTTTGTTTCGATCGTTGATATTAACAGTAACAGGGCACTAAACAACATGCTGATCTTTATAATAATAATCGCTCTTGTTGTCGGATTGATGTTTATATATACAAGACATTTCGTTCAGACAATTTCCGATGTACTCTTTATTTTAAATAGAGGCTTCAGGGAAAATGGGTATTCTTTACAAATTAAAATCCATAAAGAGTATTCAGATCATGAAATATTCCGGCTTGCCGCGTTTTATAATGACAAATTTCTGCCCGCGAAAGCGAAAAGAATGCACCGGAATAAAATGAAAATGAAATCCCCGCTCTCCATGAAAGATCTTTTCAAGTTTAAAAACCGGTGAAATATTTATCCGGGATTCTGCCCTGAATCATGCTCTCCCCGGATCGCTCATGGTCCATGGTATATATCAATTTTCAACGATCAGTCTGTTTTACTGTATCGAATAATAATAAATGCTCCGCCCGCAACAAGCAGTCCGGATATGTAAAAATTTATACGTGGAATTTCTCCCAGCAGGAAATACCCCATTATTCCCGCGAAAACGAATTCACTCAGATTGATTATCGATACAAACTGCCCGCGGAAATGCTTCATTGAATAGTTAAGAATTGAGTGCCCGATTACTGTCGATACAATACCCAGCCCCAGAATGCACATTATGTTTCTAACAGTATAAGGTTTAATGGGATTGATGAAAAAGAGGGCAATCACGAGGCAGAATATCCCTGCTATGTAGTAGAGAGGTACAAGATAGAGCCATATCCCTTCCTGATTTTTATTCTTTCTGGCTAAAGCGAGGTAAAGGGTAAACAGGATCATGGAGAGGAAACAGACGATATCTCCATTGAAAGTTTCCCTGTTGAAGTGGAAATCTGTCCACCCCAGAATTACTACTCCGGTAATGGCAAAAACAGTTCCAATTAATTCAAGCCTGTTTATAACCTCTCTTGAAAAAGCGAACAGGAAGAGGGGCATTATGACAGGCACCATATTCACGATAAGAGTTGAATGAGCCGCCAGGGTCATCCGTGCACCAATTATCCATAGAATAAAGTGGAGGCCAAGGGTCAATCCGGGCAGGATCGAGGGACGCAGAAGTTTGAACGAAAGGGTTTTCTTAAATTTTCTCCGTTCCTTCAGCATAAAGGGAGTTAGAATAAATGCGGCGATGAAAAGCCTGTATGCCGCAACCAGCAGCGGGTGTTCAGTACTGACTTTTATAAAAATAACTGAAACCGAGCAGGAGAAAACACCAAAAATCAGTATGAGTAACCTGGCAAACATGGTAGATTTCCTGTGATTCCTCCGGCAAAATTTCACTCAGCTTGAAATTTCATAAAAACAGCCTGGAATATATGTCATCGTATGACCGGCATACTTTCTGGTAAAGTTTATGATTGCCGGCATCAAAATCAATAAACCCGGAGTGCCCTACATACTCATTTACTTTTTCAATGCTGTTTATTACGCCCAGGGCCCTTAACGCTATTAAAACCGCGCCAAAAGCGGATGCTTCCGCGGCGTCGGGTTTCCAGAGCTTTTTCCCGAAAAAATCCGCTGTTACCTGAAGCCATACAGCAGATTTTAGTATACCGCCTGATACGATCAATTCTAGGTCATCACCCGGGGCAAGCATTCTGTAATTTGAGTACAGCCTGTATGAAATACCCTCCATTAAAGCTCTTATCAGGTGTTTTTTACCGTGGTTGAAGGATAGTCCGAGCACAGCTCCGCGGGCTGATGGATTGTAATGAGGGCTGCGTTCACCGCCAAAAAAGGGGAAGAAAAGCAGCCCCCCGGCCCCCGGCCCAATCTCACTCGCATAGGCATTGATAGCATCAAGAGATTCAGCTTCGTTAATACTTTCTTTTATGAATTGATTGAATAACCATTTCATGACCATGCCCGCGTCGTGCGTGACACCTCCTAAGAGCCAGTTGCCTTCAGTAAGATAGTAGCACCATGCCTCAAGGCCGGGAATCACTTCAGGCTTGCTGAGCCTTCTTCTCAGGGCGCCGCTTGTTCCGATGGTGATGCTCATGGCATTATCGGCAAGCCCGACACTCCCGAGATGGGCTGAAGGGCCATCCGCCGCCCCTATAACTCCGGGTGTTCCTTCGAGCAGACCCATCCTGAGTGCGTATTCTTTTCCAAGCCCTTGAAGGGTAAATGTAGTTTCTTCTATACGGGAGAACATCCCGGTTTTTATTCCAACGCTGCTTAACAACTCATCATCCCATTCCAGGTTGGACATGTTCCATATACCTGTTCCTGATGCTGTGGATCTGTCAATAAGAAATTGTTTGAAGAGGTGAAAAAGAATGAATTCTTTTATGGAGATGATCTTGAAGGTTTTATTAAACAGATCACCTGCTTCTTCATGAAACCAGGCCAGGCGGGGAAGATAGTAAAGGGGATGGATGCCGCATCCGGTTCGGCTCTTAACAGTTTCTGCGTTCAGCTCTTTACGCAGCCTTCCACTCTGCTCTGTGCACCTGGAATCTCCCCAGATAATTGCGCGGGACAGCGGGTTTCCATCTCTATCAACAGGGAGAAAGCTGTGAAGAATTCCACAGAAAACAAGCGCGGAAACCGCGGCCGGGTTTATCCTGTTATCAGAAATTATATCATGTACTACTTTTACCACCGCACCCAGGACTTCTTCAGGGTCCTGTTCGACCATGTTCGGGCCGGGGTAATAGGTTCTGTAGGACTGTGACCGGACACATACAATGCCGCCATCTATTCTGTAAAGCATCCCTTTTGTGCTGGTAGTCCCGGTATCGAGGGCAATAATATATTCACTTTTTATCACTTATGGTTTCCTGTTTCTTCAAGGAAGATTACTATTTTATTATTTTGATAGCAAGTTAATTTATTAACTTTGATCTTTTTAATGAAGAAATTGAAAAGTGGGTGAGGGAGGTGTATAACCCCGGACAATAATGTCCAAAAGTTAGTTAACTCTTATCTTTCTTTTTCTCGTATACCTCTGGATGAAGCGGTACGGATAGGGTAGAGGAATTTCACCGGCTTTTTTGAGCAGGTCGATCTCCTCTCCGGAAAGGTCCCAGCCTGTGCACCCTAAATTCTCCTTTAACTGTTCCAGAGTACGGGCTCCCAGAATCGGTGCTGTTGTACCCGGCTGTTTTAGGATCCAGTTTAAAGCGATCTGGGCAGGTGTTTTTCCGCGGTTTCTGCCTATTTCTGAGAGTGTGTCAATCACACGCCAGGTAAGCTCGCATTCACGCTGCTCGGGCTGGTCATCCCACCTGTCTTTTCTTCCAACCCTGCTGTCGGATGGGGGCTTCCTGTCTTTTACGTACTTGCCTGTGAGCCAGCCCCCTGCCAGCGGAGACCAGGACAAAAAACCGATCCCTTCCTCCATACATAGGGGAAGAAGCTCCCATTCAGTGCTCCTCACGATAAGGCTGTATTCAGCCTGAAGAGAGCAGAAGGCTGCAAGGTGGTTCATTCTGCTGAGCATTATTGCCTTCATGAGCTGGGCCGCTGTGAAATTGGATGCGCCCAGATACCGAACTTTACCCGCCCGCACAATATCATCCAGTGCGGTAAGGGTTTCTTCCAGGGGTGTGGACATATCGAAGCAGTGAACCTGGTAAAGATCAAGGTAGTCTGTTTTTAGCCTTCGCAGGCTATTGTCAATGGCATGGAAGAGGTGCTTTCGTGATAATCCTGTATCATTAGGCCCATCATCCATCGGGAAAAAGACTTTAGAAGCGATAACCAGCGAGTGCCGGTTTCCACGCTTTTTTAACCATGATCCGAGTATTGATTCTGAAACACCTTTATTGTAGATATCGGCTGTATCGAAGAAATTTCCTCCGGCTCCTATAAAGTGGTCTGCCAGGGAATGGGAAGCGCTCTCATCGGCGCCCCACCCGAAGGTTTGTGTTCCAAAAGCAAGTTCTGAAACTTTCAATCCGGTGTTTCCCAGGAATTTAAATTCCATGTTTATAATCCTTCCTTTATTGGGGTCAATTCTTTACTCTTGACATTCGATCTGATCGTCCCGTAAGTTAAATACACAGCTCTTCCTTATTCCAGGTTCGCGTGCCTGCGCATTATATTCGGGCCTGTGTTCATTTTTTCCATTAGAGTTATTATTATTGCTTCCAATAATATAAGCAGACATTGCTCAAAGAGAGACCCTTTTGGCTGGACTGAAGGAATGCCGGCCTCCTGTTCTACCTTGGCGGTGGGAGCGGGTATAGTGATTATAATATCAGCCAGCTTTCCAATGGAAGATTCGGAAAATATCGTTATGACAGCTAGATCAGCGCCTATCTGTTTTGCCTTTTTAGCCATGACATAGAGGCCCCCGGTTTCCCCGGAACCTGATCCAATTAAAAGAAGATCTCCTTTTTCGATACCTGGAGTCACTGTTTCCCCTGCAGCATAGGATTCAATTCCTATATGCATCAGTCTCATTGCGAAAGCCTTTACCATTAGCCCTGATCTGCCGGCCCCGGCTGTGAATATCCTCTTTGATTTTAAGATTTTTTCTATTAGCCAATCCGCATCTTTATTTTGAATTTTTAAAACTGTACTTTCCAGCTCACGCACAATTTTTTCCATGTATTCTACTGTTTTCGTCTTCACATATACCTCATCTGAAATTCATTATTTTTTTTATTAAGAGTGCAGCCTCTCTTCTTTCCGCGTTTTTTGTTATCCAGCTTCCAACAATTATTATTTCCGGGTTTTCTTTTACTATATTGCCAATGGAATCCGCGTCTATACCACCTGCGATGGCGATTTTTGTTCTTTTTGTCACTTTTTTTACTGCCTGCAGCTCTTTCAGGGGCGGGGCTTTTGTTGACTTAACATCAGATGCGGTGTGTACGCATATATAATCAACTCCCAGTTTTTCCAATTCTGATGCCCTCGTTTGGACATCCCCTATGCTTATCATATCAACCATGACCGCTTTTCCGTACTCCTTTGCTTTCAAAACAGCCGACTTAATGGTAGCATCATCAGAAAATCCAAGCACTGTTACTATATCCGCTCCTGCCTCAAAGGCAAGCTTTGATTCATATTCTCCCCCGTCGGCTATTTTTAAATCCGCGAGAATTTTTAAAGATGGAAAAATATTTTTTATTTTCCTGACAGCGCTTACCCCTTCCTTAATGATAAAAGGTGTGCCGATTTCAACGATATCTATAACATCGCCCACTTCATGCAGCAGATGTTTCGCTTCCTTCATTCCGATTGTATCGAGCGCTAATTGAAGCAGCATACAGGTCCCCCTCTTAATAGCTCTATCTTGTAATTTACTTCTGAATTATTTAAAAAACAATCGTATGAATTAATTATTGATAAAAAATGTCATTCAAGGTATATTTTGCAGCAGATTGTTAAGGGGGAAGTATTGTATGAATCGCCGGATTAAATTAAGTGCCTCTCTTATATGCGCTGATCTATTAAACCTTGAAAGCGACCTGTCAATTATTCATCAAAAGGGCTTTGATTACATTCACTTTGATGTTATGGATGGTCATTTTGTGCCCGGGATTGGTCTTGGTACTTTTTTTCTGGAACAGCTCACTGCCAGTCAGCCGGTCCCTGTGGATGTTCACTTAATGGTTTCAGATCCTCAAAAATACATTGATGAAATTGCAAAGGCCGGGGCTTCCATAATTACTTTTCATTATGAAACCGGTAAGGATATATACCGGACACTCCAAAAAATAAAGAAACATAACATAAAAGCCGGAATAGCGCTCAGGCCATTTACACCGTTTTCTTCAATATTAACTTTCATTGAATATCTGGACATGGTTTTACTCATGGCTTACTCGCCCGGTATTTCAGGTCAGGAACCTGTCCCCAATTTCGAAAGAAGGATTAAAGAACTTAATGACATCCTTGACAGGCGCGGGCTGCAGGATATTGATATCGCGGTCGATGGAGGTGTTTCTGAGGATATTTTACAAAAATTAAGAATTAATGGTGCTAATTTTTTTATTTTTGGGAATTCAGGTCTGTTTATCCCGGGGAAAAAATTAGACATACAAATTGACATAATAGATAAGATTTTGAATAGAAAATAGCTGTTTAGTTGTTGGTGAATAATCACCAATTCATGGATTAGTTCTATTTAACTCTTTATATTCAATTAGTTTATAAACTTAAGTAAACTTAAATTAATTGAAAACATTTATTATTCACCAAGAACTAATTAAGGTTTTATTTAGGAAGGTGTGAGGGTGAATTTTATTTTTAAAGAAGCATATTCACTGATACTTTCAGAATTAGAAAAAAGCCTTTCAGGGATATTCGAAAAAGAAGTCGATTACCTAATTACAAGAATAATCGAAACAAAGAACATATTTGTTGTCGGTGCCGGTAGAATGGGCTTGATGCTTCAATCTTTTTCAATGCGTCTCTGCCATCTGGGCTTTGGTTCTCATGTTGCGGGATTCATTAATTGTCCTCCGATTACACCGGAGGACCTTCTTCTTGTCGCTTCATCTTCCGGTGAAACATCGACAGTTAAGGAAATTGTAAAAAAAGCGAATGAGGCTGGTGCCGAGATTATTACGATTACGGCAAAAACGAAATCCACTATTGCAAAACTTTCTTCAAAAACTGTCTATCTGGAGGCTCCTTCAGCATTAAAAAAAGACCTCGATCACAACCTTGTATCAAGCCAGCCGATGAAAACACTTTTTGAACAGAGCCTTTTCATCCTTCTGGAATCAATGGTCCTGCAAATCATGAAAAAGACCAATCAGAAAGCGGATGATTTAGCCGGAAGGCATGCCAATTTAGAGTGATTTACAAAAGGAGTAAATATGATATCAGAGTATGGGATGCGGTATAGAAAACCTTTAGGAATAATAATTATTTATTTTATTCTTATTGTTTTTACCATCTGGACCATGGTGCCGATTTTTTGGGCTGTTATCACGTCGTTTAAAAACCCTGGAGATTCTTTAAAGCCGACTTTTATCCCCTATAAACAGTTTAAGCCCACAATGTTTGCCTGGCATGAGATTTTTGTCACTCATGGAGACAGAACAATGAAGTCAATAAGAAACAGTATTATTACCGCAACGCTTTCCAGTGCGGTTGTGCTGCTTCTTGGCGCCTTTGCCGGATACTCCCTTGCCCGGTATAAGTTTAAAAAATGGAAAAATAAAGATATTTCACTCTTTATTCTTTCCCAGAGGATGTTTCCGCCTGTTGCTGTGTTAATTCCGTATTTTTTAATCATACAGAAATTACATCTTCTGGATAGCCTTTTAGCAATTATCATAATACACGTGACGATGAATCTTCCTCTATCAGTATGGCTCATGCTTGACTTTTTCGCGGATATGCCCAGGGACATAGAGGAAGCCGCAATGATCGATGGGTGCGGACATTTTAGAGCTTTTTTTTATATAGCCATCCCGATTGCCGCTCCGGGTCTAGTCACGGTTTATGTTTTATCATTTATTTTTTCATGGAATGAATTTATTTTTGTCATAACTTTCGGTTATCAAAATGCAATGACTCTCTCGGTCATGATAGCAGGAGCCCTTACCATTGTGGGAACCTATTTTTACAGAATAGCAGCCCTTTCAATACTGGCCATCATACCTCCTGTTATACTGGCGCTTGTGCTTTCCAGGTATCTTGTCAGGGGGCTTACCATGGGAGCTATAAAAGAGTAAACAGGCTAAATGATTGGCATATTCGGGGCTTTTGCATATTTGTTAAGGGGATTTAAGAGCATATTTTATTTTTATTTGATTGGAATTCAGGAATATTTTCCTTGACAAAAAATATAAGCCTGATAGAATGAATATTTAAAGTGGTTTTAAGGCCGCTTCAGCCAGGTGTTACTATTCTACAATGGTGAACAGCCTGAATGTCTTAACCGACTGATTACGCGAATTGCTCATTCTTTTCAATGATTGGGCCGGCAGACTGTTAAATTACATAATTATCGGTTAAAATACACAACAAAAGGAGGTGAGGGTGCAGGTACAAATAAATAAAACTAAAAAAAACTATATTATTAAGGAGGATTAGGCGATGAAGAAATCTGTTTATCTGAAAACATTTTTAATTATTCTTTCGATTGTGTTTGCATTTTCTTTTGCTTTTGCCAGGGGCGGGGCAGATGAAGAAGCTGCTCCGGAGCCTGTTGTAATACCGGAAGAGGTTGATTTAAGTGTTCCCATCACGGTTATGGTCACAGACCCTCACATACAGGTTGTGGATACCTGGAAACCGATATGGGAAGCACAGACAGGCGGTAAGATCAATGTTGTCCTGGTTCCCTACGCGACCCTTGAGGAAAAGATGTGGATCGAGTTCAGGGCCAAGACCGGATCCTTTGATCTTGCCTGTATACCTGTAACCTGGAAGGGCGATGTAATGGGAGGCGGCCATGTGGAAAGCCTTGAGCCCTACATAGATGAGTATGGTTATCCGGACTGGGATGATGTAATGCCCGCGATTCAGAACATTGTGAAGTGGGGCGGCGAGATTATGGCCTTCCCCTATGACGGTGATAACCATATGACTTACTACAGAAAGGATGCGCTCGAAGTTCCTGAATATCAGGATAAATTCAAGGCAAAATATGGCTATAGTTATCATCTGCCTCCGGCTAACTGGAGCGAGGTCAGGGATATTGCCGAGTTTTTCAATGGCTGGGACTGGGACAATGACGGAGAGATTGAATATGGAGTTGCCTTCATAGCCCAGCAGAATACCCAGGCCATGTGGACGATTCTTGATGTAATCGCACAGTACACAACGATTGCCGGAACACCGTCCAATTATACAAGCAACATTTTCTTCGACGCGGATACAATGGACCCGCTGTGTAAAAGCCCTGGCTGGGTTGAGGCCATGACAAGACTTCAGGAGCTTACAAAGTTCGCTCCTCCCGGATTACTCGGCTATGGTTATTCAGAGCTGAGACAGGCGTTTGT
>SDBS01002630.1_pt1 | contig 17881 bp, 17 predicted proteins | sample 2277091 | NCBI WGS metagenome assembly SDBS01 (sample SAMN10404972, study PRJNA504765) | marine sediment metagenome | isolation source: marine sediment core GS10_PC15, 163 cmbsf | place: Arctic Ocean: Southern Knipovich Ridge | collected 2010 | reverse complement strand
AACTGGAACTGATGACAAGTACTTTTGGCCGAACAATATTGTTATGAAAGGTTTAGCTATTAAAATCCAAATTATTATTCCAAAAATAATTGGAATAATAACAAGTGATGCTTTCTTCAAATAAACCTTCTCTTTTTCTTTATCGCCGAAAGAAGCAAATCTTGGTGCCAAAACAGAAGACAGACTGGAGGTTAAAACCACTATAAATAGGGCCAGACGAGAAGATATAGAATAAACTCCAGTGGCAGTTGCACCAGCCATGACCGCAAGCATTTGAATATCAAGCCTCCCCGAAACTGCAGAAATAACTCTATTTACTCCAAGCCAACCAGAAAAACGTAATAGCTTAGAATAGATTTTCTTTGTGGGTTTCGTTCTAAGAAAGGTTATTCCCACTAATCCGAAGCCAGCCACTGTGCCAAGTACTGCACTGGCAGAAAAGGCCCCGAATACTCCCGATAGTGTCAGCGCCCCCAGCAAAAACAGCAAAAACGCAATTCCAACTTTTGTTAATCCCAAAAAAATATTGACAGTTACCTGTGTCAGGAAACGCCTCTGGGCTTGAAGTACAGAAGGGAAAAAAGTCCAAGAAAATAAGACCAGTGAAATCGCGACTACCCAATAGCTAATCTTTACATCGCTTGTAGCCAAAAAAGTTTTTGAAACAAAAGGAGCGAATATCAAAATGATTGAGGAAAGAATTAATACTGTTAAAAATCTTACAAGGAATGCTGCTTTTATGTATTGATTGGCTTTATTTTTTTTCCCTTTTGTCCAAAATGAAGCAACGAAATTTATCAACCCAGAAGATATTCCTATGTCACTAACCGAGACTATAATGACGATAAGATTTGCTGCTGCTGAAAAAATACCAAATTCAGCAATGCTTAAAGCCCTGGCAATAAGAAGGGTGAACAAAAAAGCTAGAAAAGCTGAAGCGAGATTCCCAACAAAAAGAATGTATGTATCCTTGGCAGTTGCCGAAGTAGCCAGAGTTCGTGCTCGTTCGTAATACTTTCTCACTAAGGAAATTGTAGCCTTAATCCTTTACTTACTCAACCGCTTTAATTTCATCCATTTGATAATATGCAGCGGCGCACGTGCTTACCCACCCCTTGTTTTCAATAAACCCATCTATGTCACCTACTGGTTTTACATATTCGATAACAATGCTTCCACTATCTTTTCTTTGCCTGTAGATTTCTTGTTCTTGAATATCCCAATGGTAAGCATAATCCTCCATACGATATTTAATAATTTGCCAATGAGAATAAAAAGAATGAAAAAGCAAAGCTATAAAAGTCAAGTATAAAAATATATTTATTTTATTTAGCACCTTCTGTCTACTCTTCCACAAAACATTTATTACTACAGAAACACTGATAGAAAACACAATAAATGCAATAAAAATGAAATAAATTACAACGAACAAGGCTCTTTCCGGAGGTAAATACGACATTACATAATAACTAACGGCAAAGACTGAAGTTGTTGTAAAAATCACGGCAAGAAATGAAAGTCCTGCTGTAGCAAACAAATCTTTTAATCTTAGTTTTATCTTTCTTCCTGCCCTACTAAAATATTCGGATACGTTATAAAAAATTAAAGAAAATAAGACAATGAATGAATATACCACTGTCTTTATACTTAAAAGCCTTTGTAAATACCATTTGGTTCCTAAAAAGGTGGATTTTAACAGAAACGTTAGATTTTTTGCTTGGGCAACAGTTGTTTGTCGTGCTTGAGCCCCTGGAGAGATAACCATTATCACCAAACTTGTAACCGAACCCAGCAGTCCTGCAAATAATACTTTTCTAATTCGAGTTCTTCCCGGGAATTTTATTATAAAACTGCCAACGATCATTAAAACAATGAATGCCGCTTGGGCAACTGCAAAGGTTTCAACAAAACCACTCCCTATAAATGTTAGTAGAAACGAAAATAAAATAGGGTTAAATCTTCCTCTATTTTTGAAGAAATTCTTACCCTCCAGGTAAATGAATGTTAAAAAAAGGTTAAAGAAAATAAATGGCATCGAATAGGTCAATGCTCCACTTTGCCAATAAAAGGATTGAACAATATTCGGCGTATTGATAAGAATTATTACAATTAAAAAGTTTGCTAGTAATACACTTTTTTGAAATTTATATTTGTTATTATTAAAAACAATTAGAAAGATTGGTAATATACTCAAAAAAAGTCCTAAATAAATTATTAATGGAATTATTTTAACTACCCACTCTCCAAGCGACTCGAAGACATGAAGCATGAAATTGTAAGAATAACGCCCGGACCATGAATTCCACCAAAATTTCTGTGCTCCCCAAAAACCATATTCATTCTGTACTGCCGCAGAACAGAAGTCATCAGCCCAATAACGGACATTAAAGCTTGTGGTAATAATAAAGTATATGGCTACTGCAAGCAGCAGAAGCAAGGGTAAGATAAATAAATATTGCCTCTGATTATCAATCTTATGCCACCAATTTCTAAGCATCTTTTAAAGTATTTCTTTTTAATCTCTTTAAATACTGCATATTTTTTAAGCGCTTTACCAACTACATTAAAGGAACTATCGCTATTCAGCAACTCCCAGGGCCTTGGTAGCGAGGAGGGTAAATAAAAAACCCAGGAAGGCTGAAGCAAGGTTCCCAACAAAAAGAACGTAAGTATCTCTTGCTGGCATGGATGTAGCAAGAATTCGGGCTCGTTTTATATATCTTCTCACTAGTGAAATTTTAGCTTCGAGGGCGATGCTTCACAAGAATGAAAATTATTTTTTTATCATAACACGACAAAAAAGAAAAAGCCTTGTATCTTTAAACGCAGGCTTGTAGCATCATAACTTCCGACGATCCATTATTTGTTGAAATTTAAATCCTCTTTTTTATCAGCTTAGCAGGAACCCCTGTCACTATCGAATATGGAGCAACATCTTTTGTAACTACTGAGCCAGCAGTAATGATTGATCCCTTACCTACACGGACACCGGGTAAAATAGTAACCCTCGCGGCCACCCAAACATCATCTTCGATAATTACTTCTCTTAACTCATGGCCTTGATCTCTAATAGGAATATCAATTTTTTTAAAGTTGTGATTTGCTGAGTGAATTATCACGGATGGGCCAATCAAAACATTATTGCCGATTTTGATCCCGCCGAGGGCATTTGCCCAAAAATTATTATTTATTGCAACCTTTTCGCCAATTGATAAATTTTCGGGGTGATAAATTACAGGTTCGTTCCATAATCGCAGATCGGGGTAACTTTTTTTGAGCAAGAAACTATATTTAAAAGCCAAATATCTAAATCTAATGGCTCTAAAAATCGCCCTTACAGTTTCATACAAATAGCCTATGGTCATGGCTCAGGTTATTCTATGCGTTTTTTAAACAAATAATTAGGATTCTTATAAACTAGCTCGTAATTTTTATTCAAAAGCATTTCCCTCATAAAATGAGAGCATTCATGTCCAGAAAAATCAGCAGAATCATCAAATAGTATGTAGCCCCCTCGAGCAAGAAAATGATCAACATTTTCAAAATCCTTTTTGACATTATTATAGCTGTGGTTTCCATCGATATAGGCAAAACTGATATTGCCCCCCATTTTATATTTCCTTCCAAAAATATCTTTTTTAACAGCTTTTTTGCTCCAGTTGAGAAAGAAGTTATCCGACGACATTTTAAACGCGTAAGGTAGCCCTCCTTTAGAAAAAAATCTCGAATTCCTTATAAAACTATTTTGTATAAACCTACTATATCTACTTTCGTCTATTCCCAATCCCAACTTCGAAAAAACGCTATGATCAAAATTATTCCATCTAAAATCCCAGACGTCACAAGTTAAAATTTTGTTATTCTTACCATACTTTCTTAGGTAATAACTAATTATATTCGCGGACAGACCTGCAAAGGAGCCTATTTCGAAAATTGGGTCGCTCGAGGGCAAGTTATTAATAACATAATCAAACAAAAATAAATTTCCTGGGTGTAACATTCCCGGTACACCATAAATTAACCATTTAATCTCCTTCCAGTCTTCCGACTTTTTGTACCCCCTGAAAAATTTATCCCTAACTGCAACCAGTAATCTAAAGATACTCCTTTTCATTAATTATTATTTTCTTAAAAATAAAACCGCTTTGTAAAATTTTTTCTCATAGACTTCCTCTTCATCAATGTTCACTGTCTCGGCAAAATAAAAGAACTTTCCTATTTCTGTTTTCTCTATATATTCTGGGTCCTGAAAAATCTTCCGCCATTCCTCACCCATATGATAATTCTCGTCGTCTATCAAGTAGCTTGTAAGATAAATTGCATCAAAAGGAACACTTTCGCCTTCTGGGGGGATTATATAACTCGGCTCTAAAGGAAACCACACAGTTTTTCTTTCCCCATACCAAGAGCCCCACGTGTCAAGATTGGTTATTACTATATCTTCAGGCTCTGTGTTATCTCTTAAAATGTAGGAAAGTTTGACATATATAGGTGGTTTTCCTCTATTCGTCCTATCTGCCTTAAATCTTGAATCTAGAAATATAATTCCCAAGATCTGGCCAACTACGAAAAAGGTAATCAACAAAGTAGAAACAATTGTCACCAGGCGTTTCTTAACCATCTTTCCAACTATCCATACAAGGGTCGCTGTTGCAAAAAGATAAACCAAAGGGATAACGGGGTGAATATAACGGAAGAAAGGAATTGTCAAAGCTGTCACTAAAAAGGTCGCAACCACCATAAAAATAGTTACTATTTTCAACGAATTCTTTGTCTTATCCTTCCCCCACTTAAAAAGCCCAATCACAAAAAGCGCCCACATATAAGGTGAGGCTATTTGAGGAAGAAGTTTGTAGAAGTTGTAAAGATTATAAAAAACTTTCTTGAAAACTGTCAATAAATTAGCATCCTGAGCAACACCCCTCAAGCTTTCCGAAACTGCAACCCCAGGTAAATGTTGCGTTACCGCATGGCTTCCGCGACTTGTAATTGAATATAAGAAAAACTTCCCAGAAAGAGGTACTAAAATTAGCCTATCTACAAGAATTCCCAGTAATATTAAAAATAAAAAATTAAATAAGGCTTTTTTTGGTTTAAATCTCAGGAGAAACCAAAGAAGTATAAAGCCTGCAATGAAAATGAATGCCTGCGGACGAGTGAAATACATAGCAACCAATATCAATGCACTAAATATGGTTAACCATTTCTTTCTCGAGATAATAAGATAGGTCGCTGAGACTATTTCAAAAGCAAAAAGTATTTCTGAAGCTCCACTTGTTGCATAATCTAAAAAATTAATGTTTACAAGTACTGCCAAGGAAGCCAAAACACCGACCAAATTACCATAGAGCTTCTTTCCCAAAAAGAAAACTGCTAAAACCAATAGAAGATAAAAGAAAAAACTTGTCGCAATAACCGAAAAATCACTTACTCCGAAAATTTTATAAAAAACCGCTGTTGAGTACGGCATAGCTGGGTGCACCCCTTTTGCGGGAAACGGATAGTTCTTAATGGTTTCAAAGATCGCTGAACCGAAAAAATTAAAACTTGAGCCATAGCCTTTACCCTCATGCAGGTTTCGGGCCACATCCGCGACTTTTGCTCCGTCTGAGAAAGTTAAATACTGGGGAGTAACTAGCTTAAAATAGGATCTTGCTAGAAAATAACTTATAACAACCAATATCCCAAGCAAAGTAAATTTAGAGATCAATCTCTTATTAACTGTCTTGCTGATTTTTTTTAGCCCTATACCCATAATTCTTTATTTACCATTTTTGGCCCTCAATAGAGAGAGGTACTCATATCATCAATTATATTATTTTTATCTAATTGGTCAAAATCGTTTCGATACCATTCGGGAACTAATAAGTATTGTGCTTGCAATTACCAATTACTTTTCGATTATAATATATCATTGATGCCAGGAAAAAAGAAAGAAAGAATTTTGGTAACTGGAGCTGGAGGATTTATTGGCCACCATCTTGTTAGGTTTCTTAAAAAGAAAGGCTATTGGGTAAGGGGCGTTGATATAAAATACCCAGAATTTTCTCCTAGAGATGAGGCTGACGAATTTTTAAAGGCTGATTTAAGGAAGCTTTCTAGTTGTATAAAAGCAACTAAGGGGGTTGACAAAGTCTATAACTTAGCAGCAAATATGGGCGGTATAATATATATAACTTACACCAAAGCTGAGGTCGTAAGGGATAACATCCTAATAAATACAAACATGGCAGAAGCCTCCGTAAGAAATGGTATAAAGAGGCTCTTTTTTTCTTCGTCAGCATGTATATACCCCATTAACAAACAAACAACTGCAAGGCTAAGGCCCCTTAAGGAAAGCGACGCATATCCTGCACTGCCCGATAATGAGTATGGCTGGGAAAAACTTTTTGCAGAAAGAATGTTTACAGATTACATGGAAGATTTTGGATTAGACGTAAGGATAGCAAGATACCATAATGTTTTTGGCCCCGAAGGTTCCTATAAGGACAGGCGAGAAAAAGCTCCAGCAGCAATATGTCGAAAAATTGCACAAGCGAAAGAAAAGGATCAAATAGTAGTTTGGGGGGATGGAAAACAAACCCGCTCTTTTTGTTATATAGACGATTGCCTTGAAGGAACTTATAAATTAATGGAGTCAGATTACTCAAAACCTCTCAATATAGGTTCTGATAGATTAATAACTATAAATCAGCTTGTGGACATTGTAGCTAAAATCTCCGGCAAGAAAATCAAGAAAGAATATGACTTAAGCAAACCACAAGGTGTCAGGGGTAGAAACTCAGACAACACCCTTTGTAAAAAAGTTCTAAATTGGGAACCTCAAGTTACTCTCGAAGATGGTCTAGCAAAAACTTATAAATGGATAGACAAGATGGTAAATAAGAATTCAATAAATGCTTCCTAAAATAAACACAAAAAACATTTCTTTGGTGGGATTGGGCAAATTGGGACTACCTCTCGCAGCATGCTTCAGTAATAAAGGTTTCAACGTTGTAGGAATCGATACAAACAAAAAGCTTGTTAATTTAGTAAACAAAGGGTATTCCCCTATTCAAGAAACCGGCTTGCAGAATCTTCTTTCGAAAACGAGGGGTAGCCTTACTGCCTATCTTGACCATTCTAGGGCAATTGAAGAAACGGACATAACCATCGTATTGGTTGCTACTCCAAGCAATGCTGCTGGAAGGTTTTCTAACAAGTATTTAAATTCTGCCCTAAAGTCTCTATCGGAGGCGTTGAAAAACAGTTCTAAATCCTACCATCTATTTATTATAAGCAGCACAGTAATGCCAGGATCTATTGAAAAAAAATTAGTGCCAATTATCGAGAAATTTTCTGGGCGCAGACTCGATAGAGGTTTTGGGGCTGCCTATGTTCCCGATTTTGTAAAATTAGGAAGCGTAATTGATGATTTTTATAATCCAGATTTTCTACTCATTGGAGAAAGTAATAAATTTGCCGGCGATATTACAGAGCGAATTTACAAGAAAATGATCAAAAACAAGCCACCAGTACATAGGACTAGTCTAATTAATACTGAGCTTGCTAAGGTTAGCCTTAATTGCTATCTCACTACAAAAATTAGTTTTGCGAACACATTGGCGAACGTGTGTGAAAAAATACCCGGGGCTAGTGTAGACACCATAACAAACATTCTGGGATCCGACAAAAGAATATCTCCACATTATTTGAAAGGTGCACTGGCTTTTGGAGGAACATGCTTTCCAAGAGATACCAGAGCGTTTATTGCTCTTTCTAAGCGAATAAAATATAAACCCTATTTGATATCCGCCATAGATAAGGTAAACGAATTCCAAAATAAACATTTAGCAAACATCGTTCTAAGAACTCTCAAGCGTAAAGGAATAAAAGGTGCTTCCATCCTTGGACTATCTTTTAAGCCTGGCACACCTGTTATCCAAGGTTCGCCTGCGATTCCTTTAATCAACTCTTTGCTAAAAAATAATATTAGAGTATATGTTTATGATCCTCTTGCTATAAAAAACACAAAAGAAGTTTTTGGAAATGTGATTAATTACTCAAAATCGCTTGATTCTTGTCTTTCTCATTCTAATCTATGGGTAATTACCTCTCCCGACCCAATATTTAAAAAGATAGAACACTACAAAACAAATAAAAAGATCGTCATAATTGATTGCTGGAGAATTATTAAATCGGAAAATCTTAATAAGAACTTCGAAATCTACAGGATCGGAATTTATGATGATAAAACTGATTTTGATGAAAAAAATTAGAAAACATATATGATAGTAAAGAGGCTATTTCAACTTGCACGACCGCGCTTAGCTAAAATTTACGAAAATATTATTTATCCTAAAATCCCAAATCTGATCGGCGATAGAGAAGTTGAATACTCTCTAATAGCAGCAAACATTCCTTCTAAAGATGGTGGGAGGGCACTAGATTTCGGTTCGGCCAATGGCTACCTTGGCTTGCTTGTGGCATTAAAGGGATACAGAGTTATAGCAATCGATTTAACAAATCCCAACTTTCATTACAGACATAGAAAAATCAAATTCAATCAAATCGATCTTTTTGATGTAAGATTTCCCCAACATTATTTTAACTTAATAATCAATTGCTCTACAGTAGAGCATGTTGGTCTAACCGGTAGGTATGGTATAACGAATTACGACAAGGACGGAGATTTAAAAGCAATGAAAAAGCTAAGACAGCTTCTAAAACCCAGGGGTAAAATGTTAATAACACTACCTGTCGGAAAAGATACGGTTTTTCATGCAAAACACAGAGTTTACGGGAACAGGAGGCTCCCACTATTGATAAAAGAATTTAAGATTTTGAAACAAGAGTTTTGGGGAAAGGATGGCAAAAACAAATGGATTAAAACAAATAAAAAAGAGGTCCTTTCGCTTGAACCTTCCGAACATTTCTACAATCTTGGGTTTTTCGTTCTATCTCCAAAATAAAAAGACTATGGTATTTAACGACAAGAAAAGATTTGCAAAAGTCAACAAAGTATACATTATTTATGGAGATAGTTCCAAAAAAATAAAACAAATTGTAGATAAAATATCTTCACCTGTCTTTTTTTGGCTAGATGCACATTACTCCGGTGGAATAACGGCTAAGGGCAAAAATCCAATACTCAAAGAGCTTTTAGACATATTTAATAATTGGAGCTCTAAGGGTGTCGTGTTAATTGATGATGCAAGATTGTTCGGGAAGGGCGATTATCCTCCTCTTGATTCCATTATCGACTTAGTTAACAGCTAGGCTTAACATTGTCGTTAATATTCAATAAAGATATAATTATAATACTTGAGGGAAAGTCCGCATAGATCTCAGGGTTTAAAAAAAAATGAAAAAGAAAAGAAATGAGAGCATTCTGCCTAAATTCAAAAAGATAATATTTAACGCATACTTAAAAAGATCCCGCTTTCCCATAACAAATTTTCCCATCCCCATCTTTCTTCCCTTTAGAAAACTTTTTCTCTCTTTTGGCGATTTAACTGGGTTTAAATTGTTAAGAACTAGTCTCACATCAGATGATTACGAAGACGGCATCTGGAAAATCCTAATAAAATTAATCAAGCCTAATAGCACGGTAGTGGATGTCGGCGCTAACCAAGGTTTTTATACCCTCCTTTTTTCAAAGCTGGCTGGGAAAAGGGGGAAAGTCTTCGCTTTTGAGCCTAACCCCTCGATAATTAAAAAGCTTAAAGCCAATCTTTTTATCAATTTTGTAACTAATGTAAAAACAGAATGCATCGCCTTAGCAGACAAAGAGGGGCTTGCAGAATTTTACCAGTTTTTCGATGGGATGAGTTCCTATAGCTCTCTTGCCCACCACCCCCATTTAAGAAGGTTTCGTTTTAAAAAAATAGAAATAGAAACGACCACCCTTGATAGCTATTTTCAGAAAAGAAAAATTAAAGACATTAGTCTGATCAAAATAGACGCAGAAGGCGCGGATTTTAAGATACTTAAAGGTGGAGTTAAATTAATAAAAAAGTTTAGGCCCATCTTTATGATTGAGTTCGCAGATAAGGCCAGTCGGCAATTTAATTATCAGTCCTCGGATATGTATTCCTGGCTCGAGAAGAAGAATTATATTTTTTACGAGAACAATAAAGGCCGTGAGCTGATTAGAGCAAAACCTCAGAAAAAATATATTCGCTGTTGGAAAAATTTACTTGCTTTTCCAAAAGAGAAGAAAGTAAGTTTTTAACATTGTTCTTATGTCAATTAAGAAAGCTTTTACTATTTTTACGGTACCCAAAGGTTTTGAAGGTTTATATAAAACAATTCAAACAAATTCCATTAAGAGTTGGCTCTCTATTTCCCCTAAGCCAGAGATTATGCTTTTTGGAAGTGATCCAGGAGTCAAACAGTTTGCAAAGAAATCTGGAGTCATCCACATACCAGATATCAAAAGGAATAAGTTTGGAACACCCAGAATCGACGACATCTTCATTAAAGCAAAAAAGAAAGCAAAAACTAAATATCTTTGTTATCTGAATGCAGACATAATAGTTGATCCCAAGTTACCAAAAATTATTTCCACTATTTTACAGAACTATAAAGAATTTTTGGCTATCGCTAGAAGGTGGAATTTAAAAATCGAAAGACAGATAAATTTCGATAAGAAAAACTGGTTTGAAATGATCGAAAAGAAAGCCCTAAAGAAAGGCGAGTTATATCCACATACAGGTATTGATCTTTTCTTTTACAATAAGAAGCTTTTTAAAAAAATTCCGAATTTTGCTGTCGGAAGAACAATCTGGGATAACTGGTTGATGTACTACGCAAGATCTGAAAAGATACCTATTATAGATATCACAAATGCTCTGACGTTAATCCATCAAGATCATTCTTATAAAAAATTTGTTTCTTCCTCAAAACATTTTAGAAAAGGAGAAGAGGGCCGTCTTAATTTGAAAGCTGCAGGAGGTTATTATTACTGCCTCACTGCAAAAGACGCAGATTACAAAATGGACAAAAATCTTGAGCTTTCAAAAAATACACACACTTGGTTTTATACAGTAGACAGAGAAGCAAGAAGACAAGTACACAAATTTATTGATAAATATATATACTTTTAACAAGTACTATTAAGTTTTCTCTCCTGCTCTATACTTTTCTATCTTTCCACCAAAAAGCTTATATCCAACAATTTCTTGCTAAGCTGTTGCACGGACCCTGACGGATATATATAGCCATTCTTTCCAGGTTTCACTAAGTCTGAAACACAACCACATCTATCACCCACAACCACTTTCAGGTCACAATGAAGGGCCTCATTTACCACAAGCCCCCATACTTCTTCTCTTGAAGGCAAAACTAAAACATCACAAGCAGCATACAGCCTTGGTAGCTTGTATTGCTCGATGTACCCTAATAAATGAACATCTCCTAGTTCGCTTTTATTAACAAACTCTCTTATCTCATCTTGTAAATACCCATCTCCCACAATAACTAGTCCCCAATTAGAAAGCCTATCTTTTATGTTTTTGTATGCCTGCAGAAGGTCTATTATCCCTTTTCGACTTATCAATTGGCCTACAAAAATAAAGTTATACTTTTTTCTTAGTCCATAGTGCCTTTTTGTAGATTTCCGTTTCTTCCTCCATCTCTTCGATTCGGCTTTAAAATATTCCTTATTAACATCATTCAAAAATAACTCTATCTTGCCTTCTTTTGCACCCAACTTTATCAAATATTCTTTTGCCCTTGTGCCATAAGCAATATAGTCATTTGCCAAACGAACCAGCAGTTTTACAAATGGAATCGTAATAAATCTTCTCCAACTACTTTCGTAATCCGTACTTCCACTCCAAATTGTCACCCTCCTCTTCTTTAAAAAGCCCCACAGTACAGAAGTCTGATATGCAAACTGGTCCCAACCTGAAACGATTATTCTATCCGGACTAAATTGGCTAAGTTTTTTGAATATGTTCCAATTAATAAAATATGAAAAAAGGTCTTTGCGTCCAAAACTGATCGACAACCGAGGAAGAATTTCATGTTTAAATTCTATTTTCTCCCTAAGTTTCCATCTTCTATTCTTTTCTGTTTTGGAGCAAAATAAAACTTTTACATCGCCCAATTCTTCTTTGTTCTTCCTTATATAACTATTAAGCTTAAAAACACTATTAGACGATATAATGTTATGAATAATTAGAGTTTTCATTCCGGGATCCATCTCGCTTTCAATACTAAATCTCCCCCTAGCAAACTTGGGTATATACTCCTTAATTTAGAGAAAAGGCCAGAACATGAGATCTTCTCGACTTGAAAACCGTGTTCATTTAATAAGCAAGTCAAATTATGTTTTTCAAAATAATGCAAATGACCACCATCAAAACCTGGATCCTCTGAAGTAACTGGAAATTTCCCAAATAAAAGCGATACTCTTCTTATCACCCACGCGATATTAGGCACCTCTAATACTAGTTCTCCGCCCGGTTTTATAATACGGGAGACTTCCTCTAGAGCCGCGTGAGGATTAAAAACGTGCTCTAGTACCGCAACTAAGGTAATTGAATCAAAATAATTTCTTCTAAAATTGGTTTTCGTTTCTATGTTTTGACTTGATAATTTCGCGAAGTGATATTTTTTTTGTTTTTTTAAGTGTTTTATTCTCGTTTCAGAAATGTCGATCCCATATAGATTTTTGAAATTATTTTTGTTCATTAAGAGCAGATCTCCCCCTCCCACGCCAATATCCAATAGCTTACCTTCTAGCTTGGGGGTCAGTAAGGCAGTAACAGCCTCAGCCCTTCTTCTCGACAAAAATTGCAAATTGTCTATAAATAAATTTAGTTTATAAGTCTTTGGCTTTTCAATTTTTTCTCTAGCTATCTTTTCGTAAAAATTTTTTATTTTATTGTCGGGCATATCACTTTAAAGCTACCTGCTTGTATAAGCCTGCCATGCGATCGGCCATCGCCTTAATTGAGTATCTTTTTCTTACCAGCTGTCTTGCGTTCCTCCCTTTTTCTAATACGCTTTTTCTGTTTTCGATAAATTTTTCAATAGCTTGGGCTAGGGACTCTACATTCCCAGACTCAAAAATTGTACCGGCTTCCTCTTTTTCGATTTCTGAAAAATTACAGGCTTCCGATATTATGACTGGTTTCCCATAAGACATCGCCTCAAGAATACTTATAGAAAACCCCTCACTTTTCGACGGATAAACAAAAATGTCGGTGCTGTCAAATAACCCTTCTTTTCTATTATCATCGTATATTGGACCTAAAAACTTTATACCTTTTACCTTTTTCTTATTAACTAATTCTTCTAATTTTCCCCTATAACCATCGTCCGGTCCAACAATATTTACCTGTATCTTGGATGTTTTTAGCCGGTGAACTGCCAATAACAAGGTGTCCAAACCTTTCAATTTGTGCAAGCGACCCAAGTATAAAAGCCTCAAGGTATTCTTTTTATAAGCTGCTTTTGGTGGCTTTCGATGCTCTTCAGTTTTTCTTCGTAACCTAACGCCGTTATATACAACCTCAATCTTGGTATTGGTCAGTTTTTTGAGATGATTTTTTTCTCTTTCTGAGGTAGCTATCACCATTTCTGCACCATTGAGGAGTTTGTTGCCAAAAGAAACCATAAATAACCTTTTTAACAATCTCTTTTCCCTTAATCTCGTGGGGTCTAGCGTACCATGAGGAGAAAGATAATAGGGTTTTCTTAAGAGTCTACAGATATGAGTTATTATTATCTGGTGAATAACAAAAAAATCATGCAAATGCACCAGATCTACCTCATCTTTCTTTTTCCAAAAAGTATAAATCATGCTGGGGGAGAAAAATATTTTATGTTTATAGGCCATGCAATTAGACAGATTTTTAGAATAAGTTACAGAAAAGTATCTTGGATCTTCTTTTATATCACTGGGTCTTAGTCTTCGTTTTTCATCAAAGGCATCAGTCGTGTATATGCTCAGTTCGTATCTTTTAGATAACTCTTTGGCCAATTGATATACAAGCACAGCTGGGCCTCCATAGGACAGGGCTGGATATAAATACGGAACGACCTGAAGTATTTTCATTTAGCTGTTCTTTTTGATACTAACTTATAAATCTCAGAAATCCTTAAGAAAATAAAAAAGATAAACATTGCCGGAAAAAACATGGACATTCTTCTTGCAGAATCGGGAATTTCCTTCCACTTCGGATTACTAATACTAAATATATATATACCAATTGCCAATGTTGCCAAGTGAGCAATAATGAAAAGAAATAAAAAGAGGTGTCTATCAACTTTTTTATTTCCCTTGTAACCAACAACGGAAAACCCTAAAAAGGCCAAAAATAAATAAATCCATTTAGTAACTGTTGAATTAAAAATATAAGCAACTACCTCCTTTATCTTCAGGATGCTTGGTTGATATGTAAAAAAAGATCGCGAAGCATAGTATATTTGCTCTATAGTCCCGGCACGATTAGACATAGCAGACTGAAACAGTCTCCATGGTTGTTGCAAAGCAAAAAAACTTAATATATACAGACCTAACCCTCGAAAATCGCGGTTCCTTACTGAGAAGAAAACTGCAAAAACTAAATTTACTAACCAAAATGGCTCGACACTCCTACTCCAAGCGCTTAATCCTGTCATAACCCCCGCCAAGAGCGCGTAACCACTTTTAGATGTCTTATACCATCTATAAAGATACAAAAACCCGGCTATTAAGTATACTGTATAAGGTAAATTTGTGTAAGAAATTGAGGCATGAGAGTAAGTAGAAGGAACAAGGGCTAGGACAACCGTTCCTACTAAAGCAATGGGCCTATTGGTAAATTCCCGTAGTGTTGAATAAAATAAAAAAACAAAGCTTATATAAAGAAATGAATATATAAATAGCGGGGTTGACCCCCCAAGCAAATACACCCAAGTATGGGCCAGGCTTGTTAGGAGAGGGTAGCCAAAAAAATACCCTCGTCTTATTGCCTCATACATATATCCTGTTTGTTGAAAGATTTTCGCCCTGAAATCATACAAAACAATTGAATCCCAAGCTCGAACAGGCCAATATATCCCCTTCAATAGAGCGGATATTAAAATGAAAGCAATAATCAAAATTAATGTCTTCTGGGGTATATCTAGGGTTTGCCAATTTCTACTAACGGATGTAAAAAAATTGCCCGAAGGCGAGAATTTCACCCGAAGTCTAAAAATAAACGCAGCAAATATGTTTAGAACTATCAGCACGATACTTAAGTTCGGCAGCGTGTAAGCTAGTCCAGCAAGATTCAATAAGAAAATGCTAATAGTAAAAATACCTATCGCGGCTAAAAAACCAGATGAGATTTTCTCAATGAAAGAGCTACGCGGCAACACCGCACTCACCAAGAAAAATCCAAACGAAATAATTCCTATTGTACCTGCAATTAGTTTCATCAATACCATCTTATTTTTTTACTTTTATTAATCCCCAAGATTCAGATATGCCTTCTTCTTTTGGATCAAAATCGCCCTGCCTTTCATAGATACTACCTGTTGATCCATCAAACAGCCAAAATTTTTCGGCTTCAACAGCAACTTTAGGCCACCCATACAAGCTCTCATCCTTTACGAGCCAAGACCCTTTGGCAATAACCACATAATCATATTTCGCTTCTGGAAGTTTATAAATATCCCCATCCACATACTCTCTTGAAGTTATATGGATATACTCTCTTGGATATATAAAGTATCTCACTAAACCCCCGTTCCCTATTGTTAACCATGGGGATTTCTGTGGAGGAATAGCTATTACGGCATCCTCCTCTGTCTTTTCGTTAATAAAAAGCATTAAATCATAAAAAGATCCCCACTGACTTCTCATCTTGTCATGATAATCGTCCGCAATGTGTTTAAATATAAATAAATTTGAATAAGAAGAGCTATGAAAAACTTTAATACCCCCAATAATAGTACTATAAGTCAGCAGCCCTAGAGAACATAAAAGGATGAAAATTCCATCAGTCCCAAGGACTGGCGAAATTTTCCTTTTCAAATAATAAATAGTTTTCCTCTTACTAATAGCATACTCTATCAACAGAATATATCCGCTTAAAAAAACTAAGTACAAAAAATTTTCTGGTTGAATATGATAGTTTGAAAAAACATAATTGGGGTAATTTCTTGCTTCGGTTGCCACCATAATCCAGTAAAATACAACCAGAATTGGCATCGATAGTCTGTTAGCTCTAAACATAAACTCAATCTCTCTGTCTACTTTTTTAAGAGGTAATAAAACGAACAGCCCGCTTATCAACGCTATTACAAAAAAAACCTGTGAATTAACCAGTATATATCTTCGCAAAAAGCCGATATACATATAAGATTCCAAAAACAGAAATGAGAAAGTAAGAAAAGTCAAATAAGGAAAAATAATTTTGTTTAGATTTAGGCCAATTTCTATCTTCTTCTTAAACTCTTTGTCTTTTATATTTATCAATTTATTCATTCTTTCTAACTTAATATTATCTTCCTTACAAAACGAACTTTAATATGATTAGTCTCGCATAATTATGAAGTCTGTGCAAAAGCAAAATAAAAGCATTGCTGGTGTATTCTCGGAGAACCCTCTCTTCGCTTTTCATTGTTTTTGTGTAAAGCTTTGCCGAAAATGAGTTCTCAATTATCCTGAAACTTGATAGGTTGTCTTTTAGTATCAAGGGCATCTCGATAAAGGCCAACTTAAGCCATGCTTCGTATTCAAGAACTCCCTTGCCAAATGACTTAAAACTTCCTAGCTTATTGAACCCTTGCTTACTTAGGAATACCGAGGGTTGTGTGAGGTAGTTAACCAGTAAAAGAACTGCTGGTTTATTAATTGAAAGTAACAAGTTTTTATATATTGTTACAAGAGAAGCAATCCTGTTTCCACTCGCATCTATTATATCGCCCCTGCCCGCTATCCACAATGAAGACGGCTTGTTTGTATAGGCCTTAGCAACCTTCAGTAGAGCACCTTTCCTGTATAAATCATCGGCATTTATAAAGCCTAGTATCTCTCCAGTTTCTTTAGAAAGTCCTTTGTTAATAGCATCTGTCTGCCCTTTATCTTTTTTTGAAACCCATCGAATAATTTTTGGGTACTTCTTTGCATATTTTTTGATAATCTCGAGGGTACCGTCCGTGGAACCCCCGTCTTGGATGATTACTTCCAAGTCGGGGTAATCTTGGGAAACAACGGACTTTAAAGTCTCTTCTATATAATCAACTTTGTTATATGAAGGAATAACAATGGAAATCTTTGGAAGCTTTTTCATTTCTTTTTCTCATTTTTAACATCTTTCAGGGCTTCGTCTCTTATAAATTCTTCAAGCTTTTTCTCCATCTTTCTAGTGCTAAGATAAGTCCTTGCGACCATAGTTATTACGAGAATAAATCCTCCAACAACCATCAAATCAAACAATCTAGTTATAAAGAAGGTTCGGGCAAAGTTTCTTAATACTTCTGGAAAAACTACAACGAAGATAGTGAGTATCCAGATAACAACCCAGGATACAATTTCTGTTTTATCAAGCTCTCCTCTTCTCCTGTGAAGAATCGCAAAATAAATCATCATAAAGGCAAAAATGATGGCAATAATTTGTAATCCTAAAATCATAGCTTTACTCTCCAGCGAATCACGTCAAATAAAATATTAAACGCGTCCAAAATGGTCACGCCTTTAACATTATCATAGTATACGGTCTGAACTGGAACCTCACAATGCTTTAATCCATATTTGCCCGTTTTTATGGCCATTTCTGTCTCAACACCATACCCAGTTGATTCCCAATCAAGTTTTTTATAAGTCTTTTTTGTCAGTCCTTTATATCCACAAATCAAGTCTGAGATGTAAATACCAAAAAGAAGAGATATCAAAATTGATGCCACCTTATTGCCCATA
>SDBS01002629.1_pt1 | contig 17882 bp, 13 predicted proteins | sample 2277091 | NCBI WGS metagenome assembly SDBS01 (sample SAMN10404972, study PRJNA504765) | marine sediment metagenome | isolation source: marine sediment core GS10_PC15, 163 cmbsf | place: Arctic Ocean: Southern Knipovich Ridge | collected 2010 | reverse complement strand
GAAGAATGGATCGAAGATTTTCAGCGGATGGAAGAGATGGGGATGAACTCGCTCCGCACGGCGGAGTTGATCGCAAGCTGGGAGTGGATCGAACCTAAAAAGGGTGAATTCGATTTCAGCTGGCTCGATAGAGCCTTTGAGCTGTGTAAAAAGCATGGCATGGAACTTCTCCTCGGGACGGGAGCCGGCAGCCCGCCCATCTGGCTGCTCGATCTTTATCCGGATATCCAGATCATCTCCCAGGAGGGTGCGCCGTACCCGACCGGCGCTGTATGGGGGTGGGCGTGCATCGATAATCCGGGGTACATCCAGGAATCGGATCGCTATTTACGGGAACTTCTTACAAGGTATAAAGACCATCCTTCGCTTCTGGGTTGGCAGATCCACAATGAAATCGGTCATCCTAATTTGGCGGCTACGCCTGGCGTTCAGGTGCATTACTGCTATTGCGATCACACCGCAGATTTGTTCCGCGAATGGTTGAAGAGGAAATATCAGCAGGACATCGAAGCGCTCAGTGAGGGTTGGGCATGTACCCCGACCAGGCACCGATACAGCGAATGGACGCAGGTTCGGCCTCCTCGCGCCTGGCCCGAATCCTGGGGTTCTCCCGGGGCATGGTTGGATTGGCGCACTTTTATCAATGAAGATTTTGGCAACCTTGTAGCGAGACAGAACAAAATTATCAAAGAAGAGGATCAGGACCACCCGACGACGACGAACCTCGTCATTCAAGATTGGGGGGTTTCGCGTGGGATCGATCCCTGGCTCTATGGCGAGCATGTCGATGCCATCGGATACGATCTATACCCGATCGATCGCCAGGCGGACGAGCCCTGGTATGCCTCCTTGCGCCTGGATTATGCGAAGTCTTGGGCGCTACACGCTGGAAAACCGCTCTGGCTTCCCGAGATAGAAAGCGGACCCATCGGTGGCTGGGTGCTCGGACCCGCACACTATACGACGGGCGTGGATATCCGCCGATACGACCTTGAAGCCATCGCCCATGGCGGGAAAATGCTGCTGTATCAGGGGTACCGGGAATGGGATCCACTCCCATTGCATTGGGGTGCGCTGGTAGATTTGGAAGGTAAACCAACAGAGCGCTTTCACGCTGCGGCACAAATCAACAAGATGATCCTGGAGCACGAAGAATTGTTTCTGGAGGCAAAGCCGGTACGAGCCGAGATTGCGCTGCTCTATGACCAGGCTAACGCCACGGCGGTTTATGGCATGGGGGGGATCGACTTCTTGAACGATGCCATCAGCGGATTGTACGGATCACTATGGAAAACCAATTTTCCGATTGAGTTCGTCACACCCGACCTTCTCGTTGATGGAAATGAATATAAAGTTATCTTCCTACCCTTCATGATGCTCATCGATGAAGCTTGTGGGAAAGCGCTCAAAGATTATGTGCATCAAGGCGGCGTTTTAGTGGGGTTTGCGAAATGCGGGATGCTGGACGGTCGCAGTTGGACCTGGCACCGACGGCCGGGCGCTGGGTTGGACGAGGTTTTTGGTGTTCGTGAAACTTCTATCCGCCCTGCGGAAGATGTCGAGATTATCTTTGATCAGGATGCCGCCCACCTGGGGCTAGCTTCCAAAAAACTAGCAGGTTACTGGCATCGTCAGGATTTCGTCGTGGATGAAGATGTCGAGATCCTGGGGCGATTCGAGGACGGTAAGCCGGCTGCGACCCGCCGCCAGGTTGGGAAGGGGTGGGCTTATGCATTCGGGACGCATCTCGATATCGCCCCTAGAAAGCATCCTGAGGGCGGCTATCAAAAGTTCTGGGCCAAACTCTTAGACGAACATGGTGTTCGTCCTCCGCTGCGAATCCAGGGTGATGAACTTTTGGATGGCCACCTGCTCACCCGGGACGATCAAACGATATGTATCGTCGTAAACCACAGTTCAGAACGCCAAAAATTTGGCGTCACATTTGCAAATCGGGCCAATTGGACGAGAATCACCGAATTACAGACTGGAAAGCATTTGGAACATACCAAAAAGAATGGCAATCTAACCATCACATTCGATCTGGATGCATTCGATGGTGCCGCCATCTTATGTGAATAAGATGGAGCACGAACAATATGCTCCTCGTTTATGTGGTAGGGCGTAATGAGGTTCTGATGACAATGGAGAATGCATCAAAGCCACAGATTACGTGTAACTGAAGCTTATCTGAAGGGAGGTGGTTCTGAGGAAAAAATTGAGTTCCGAATTTGGTTAACTAAAAACAAGATATGAGGAGAGGAAAACGACGATGAAACGAAGATTACTTTTACTCTTGAGCCTGATCGTGATCGCCGCATTCGCTCTAGCGGCCTGTGGTGGGCAACCTGCTGCTGAGGAACCTGCTGCTGAGGAACCTGCTGCTGAGGAACCTGCTGCGGAAGAACCCGCTGAAGAGCCTGCGGAAGAACCGATGGGCGAAGATCTGGGTCTATCAGCCCCGCTCGATGGTATGAGCTGGGAGGAGATCGTTGCCGCAGCCGATGGCATGGAAGTGAACTGGTGGATGTGGGGTGGATCCGACACCATTAACGTATTCGTCAATGAGTACATGGCGAATGAGTTGAAGGATCAGTACAACATCACCCTCAACCAGGTTCCTGTGGCTGGACCTACCGAGTTTATCAACCAGGTGCTCGGGGAGAAGGATGCTGGTGTTGATGACGCTGGTGCTGTCGACATCATGTGGATCAACGGCGAGAACTTCCGCACGATGAAGGAAGCCGATCTCCTTTATGGCCCCTTCTCTGAGGTAGTCCCTTCTGGTTCGAACTATGACTGGACCGATGCCTCCGTAGCCAATGACTTCGGCTACCCTGTGGATGGCTATGAGATTCCATGGAGTGGAGCGCAGGTCGTTCTTGAGTACGACACAGAGAAGGTCGCTGAACCCCCAGCGGATATGGGCGCCCTTGTGCAGTGGGTCAAGGATAACCCCGGGCTCTTCACCTATCCTGCGCCTCCAGACTTCACCGGGAGCGTATGGGTACGCATGATGTGCTACTATGCCACGGGTGGGTATGAACAATTCCTTGGACCATTTGACCAGGAGCTCTTCGATGAGAAGTTCCCGGCCTGCTGGGATTTGCTTAACGAGCTTGAACCCTTCCTCTGGCGAGAAGGTGAGACCTATCCAGAGGGTCAGCCAGCGAACATTGACATGTTTGCAAATGGCGAAGTGTTGTTAAGGATGACCTACGGACCTGGAGATGCGCAAACACGCATCGACAACGGTACATATCCAGAGACAGTTCGCACCTTCGTGCTCGATGATGGGACGATTGCAAATACCAACTATATTGCAGTTGCGTATAACGCCGCTAATATGCCGGCTGCGGTCGTCACCGCGAACTTCATCGCAGATCCTGAAACTCAATATCAGCGAGTAGTCCAGCTGAAAAGCCTTGTTCCGGTGGACGTCACCACACTCGATGACGATATGGTTGCTAAATATGCTTCCGTCGAATTAGGCCCCGCGGTCCTGGGGCTGGATGTCCTCGGACCACACAAGCTGCCTGAGCTTTCAGCAGACTGGCTGGTCGCAATCGAAAACGGTTGGATCGAGAACGTACTGCAGAAGTAATCAAGGCTTGTCTACATCGAAAGCCAGTAGGATGTGGGGATGGGAAACCCCATCCCCACATCTAGCATCATCTCACCTACCGAGAGGGTAGAAATGTTCGACGAACTCCGCGAGCGACTACATGTCCCTATGCTCCTTTTCCCTGCGATGCTCGTGATCATCGTACTATTCATGGGTGGATTAATCATGGGGTTGATGCAGAGTTTCGGTTACCTTCCAATGATCGGCAAAACCGATTTCAACCTGAATGGTTACATCAACATATTAACAGATGAGGCATTCCTCCTATCTCTGGCGGTCACGAGCTGGATCGGTTTCGCTTCGACAATCACCGCCACGATTCTGGCGATCATCACTGCGCTGGTCCTGCGCCAGAGTATGCGGGGCAAGCGTGTAACCACTTTCATATACCAGCTAAATATACCCGTTCCACATATCGTGGGCGCCATAGGCATTATCTTCTTATTCTCTCAGAGCGGATTGTTATCGAGATGCACAACTCAGTTTGGTGTGACTCAAGCGCCTGCCGATTTTCCCCCCATGATCTACGATAAATATTCCATCGGAATCATCATGGAGTATGTTTGGAAGACGATGGCATTTACGGGTGTAATTCTCCTCGCGGTGCTGCAAGGATTGGGTGAAGATTACGAAGATGTTGCCAGGACGTTGGGTGCAAATGGCTGGCAGCGATTACGCTACGTCATCATACCGCTGCTCATGCCCGGGATCTTGCGCTCCTCAATTTTGGTATTTGCCTTTGCGTTTGGTGCTTTCGAAATTCCATTCTTGCTCGGTCAAAGATATCCGCGCGCGCTTCCAGTTCTAAGCTTTGAGTATTACCACGATGTCGACCTTGGATTCCGTCAAGAAGCGATGGCGACGAGTATGATCATCGCTGGATTGATTACGATTCTGATCCTGATTTATATGAAGCTCACCGAGACCTACGTACGGTCGGACTAGGGAGATCGTCGACGTGCTACCCGAATTTGGGACTGGAATCGAAGAACCATCTGCAATCGCCATCGAGGCAGAAGAAGAACGGCGTGGCCGATGGGGCAGGATTTTTAGCTACGGGGTGATGATCTTCATCATCGTAGCCATCCTGGCGCCCATTATCCCCATATTTATCTGGGCTTTCAGTGGGAGATGGTTCTATCCTGACCTTCTCCCAGAGGAATTCAGCCTGCGGGCGATAAAGTACATCTTCTCACCCGCCTCGAAAACGGCGGAGGCAGTCTTGAAAGGGGGGAGTATTGCACTTGTCGCGACTGCGTTGTCTTTGGTCGTGGGAATCCCGGCAGGACGTGCGATCGGGCTGCATGAATTTCGTGGAAAAAAACTGGTCTTATTCCTCATTCTTGCCCCGGTTATTGTTCCTGGGCTGTCTGTATTGATGGGAATCCATGTGGCCTTTATCCGCTTTGGCCTTGCCGGGACAATGCTTGGAGTAACCCTTGCGCATCTCATTGCAACGACGCCATATGTCGTCATGGTAATGAGCAGTGTATTCTCGAATTACGATCCTGAATTTGAAGAACAAGCTCGCACGCTTGGTGCAAATTCCGGAAAAACCTTCATTCATGTGACTTTCCCAGTGATCTTCCCGGGCGTGCTGGTCGCAGGGATGTTCGCTTTTATCATCTCGTGGGGGCAGTATATCGTTACATTGCTGATCAGCGGGGGGAAGGTGATCACAGTGCCGCTACTGCTGGTTAATTTTGCCAGTGGAGCCGACAAACCAGTGACAGCGGCGCTGGCATTACTTTTCCTTGCGCCATCGATTGTGATCATTCTTATCACTTCGAAATACCTTACAGGTGAGAGCGCAGCATTGGGAGGTTTCGGGGCATGACGGAAGTTCTCCTTAGAGGGTTAACTAAGGTCTTCCATGGTCAGGAAGAAGTTCTGGCGGTGAATGGGCTTGATTTGGATATCGCTACCGGTCAGATCACAGCATTGTTGGGTCCGTCCGGGTGCGGAAAGACGACCACCCTTAAGATGATAGCTGGACTGCTTCGACCCAACGAAGGAGACATTCTCTTCGATGGGGAGAGCGTGAAGGGGGTACCCGCTGAGAAACGTGGTGCGGCGATGGTGTTTCAAAACCATCTTCTCTTCCCATATATGTCCGTGGGGGAAAACGTCGGCTTCGGATTGAAGATGCGAGGCGTGGATAAGGATGAGAGGCAGTCGCGCGTGAGTGAGATGCTTGAACTTGTCCACCTGCCGGGATACGAAGATCGCCGTCCAAAGCAACTTTCCGGGGGACAATCCCAGCGCGTCGCGCTGGCCCGAGCGCTGATCATCGAGCCAACCGTGCTTCTGTTGGATGAACCACTTTCTAATCTGGATGCTCATCTGCGCGATGAGATGCGGGAACTCATCCTTTCAATCCAACGCCAACTTGGGATTACGACTATATTCGTAACCCATGACCAGGAAGAATCGGTCGTCCTTGCAGATCGAATCGCATTGATGTTTGAAGGTGTGCTCCAGCAGTATGACGAACCAGACTGGTTTTATGAACGCCCTGTCAGCAAACGTGCGGCGATGTTTTTTGGAGGGGTGAATTTTATCGACGGAATCAAAGATGCCAACTATCTGAAGTCCGACCTCATCGATTTAGAGGTACCAGACGTGGACATCCCCGATGGGCCAGTAACATTGATAATCAGACCAGAAAATCTAGCACTTGGGAAGGATGGAAAGAATAGTATCCAATGTTATATCCGATCCCATGTCTATGTCGGAACACATGCGCGCTTTAAGGTTCAGATCGGGGAGGCTGAATTCGAGGTTGTTGGAGACGCCAGCAGCGTCACAGAATTCAAGGATGGGGAGGTTGTGCCATTAAATTTCCCGGTGGAAAAAATCTGGCTGGTCCCGCAAGAAGAAGATGCAACTGAGGATGTCTCTGGAGATGACTGAACTCGTGATTTGTGATTGTGACAACACGATGGGTATTCCAGGTCTACCTATAGATGATGGACAAACATTGCTCTACTTATGGGGTCGATCCGATATCGACTTGCTGGGGATTACAACCACCTTTGGAAACGGCACGATAGAGGAAGTACTTCGTGCGACAAAAGACATACTCAGTCATGTCGGTAAACAAGATCTTCCCTTAATTCAGGGGGCCGGAAGACGAGGAGATACACCCGGTGCGGCAGCGGCGTACCTGGCTGAAACCGCTGCAGCCAACCCAGGAGAAGTAAGCATTTTAGCGATAGGGCCGTTAGGAAATCTCCATGCTGCCTCGCTGCGTGATCCAGATTTTTTTCGAAATGTGAAGCAGATTGTGATCATGGGTGGCAGTACGGCGCCGATCTACTTAGGTGATGACGAGCTGCCTGAATTGAACCTTGCCTGTGACCCGGAAGCGGCTTATGCAGTGCTCACAGCGCCATGCGAGATCACACTGATGAACGCGCAGATTTGTCTCGAGGCTCCATTCTCCTTAGACGATATGCCGCGCATTAAATACTGGGATGATCGAACAAAGAAGATGGTTCAAGATTTCTTAGAACACCTCGGACAAAAGCATGGGGAGGCGAAGGATTACCTCTGGGACGTACTCCCGGCAGTCTACCTTTCCCACCCAGAGGTTTTTGAAAGCAATGACATCTTGCTTTCCTCAACCGTTGACAACTTGATCACAGGAATGATCTATGAGGCACAAATTGGCGATCTGCCCAGGATCAATATGCCTAATAAGATTTTAGATATCGATCGGTTTGACCAAATCGTCGACGAAGCATGGGCGGATTGCCCTGTGTCGAATCGGTATGAAACCATGGATGATGTGTGAGTCGATCAGTCCACTGTCACGAGTAGAGAGGCGCTTCGAATGCCTGCATCAAAGGACATGCTGGTCCGTATTGCCTGGCAGTACTATATAGAGGAGTTTACTCAGCAAGAGATTGCTGAGCGTTTTAATCTTTCAAGGCCGAAGGTAGCGCGCCTGCTTAAGGAGGCGCGAGAGACCGGAATCGTTGAATTCAAGATTACGGGAGTTCCAACAGAGCACCTAGACCTCGAAAGGAAACTTCGAAACACATTCAAGCTTAAAGACGTAATCGTGACTCCCACACCGTCGGATAAAAGCGAAATCCGACGGTCATTAGGCCGCGCGGCAGCCGGATATCTCCAGAGCATATTCAAGCCTAATATTATCGTCGGGCTCGGTATGGGTCGGACGATCGCAGAAATTCCTCAATTTGTCACTCCAGATCCATCATCCAAATGTGCATTTGTCGAGATGGTGGGCGGCGCTAGTCGAACAGATGTCGGTTTCGACACCTATAATGTGAGCTGGCGCCTTGCGGAAGGTTGTGGAGGCATCGCCTATCATGTCAACTCGCCCGTAGTGGTTGAGAGCCCTGATGCTCGTGAAGCGATCATGTCCGATATCAACATCACGAGTGTTCTTGAAATGGCAGCGAGAAGTGACGTTGCCATTGTGGGAGTTGGCAGGGTGGGTCCGGAGATGACACTGGCGCGTCTGGGTTATTGTGATGAAGCAGACATCAATGAGCTGATCAAGTCAGGTGCGGTTGGGGACATCATGGGTCATTACTATGATATCCAAGGAAAACCAGTAATTACCGGCCTTGAAGGAAGGTTGGTCTCTTTAGAGCCGGAGCAAATATTCGCAATTCCAACCGTCATTGGTGTGGCTGGAGGCGATAAAGTAGATGCCATCCTTGGTGCGGTCAGAGGTGGGTATATTGATGTGCTCATCACCGATGATCAGGCTGCCGCGGCAATACTGGCGCAAGAGCGCCAGGTTCAAGGTGATTTGTTAGCATGAAAGAGAAGATGCGCGCAGTCGTCGTCCATAACAGGAACATCTTTTCCTACGACACGGTGGATAAACCCGAAACCGGCGATGGCGAGATCGTACTGCGGATAGAAGCCGCCGGTATTTGTGCTGCTGACCGAAAAATTTACTCGGGAGTTCACCCATGGGAGCTGCCAGACCCCTACTTCCCAGGACATGAGTATGTTGGAACGGTTGTGGAATTAGGGGAGGGCGCTTCGGCTGCGACCGGTCTTCAGAAGGGCGATCGCGCCACGGCTGAAATCCTCGTCCCATGTTGGAAGTGTTGGTTTTGCCGACGGGGCATGTACCATCTGTGTGACCAACCCGGCGTATGCGTGGGAGCCTGGGCGGAGTATTTAAGAATCCCCAAAGGCGCGCTGATTCACCAGGTGCCACAAGAGTTGTCCCCTCGTGAGGCTGTTCTAATCGAGCCCTTGTCCTGTTCAATCCATGCTGTCAATCTGGCTCGAATCGAATTGGAGGACACCGTCGTTGTGTCAGGACTGGGCGCAATCGGAATGGGCGTGCTGCAGGTGGCTCGGCTAAAGAATCCCCACAATTTGATCGGTCTTGACGTGAATGAGCATCTTCTTGCGAAGGCTTCTGAGCTGGGTGCGAACTACACGCATAATCCCCTCGAGGGAGATGTTCCTGACATGATTCGCGATCTGACCGGCGGGCGGGGTGCAGATATCTATATAGAGGCCTCCGGCGCCCCGGCGTCTATTCATATGGGAATTGATTCGCTGCGTAAAGCTGGGCGCCTGGTGGTATTTGGTGTTTATGCAGAAAAAATACCCATCGATTTTAATCAGATCAGTGAGTTTAAAGAGCTGGAAATACTTGGCGGTCACCTGAGTCCCAATGCCTATCCTCTGGCGATCAAGTACCTCGCCGAAGGGTTGATCGATGCCAGTGTGATGGTGACGGATGAATTCCCTCTTTCGGAATACGATGCTGCCATTAGGGTCAAAGATCGGATGGATCCACCATCGATCAAGACCATCCTGATTCCAGGATTTGACAATGCCGGGTGATCTCGTCCTTACGCTAGATATTGGTACGGGAAGCTCTAGAGCGCTCATCTTCTCGGTCTCTAAGAAGCAGGTTGTGTCTGCGGTTTCTATAAGTGTGGAGATCGATCATCCGGCTCCAAATAGGGCGGAATTTGTGCCAGCAAAATGGAGGGATGCTGCGCTGGGTGCGATGGCAGAAGCTGTCTCTCACGCAAGAAGCCATGCCGAAGATTACCTCGGCATCACGGTGACAAGCCTTCGTCAGGGGTTTGTCCTCATGGACAAGGAAGGTGCTCCATTAGGACCGGGCGTCTTAAACTATGATCGACGAGGCGCTCTTGGCATAGCCCGCATACAAGAAAAGTGTCGCATCGAAGATTTGTATGCACTGACGGGACATTGGCATGCGCCGGAACTCACACTCCCCAAGCTGATTTACTATCAAGAATATGAGCCCGATATCTGGGAAAAGGTAGACAAATTTCTCTTCGTGCATGATTGGATGCTCTTCGAGTTAACGGGGGAGATCTGCACCAATGCGACCATGGCATCTGCCGGTCAGATGGCAGATGTTCAGAATAGAAATTGGGCGTTCGATTTGCTCACGGAGCTGGAGATTTCTAATCGTATCCTGCCGCCCCTTATGGAAACGGGGACATTGATCGGCGGTCTTCGAGAAGAAGTTGCCCATCGAGTTGGACTGCTGGCGAGTACGCCCGTCTTTGTGGGTGGGGGAGATGCGCAGTTTGGTAGCTTGGGTGCGGGTGGGATGCACCCGGGTTCCATAGTCATAGTTGGGGGTTCAACGACGCCCCTTATTCTTGCCACGGATGCACCGGTGATGGATCCTAAAAGGTACCCCTGGGTGAGCACGCACCTTGCGCCAGGATTATGGGCGGTTGAAATGAATGCCGGCGCTACGGGTATGCTATACAAGTGGTTCCGGGACACCTTCGGGACCGCTCAAATCGAAGAGGCCGAAAGAAGGGGGTTAGACTCTTTTGAGGTCCTAAACGAACTTGCACTCAAAGCTCCTCTGGGAACAAATGGACTTCGAGCCATCGCCAGCAACCCGCGCTGGGCCCAGGACACCTGGGAGAAGAAAGCTCCGTTTGTGTTCTTGGGATTCAGCACCGGCAACTCGTTAGGTGAGTTCGCTCGGGCAATCCTGGAATCGGTGTGCTATGCAGTGAGAGGGAATTTTGAGGAGTTAGAACGTATAAAGCGGATAAAATCAGAAAAAATCATATATACCGGCGGGACAGCCGCTCCTGTGTTCTGGGCACAGATGATGTCGGATGTTCTTAGACGACCGATACATGTCCCGGAAATTGAAGATCCAGCTGGCACAGCCGGGGCGCAAGTCGTGTTATGGGGACTCGGCGACGATGCTGAAATTCCCCCTCCAGGATATCGTGAATATCATCCTGATGATGAGGCAGCATCAATATATCAGCATCATTATGAGGATTACTTGATAAAGTTTGAGGCTATGCAGAAAAACTTCTCCCAAGAATACTGAGGTCGCTCTTTCCCATTGGAAAGGATGTTCAATCGTGAAGAAGACACTCATCACAGCCGAGATTGATGATCATACCGTCGAAGAACTTATAAATCTTGGATTTGAGGTCGAAGTTGCCGGGTGGGGACAAACGCATGAAGCCCTCTCCGAAAAGGAAATCATAGCAAGAATACCCGACATCGCTCTCCTGGTTGTGGAAGTCGAGCAGATCACAGAGCAAATCATTCGTGCAGCTTCAAAGTTGGAGCTGATCCATGTCTGTCGCTCGGGCCCAGGAAACGTTGATGTAGAAGCGGCCACTGCGCGTGGCATTCCTGTTCTGGCAACCCCTGGGCGCAATGCTGATTCGGTCGCAGATTTTACAGTTGGAATGCTCCTTGGCATCACACGGCAAATCTCGACCGCGGATGAACATTTAAAGAATCAAGGCTGGTCTGTGGAAGATGAAATCCCTTACTTTCACTTTCGCGGTCCAGAGCTCGCAGGAAAAACGATCGGCTTGGTGGGATGTGGTGCGATTGGGGGAGCATTCATGAAGCGCATGGGGGGATTCATGATGCGTACGTTGATCTACGATCCGTATGTAAAACCTGAAACTCTGGTCGAGGGTGGTGAACTTGCAGACCTCGATGTGGTTTTGCAGCAAGCGGATTTCATCGTCATTCTCTGTCCGTTGACGTCAGAAACTAGAGATTTGATTGGGCCTGATGAGATCGTCAAGTTGAAACCTACGAGTTATGTGATAAATCCGGCGCGTGCGGCAGTGGTCAACGAAGAGGCACTTTATAAGGCTGTTGAAAATCGAAAGATTGCCGGTGCGGCGCTGGATGTATTCTGGCAGGAGCCGTTACCCGTAGATAGCCCTTGGCGTTCATTACGGAATGTCCTTATCACCCCGCATATCGCCGGCGCCTCGGATGAAGTGCGCATGCACCAAGGAAACATGTTGATCGAAGATCTTCGCCTTCTGCGCTCTGGAGAGATACCACAGCGAGTAGTAAATCCTTCTGCCGTGAAGGACCGAAAACCAATCTGACTCGACCACAGAAATTGTTGGGTCGGATGATTGAGTAAACCTTCCTGGGGAAATGCTGGATTACGCAGAATTCTGATCTGAATGTGATATGGATTGAGCTGGAGAATGCCATGAGAGAAATTCGAAGACTGAAGGTGGGATTGGCTGGTTTGATGTGCACGCCATTCAAAGGCGATAAGGAAAAATATTACCAGGAATCTCGCGATGCGCTTTTCGGTTTGGCCGATCTTCATAACTTTGATCTGCACGTCATTGAGCAGGGGATGTACGACGATAAACAAGCAAAAGCAGCCGCCGCAGAACTATCGGGTTGGGGGGCTGATCTTGTGATAATGCAGACAAGTTCGTTTGGTCCGGGTCAATTCATCTACGAGTTTACGAAAGTGCCCGTTTTCTTGGGTTTGTGGGCTATCCCAGAAGGTCCACCGGCAGGCGGGGGGGGATTGCCGCTGAACAGCTTCACAGCGATGAATATGTACAACAGCATTCTGGGTACTCGGGAAACAGGATATAAGCATCCCGTGAAATGGTTTTACGGTCACCCCGGGCAGCCCCTATTTGATGATCGATTTATCATCACCCTGCAGGCTTTGCGTGCAGTGGTTAATCTACGCGGGTCGCGGATTGGCCTCATTGGTGGAGTAGCTCCCGGTTTCGATAATCTCATTGTGGACTATGAAGAACTCCGAGATGCACTCGGCGTAGAGGTAGTGAATATCGAGCTGGAAGAAATAATCGACAAAGCCAGGGCTTATGACACCGGCCGAATAAAATCTGCCGAGAAGATTTTACTCGCTGATAATGTAACGCTTGCCGCGGGTCAGGAGCCTGCGGTAGAAAAATCCAGCCGAGTGTTGACGGCATACCAGGAGATCGTCCGAGAACGGGAATTGGACGCGTTGGCAGTGAGCTGCTGGCCCCAATTCCAGGAGGATTACCATCTTGCCGTTTGCAGCGTGATGGGAGCCGCAAATCAGTTGGGAGTTGTTGCTGCGTGCGAGGGGGATGTCACCAGCGCGGTAAGCATGCTTGCGTTGAAATACATAAGTGGTGGTGGGATCGTATCCCTTATGGATCTTTCCGCCCTCGACGAATCCGATGATTCTGTCCTCCTATGGCATTGTGGACCCGCCCCGGTTTCGTTTGCGGATGAGGGCGGGGTACGGATGGGGTCTCTCTGGCTATTCGATGGCTATGAAGGTGAACCCATAGGTTTGCACAATGATCTCGTTCTTAAGCCTGGCGCCGCGACTGTGATGGGCTTCTCAGTCGATTTTCAAAGAATGCTGGTTTTAAATGGGGTCATCGACAATGCAAAACCGGGCTACGTGGGCAGCCGAGGGTGGATGTCGGACATCCGGCTCAGTGACGAAGACATCGACGTCCCAGATCTTGTTGAGACGATCATGGCCTCAAATTATCAACACCACTATCCTCTCATCTATGGAGAATATGCGCCGGCAAGCATGGAGTTGGCAGCATGGCTTGGGATTCGATTGATCCAACGTCGAAATTACCGGGCATACCTCCAATAGTCACGGCTCATTGGTTCACGCTCATTAAAAGCTAAGGAGAACTTGCGGATGCCAGAACTCATCGCCGCAATCGATCAAGGGACGACGAGCACACGCTGCGTGCTGTTTGATCGGAGAGGGCGAATCGTCCAGCTCAGCCAGAAGGAGCATGAACAAATTTATCCAGGGCCGGGGTGGGTTGAACACGATCCTCTCGAGATCTGGAGTTGCACACAGGAGGTAATCTCGCAGACGCTTACGAACGCACAGGTGGCAGGTGATCAAATACTTGCCGTGGGTGTTACAAATCAGCGTGAGACGACCATCGTGTGGGACAAGCAGACGGGACAGCCGTACGGGAATGCCATCGTCTGGCAGGATACTCGCACGAAAGATATTTGCAATGCTCTCGGCGCGGATGAAGGCCCCGACCGGTTTAGGGTTTTGACGGGGCTGCCGCTCTCAACCTACTTCTCTGGACCGAAATTGAAGTGGATTCTCGAAAATGAGGATGGAGTTCGCAGTGGGGCCGAAAAGGGTGAGGCGTTATTCGGTACGGTAGACACATGGCTCATATGGTGGTTGACGGGCGGACCCGACGGCGGTGCGCATGTGATCGATGTGACGAATGCCAGCCGAACGATGTTGATGAACCTTTCGAACTTGAATTGGAATGAAGAAATTCTAGAAATCTTCCATATCCCCCCCGGTATGCTTCCGCGAATTGTACCTTCCAGCGATTCCCCAGGCTGGGGGATGACGAAGCCTTCAGGTCCGTTTGGCGCTGCCATTCCTATCTGTGGTGACCTTGGTGATCAGCAGGCTGCACTTGTGGGACAAACATGCTTCTCCCCTGGTGAGGTGAAAAATACTTACGGTACGGGTTGTTTCATGCTGATGAACACCGGAGAGAGAATTGTCCCATCAACTTCTGGCTTGCTTACGACGGTGGGGTACAAATTTGGAGATGAGAAAGCTGTATACGCACTTGAGGGATCTATTGCGATTACGGGAGCCCTCGTACAATGGCTGCGGGATAACCTGGAGCTTATCAGATCGGCAGGGGAAATCGAGACCCTTGCACGATCGGTTGAGGACAGCGGTGGGATTTACTTCGTCCCGGCTTTTTCGGGTCTTTTTGCACCGCACTGGCGTTCCGATGCCCGGGGAGTCATCGTTGGGTTGACGCGCTACATCCATAAGGGTCACATCGCCAGATCGGTCCTCGAGTCCACGGCATACCAAACTCGTGAAGTCCTTGACGCCATGAACGCTGATTCCGGGGTAGAGTTGAGCAAAATGAAGGTTGATGGCGGCATGGTTCAGAATGAATTACTGATGCAGTTTCAAGCCGACATCCTCAACGTGCCTGTCCTCCGCCCTCGCATCGCTGAGACCACAGCGCTGGGCGCTGCCTATGCAGCCGGATTAGCTATCGGGTTCTGGGAAAGCATCGAGAGTTTACGGGATCAGTGGCAGGTCGATAAAATCTGGCAGCCTGGAATGGATGATTTGACCCGCTCTAATCTCTACCATGGCTGGCAGAAAGCCGTCGAGCGTAGTTTAAATTGGATCGATTGAAATTCAAATCTACATGGGTGATGCGCATTCGGGTAGAATCTACCCACTTGCGGCATCGAATAAAATTTATCCCTCACCTCGCCAGGAGATTGTGACCTCACGCGTGGTATCCCCGCTTCGTAAGAGATGGTTGAAAGAGCCCCAATTCACAGCCGATTTATGCATTAAGTGTAATATCTGCACGTCAGCATGCCCAGTGATGGCCGTCACCGATGAATTCCTCGGTCCAAAAGCAGTCGGACCCCAGGTGCAGCGTTTTCGTCATCCGCGGCACCCGATGCCGGATGCAACAGTTTCCTGGTGTTCAGGGTGCGGCACCTGCACTCGTGTCTGCCCGCATGGTGTAGCTATCGCGGAGATGAACGTCAGGGCAAAGGCGCGCGTCGTCAAAGAAGGGAGCGTGCCTCTTCGCGATCAAATCATCTCCCGGCCGGAATCACTCGGGCGACTCGCGGCGCCGTTTGCGGGTTTCGCGAACCGCAGCATCCGTCAGCCCGCAATCCGATGGATGCTCGAGAATACGCTCGGCATCGACCGCCGGGCGCCGCTTCCACCGTTCTCAGGGCACAGCTTTCGAAAACAGCATGCTGATCGCTGCGTCGTTTCCCCAGAGGCACTCGAACCGGATCGACGCTGGGTCGCCTATTTCCACGGCTGCAGCACAAACCATTATGAACCCGATTTAGGAAGCCTTGCCATCCGTGTGCTTGAAGAATTGGATTGCGAGGTCATCCTTCCCCGGCAAAACTGCTGCGGGCTCCCGCTCCAATCCAACGGGTTATTTGATGCGGCGAGGAAATATGGCGAATCAAATATCGATTCTCTATTACCTTTCGTACGTAAAAAGATTCCCATCGTCGGCACATCGACGTCCTGCATCCTCGAACTCAAGCATGAATATCGGGCGGTGCTGGGTCTAAGCGGATTGGATTTTGATGAAGTTGCCGAGGGATGTTTTGATGTGTTTGAATTTATCGTTGATGAGTTATGGGAGTTGCTCGAAGATCGTGATTTGAAATCTATGCCTATAAAAATTCTCTACCATCCTCCTTGCCAGCTTCGCAGTCATGGCATCGGCATTCCTGCGTTTCGCGTCCTGCGCCAGATCCCTGATCTTGAGATTGTGCTTTCCGACTCAGAGTGCTGTGGAATTGCCGGAACCTATGGCGTCAAGAAGGAGCGGTTCGATGTGGCCCATAAAGTGGGTCAATCTTTATTCAATCAGGTTGCTGATTCCCGGGTTGATTGTGTGATCAGTGATTCCGAAACTTGTCGTTGGTGGATTTCGGAATTCACCCATCTGCAAGTTCTCCATCCACTCGAAGTATTAGCTTCTTCGATGGGCCTCTCTCATTAAGAGACCATTAAGGGAAACGTTTCCCCGAGAATTTCAGAGTACGATATATGCTTGAGGGCAGGCGTGAATCTGTAACCCTGGATCCCGCATTTCCAAGGAGAACGTATTGGGGACGATGTCGAGAAAGAATGTTATTCGATTGGGTTTATTCCAACTCGCCGCGGGCGGGTTGTCTGTTTTATTTCTGGGTGTCTTGAACAGGGTCATGCGGGTGGAGTGGGGGATGGACCTATTCATCGTCAGTCTGCTCGTTGGGGGAGGTCATTACCTCGGCGCGCTTTTCGCCATACCCTTCGGTTTCTATTCCGACGGACACCCTGTGCGTGGTTACCGTCGGACCCCCTATATTCTCGTGAGCATCACCATAACTGTCTTCATTTTGATCAGCGCGCCCTACATAGCTCGCTGGGTCGCCGCCTCAACAACGTTAGATCGCGTTTTGATTGGATTTGCCTTCTTCCTTGTTGAGGGTATTTCCACTTATATTGCAGTCACCGCCTTCCTCGCGTTGGTCGCGGATCTCACCAATCAAAAAGAGAGGGGTCGAGTCACAGGTACCATCTGGACGATGCTCATGCTCGGCATCATTTTGGCCGGTATGGGAAGCAGTCTTGCTTTCTCAGAATATTCCTTCGAGGCATTGGTGGGGCTCTTCATTAGCGCAGGATTGGTCGCAGTTCTCTTGTCCTGGGTCGCTCTTTGGGGTCAAGAATCGAAGTTCGAAGGTGAGATTCACCGTTCTGAAGCCACATTGCGATCATCCATCGAATCGATTTTTCAAAACTCGCAGGCACGCTGGTTCGCAGGTTTCCTTGTGTTGAGCATGTTTTCGTTCTTCATGTATGACGTTGTCTTGGAGCCATTTGGCGGCGAGATCTTTGGGCTCCCACCTGCAGAGACGACGCGCTTCAACGTCTATCTGGGTGTGGGGTTGATCGCGGCTATGCTTCTGGGGGGCGCCAAAGTGATCCCTGCGCGCGGAAAACGGTGGACGACGGGCGTTGGCGTAGGGGTGATCATCCTGGCGTTCGGTGGTTTGGCGATGACTGCGATCAGCCTTTCCCCTCGTTTGCTGCACCTATGGATCCTGCTTCTTGGCATCGGAGGTGGGTTCTTTACCGTGGGAGCAATCGCGCTGATGATGGACATGACGCCCGCGACCCAGACAGGTCTTTTTATCGGTGCCTGGACGCTGCTTCAGGCGCTCGCCCGTGGTCCGGCTTCATTCGCGGGTGGAGCTTTGCACTCCGCCTCTCTAAAGTTGGGCGCGGCATCTTCGCAGGCATATGCAGTTGTCTTCCTCGTAGAGGCTGCTGGTCTGGTGATTTCGCTTCTCTTGCTTCGAAGAGTAAGTGTTGAAGAATTCCAGGTAGAAGCCGGCGAATTGACTATGGGAAGCGCTGAGGCCGTATCGTGAATCG
>SDBS01002628.1_pt1 | contig 17882 bp, 14 predicted proteins | sample 2277091 | NCBI WGS metagenome assembly SDBS01 (sample SAMN10404972, study PRJNA504765) | marine sediment metagenome | isolation source: marine sediment core GS10_PC15, 163 cmbsf | place: Arctic Ocean: Southern Knipovich Ridge | collected 2010 | reverse complement strand
TCCTCCTCGCATGCTGCAACAGGTACTGCGTCAACGACGCCGGCTGGAGGACGGGCGGTCCCGACGACATTGCCATGGGCATGCTCAATCACACCCCTCCGGATCATAGATCGCTTCGCGCCAGCGCCACCGAGGGTGAGGACAGCAAATCCTGGGACCGCGAGGAGACGGTCAGGGATTACGAACCCCCCTCTATGGTGTCACCAGAGCAACAGGCAGACCACGAGGAGAGGCGACTCCTGGCGGACTCCATCCTCTCTGGATTTGACGACCCGGAGGACTTTTCGAGGAGGTCACACGACTACGGAGAGGAAGGGAGAGGAAGTGACTAGATAAAGGAAATGTGTGATTCACTCTTTATTCTTCTTCTTCTTGTTCTTCTTCTCCTCCTCCTCCTCCTTTGCAAGCTCGCTAATCACAAACTCCTGGGCAAACATGTGGCGGTGCTCCCTGTCCAGCCTTGCATGCTCTGCCTTGCCGGTTGCGTAGTGGCCCATGTGCGTGGGTGTGTCGAATCCCATCAGGTGCGCGGGTGTGTCGAATCCCATCAGGTGCCTGGCCCTGTAGTACAACTCGGCCATCCACCGCGGAAAGGCGTCTGTCCAGTGCCATCGCGGAATCATCGTGACGGTCCACTGCACCGAAACCGGGTTGGATCTGGGATTCTGGCATCCCCCTTCGTCCGGTAGCACGTGGACGTCGCAGACCTCTTTGCCTCCGCGGTTCACGGATCTCTTCGTGGCAGCTATCGTCTGCACGTTCCTAGCGGTGAACCTGAGTGTGGGTATCATCCTGCCGCAGTCCCAGCGCCTTCCCGTCTCTCCACATTTTAGCGTGATTGTCGGATGACAGGGTGCCCCGGAGTTCAGGGACTTTGCCCACGAAGCCACGCGGATATCGAAGCTCTTCACGGCTCCGTAGTCGGGAAGCGGCACGTGTCCCACAAAGAACCCCCGGGGCTTCCCAACAAAGTCCAGCTCGTTCGTCACATCGGTGACGGTGGGACAGTGGGTCCGCAGCACCGTCGGACCGTATACCGGGCTGAACTTGATGTACCAGCCCAGGCAGACGACGAGGGTGACGACGATCCCGGATGCAAAGTTGTACACCATCCTCTGAGAATCTCCGAGTGCAGATGCGAACCTGTTCGAAGGGGGCGACTACGACGACAAAAAAAAAATGGACTGCTGGGCGGTGCTGCGAGGTGACGGTAACGGGGATGACGCGAGGGTAGTCATGAGGGATTGGTGGCGCAGCTCAGGGACTCCGGAGACCAGGACGCCGTTCTTTGCGGTTGCGTGCGTGGACGCCCACGTGAATGCGCAAGACGACCTAGGGGATTCGGATACCCTGCTATGGATGGACACGGATCGCCTGGCCTCCCTCGGGATGCAGGAGCACCCCTGTATGCTGTTCTACACCGTCAGGCCCGGAGGACTCTCGCTCGAGGACGGCGGAGCGATCCACGTGCTGGGGGTACTTCCGCATCCCTCGGTACAAATGTGTGTGAACAGGTTTGGCTACCTGAGTATGGGACACCTGCAAAGGACGAGGGACCTTGACATATCGTTTGCGACCCTGGGGACCACCTCGCCCAACACCTGGTGGAGGCTGCCGTTGGTATGCCCCTCCAGCGACTGCGATATGGTCGTGAATGGGCGGGAGGTGAACGAAAGGCTGGACTTTATCCTGGAGCTGTGGAACCTGCAGAACGCGAAGGACGGGCCGTCCCGGGATCATCTGGACGCCTGCCTCCTGAACATGCACGAGGGGATCGCAGGTGATGGTGATGCCGTTCCTCCGCTGTTCGACCTGACGATGGACGAGGGGAGGGACAGGGAGTGGGCGCGGTACTGGGTGACGATGCTGGTGTGCTCGTTCGACAGCCGCATGTGGCCCATCTGGGAGAACGCGGAGCGGGTGCTGGCGGACTGGAGGATCCGCAACTATTTCTGCAGGGAGCGGCACTTCTGCGCCTCTCTGGTCAGGAACGAGCTGTCCCGCAGCTTGGAGGCCACCAAGGACCCTCCCAGCGACAGGGAGGCGGCACTCTTCAGGAAGCGGTACCCGAGCGCAGCACTCCCCCAAATGTGGCTCAGCGTTCCCGCGGAGGACCTCCCAGGCGTCATCCGCAACCCGCTCTACGACGTGGAGCGCGGGAGGGTGGTCATCACCCACAGGGAGTTCGGCGACTGGGCCTGGGCCAAGGTGCAGCGGGAGGCCAGGAGGGTGATGAAGCACTACCACGCGAACCAGATCCACTTTGCCAGGACGGTCCTGTCCAAGGAAGACAACGTCGGATCGGCCTCCGTCGTCCTCGGCGCCAGCAGGCGCGTCACGAGGACGATGGACGCCATGGAGGGCAGGCAGAGGCAGAAGCGGCAGGCCGCGAGGGCCTCCACCATCGGCCCCGACGGTAAGGTGGTGGCCGGGACCGCCGTGGGGACCATGGAGGAGCTGCGCATCACCACCTCCACCCACTTCCCGCTATGCATGACCAGGCACGTCTGGATGGCCGACGTTCGCAGCGCCCACCCCAAGCACCATTCCAGGGTCGCCCTGGCAAAGTTCCTCCTGGATGCCGGGTACACCGTGGCGGAGACCGACGACGCCATGTTTGTGCTCTACTCTGCGGACAAAAAGTACACCGGAAACAGGGCACAGTTCCCCGGAGGTTGGGACCGCAAGTCCTTCGAGAGGGTCTACGGGGGTCAGGTCAAGGGCCTCCACGCCAGCGTCGTCGTTCGCGAGTCCATCAGCGCCTACGGCTGCAAGAAGCTCGTCCAGCTGGGAGAGAGCGGCAAGGTGAACGGGTGCCCCTACGTTCAGCGTAGGGATTTCTTCGGGGCCTCCCGGTCCCTTCCCATGACCCTCCTCGAGTGGACGGGTGCGGGAGAGCAGGACGTCGAGGACATCATGAGGCGCAAGCTCCCCCAGGAGAAGTGCTGCGCGCACTTTGCAAAGGGTGCCAAGAGGCACACGCCCATCGTAGTCAAGCACCCCAACCAGTTTGCAAGGGAGAGCATGAAGCAGGGAAGCGGTGACGGTGGCAGAAAGCATGTAAAAATCGAGCTGAACTGATCTATCTCTTTCTCTCACTGACTGAAGCGATATACAAAAACACACATTTTTTTTTTGTGTGTAATTTAATCTGCTTTATGCGTTTTTAGTCAGTACACCGGCTTTCTCATGATTGCCAGGGCCCTCCTCACATGCCTGCTCTTGATCGTGCTGACGTTATCCTTGACGGCGAGCCGCATTGACAGCTGCATAATCTCCGCCACCAGGTTGTTTGCCATGGTGTCTAGGTGCGGAAGGGCACTCGGGCTTATCCTGGTGGCTCCCTGTCTCCTGAAGAATCTCCTCTTGACGGCACCCGTGAGATTGGCCCGCGTCCTCTTCTTCTTCTTCTTCCCAGCGGTCGCGGTAATCCTTGGTACTCCCCGCTTTGGTGTGGTGGACCTACGTTTCCTCTTCTCCTTCACCCTGGGTGGAGCGGACACTGTGGCTACCTTCGCCACGGCCTTTGTCCTCGGTTTCCGCTTTGCTGGCGTCGCTTTCTTCTTCCTGTTGTTGCCCTTTGTCTTTGGCCCTCCCCTCTTCCTTCCTCCTCTGGGAGTCCTTTGGACCGCCGCTGATCGTGGCGCTTCCGGTGCGGTCGCGATCCTCGCAGACCTCCTTCGCTCCATTTCGTATGCCCTGTCACTCGCTAAAGACGATCCCACCCTTGCAGGTGTGGGAATGTCAAAGGATCCTTGGATGGGTGGATGAGAGAGAGAGAGGACCGTTAATCGTGCGAACCGACGTAAGTCCCACACTAATTCTCTCTCTCTCTCTCTCTCCCTCTAAACCTTCCATCCCCCGGTGCGACGCAAGGGAAGGTAGAAACGGGTGCAATGAGCGCCGACGCATCACAATCCAGCGCCGGTCCAAAGGACTCCCAGAGGAGGAAGGACGCCGACAATACTCCAAAGAAAAAGAAGGGGAAGAGGTCCGGGGAGAAGCGCAGCAGGACCCGGAGGGCTCTTCGAGGGAAAACGACCGTGGCGCACAATGCAACGGGAATCAAGAAAGTCAAGACAATCCTGAAGATATCCAACTCGATGGGTGCTCAGGCGTATGTCGCCGTGGGGATGGTCGTGGAGGATGCCACGCAGAGATCGATCGCCAGGGCCGTGGAGCTCTACGGGTCCACGACGGTCGGAAAGAATCCGATCCTCACGGGAAGCATGATGACCAGTGCGATACTGTCCATGGTGCCCCAGTATAAGCACGGGGACGTGTGCGGGGCTATCAACGATGCACTGGACGCGAACAGGGGGGCCAAGGTGTATGTGTGACTGAGACTAGTAAAGATTGAGATTTTTTCTGTGCACCAGCTGCTAATCATTTATTCCTTCTCTCTCTCTGTCTCCACTTTTTTTTTTTTTTTTGGCCTCACGTCCTCTTTCGCCTCGTCGGTATCTTGGTGAACTGGGGCACGTCAATCTCTGGCTTCACCTTGGCGAGCCTCCTACTCTTTCTCGGTGCTCGTAAAACAGGCATTGGAGTCGCAGGGACCGGCGTATTCGCACGCGGTCGGTACGGGACGGACTGTGACGATCTGGGGACACTCTTTGTCCTTGCTAGCGCTACCCTGGATCTGAAACCGGGACGCGACATGATCTGGGGCGCCCTTACCTTGACCACCCTTACTGGAGGAATGGGTGCAACGACGGAGCTAGTGTAACGGTGGTGCTGCTGGACCTGCATGCTCGGTGGTACTGGGATGGATGATGCCGTACCGAGGGGGTCTGCATCCTGGTCGTCCTCCTTCTCTCCCTCCTCCTCCTCCTTTGGCTTCTCCTGGTCCTCGCTCTCGTCCTCGCTCTCCCTCACCCTCTTGCTTCCTCCTATAGGAGTCTTCTGGACTATCGTGATCCTCTGCGTGGTGGACTCGCGAAGCGCCACCCCGGTGTGGGAGTCATCTGGGGACTGGATCACCTTTGCCATGGTGAGGGGCACCTCGGCGTCCCCGTTCACCATGTCGCCGCTTTCCCAGTAGACCTTTGCCCTTCCCCTGAGGACGACGGTGTCCCTCCGTGCGGCCACGGGGCTGTCCTTCCGGGTATCGGGCGCCGGATCCTGCTCATCACTGTCATCATCATCATCCGCTCCAGATCTAGGAAGGTCAATCGCCGCCTCAGGACTATAAGCAGGCTCAAACCACGTGTTCCCCATCTGACCAAGCTCGCCCGTCTTCGGTCGGGGCGATTGGCTGATTTCTGCACTCTCGACCCTACCCCGAGGAAGGAATGTGTCGGTGCTGCTGCCGAAAGGTAGCCTGCTGTCTGTGCTGCGGGTGCCTACCAGGTGTCGTTTGCGTGCTGGTGCTAGTGCTCGTGGTCGTGGCAATGACGCTGATTGCCCTGTTCTCGGACCTGTCCCCAATTTGGCAGTCGCTATGACCGTAGTGATACGACCCACTCTAGTGTCGAGGAACCTCCTGAGGGAAGGGAAGGTGCAGTCGATCGGAGCAGTCTCGTGCGTAATGGCAAGCGCTGGACCCACTACGGATCTGGAGTGCCCATCGTAACCCACAAGCATGTTGGCCGCTGTGTTGACGGAACACCCACAGTTCTGATTCCACCAGATCTCCATCCCGTCCAGTCCCAGCGCGCCCGGGCAGATCGCCATCTCCCGCATCAACCTCGACGCCCCGCCCGTGCCGCCCATGGATCGGAACAGATCTCGGATTGCGTCGTACATTTGAGCAGCCGTGGTCGACGGCAGAAAGTACGACTTGTAGGAGTCAACGTTCTCGATAAGAACGCAGATTGCATACATCGCCAGGTTGCAACTCTACCTCCCCATCAGATGGCGCCGCGGTAGCTCTTTTTCCTCCTCCTACTCTCTCTCTCTCTCTGCTCTTACGCCCGGTGGTGGTCGTGATCACCGCCGTGTCCAGACATGTGGTTCGCCCTATACGGGATTGTGATGGTGGTCGGACTCATCGTCTCCTTCCTGGCCTCACCGCTTCACATATTTGCCCTGCTGAGCATCATGTACCTGGCCTTCTATGTCTCGTGGGCAAGGTGGACGGGTTCGCGCAACTGGCCGTGGCTCCGATCCCTCCCCGTGTGGAGCTGGATCAGCAAATGGTACTTTCCCCTTCGTTATCACTGCGCCCACTGGGACAAATTCAAGCGCTACGGCCATAGCTACCTCTTCGTGGTGCATCCCAACCCCTACAACCTGGCCATCATGGTGGCGTTCGGGGCGCACGGTCGCGGAAACGCCGTCATCCAGCGCATCTCTCCAAGGGTCATGGTGCCCACGTTTCTCTCCTACCTGCCCTACGTGAGCGACGTCCTCATGTGGCTCGGCGGTACGGTCCACTCGGAGGAGGGCCTCAAGGACCTCCTCAACCACAATAACAGCGTCGTCTGGTGCCCGTCCGGAATGCGGGATGCCCTGGGGACCAACAGCCGCCGCACGAACCACGGCTCCAGCGGATCCGCCGTCGACCCGAGGGGCTCTTCGAGCGACGACCTGGAGAGGGGGAGTGAGTACGTGAGCGTGGAGCCCGCCCCGCTGAGCGTCTTTGAGTTTGCCGTCAAGTACGCCGAGGCCTGCAGGTTCTCCCTCGTCCCCGTCCTCATGGTCGGCGAGGAGGACCTCTACACCAACCATACCTCCGTGCTCCCCAAGGGCTGGCAGGACCTCCAGAGGGCCATATTCAATCGCACCGGATACCCCGGTCCTCTTGTCCTCACGGGATCCAGGGGAACCTGCTTCCCCAGGAGGAGGCCCCTTCATTGCTACATCGGTGAACCCATCGACCCGAGCACCGTTCCGGAACACGAGGACCCCCAGACCCGCATGGGAGTGGGAGAGGCGCAGAGCCTCCGGCGGCACTTTTACGCCAAATTCGAGGACCTCCGCTCGAACCAGTTCGACCTACCAATAAAGTACACCGTTCCCCTGTAAAGTATTCCGCGTGCGGTAACGATCCGGACGGTGCCGCGGTAAAACAAAATTTTTTTGACGCGGTAAAAAGTCGACATGGCTTCACGACTCTGCGCGAAATACGGAGTTTCAGGGTGGGTTTGTGGCTCAAATTTTGAAAATTTTTGAAAACATCCATCGGTGGTCTAATTTACGGGAAAGTGCAGGTCAACTTTGAAATTTGGGGGAAATTTTGTCGATGATTAGCATTTTAATTCACCCGAAAACGTCCCCCTTTTGGAGCCCGCAGTAGGGGATGGTGGGCTCATTTTCCCTGTGGTAAGGTTTTTTGGAGACATTGACCTCGGCAAAAATGTCATCGCGGATCGTGGCACGTCGCGGATTTTTTCCAAAAAAGATCCACTCCGGGTGTCTATCGACTCAGTTTCGCGATCTGAGCACTTTTGTCAAAAATTCTTGGAAATTTCAAACATTGATCCCGGCACTTTACCACGGGCAGCCGGGGTCAATCTTTTGAATTTTTGACAAAAGTGCTCAGTTCGCGGGATCCAGTCGATAGACACCCGAAGTTGATCTTTTTTTGGAAAAATCCGCGTCTTACCGCGATCCGGGGGCAACATTTTTGCCGAGGTCAATGTCTTGAAAAACCTTACCACAGGGAAAATGAGCCCACCATCCCCTACTGCGGGCTCCAAAAGGGGGACGTTTTCGGGTGAATTAAAATGCTAATCATCGACAAAAATGTCCCCAAATTTCAAGGTGGAGTTGTACTTTCCCGTAAATTAGACCACCGATGGATGTTTTCAAAAAATTTCAAAATTTGAGCCACAAACCCACCCTGAAACTCCGTATTTCGCGCAGAGTCGTGAAGCCATGTCGACATTTTACCCCGTCAAAAAAAAAATATTTGTTCTATCTCTCTCATCAGCCTCCCCTCCCCATTGCTGGACGAATGCAGTACACGAGTTAACGGCGACACAAAAAAAACAAGGACAAGCAATTTTATTTGCAGTGCACAGGTAAACGGCGTCATATACAACCCACTAGGGTTTGTTCTGGAACCGGCGTCACATATAACCCATTCTTGTTTACATGCTTATTTCCTGCAGACAGATATAGAGTACCCGACGAATCAATCGCCATAGCAGAGTAAATATCTGTAAGTACCAAACACGTTGGTGTGACTACTCCGGTTGTAATGTCAATGACACCCACTTGCCTAGGTTGCAGCCCATTGTCCCCAATTATCCTGTAGAGGATGTAAACCAATCCAGTCACTGGATTGGTTGTAATTCCAACTGCGCCAGTTGATGTATTCCCTAGGGGAGCCAGTGTCAACGGGAACTTTATCAAGCCGATAAACGATGGTGTGACTATCTCCCATAATTCCGGTATGAAAGCCTCCACCCCAAACACACGGGTCTCATTCACTATTGCAAGCCCACGAATTCCGCCTTGGGACGCGAAAAACTCCGGGTGTGGGCCAATGAACGTCCAATTGGAAAAATCCAGGCTGGCCCTCCATACATCCCCGGGAAAGAACCGCTCCATGATCAGCCACTCTCCAAACGGTGGATAGAATGCCATTCCCCCGACCTCCTGGAATGGACCGAATGGTACGGTGGCCAGATTGGGGCTCTTTGTCATGTTTACGATATCGTAGAACTGCACAAAATCAACGCCGCCTGTACCGGTCATAAAGTATATCCTTTCGTTTTCAGGTTGATAAGCAATGGCCGTTCCCTGTTGCTTAAAGTCCCAGTTCAACAACAACGTCACGTTTGTACACATGCACGGCGCCATGGGGGTCGTCGTGGGAGGTTCAGTCGTCGTCATCGTCGTGGTCGTGGGAGGTTCAGTCGTCGTCGTCGTCGTGGTCGTGGGAGGTTCAGTCGTCGTCGTCGTCGTGGTCGTGGGAGGTTCAGTCGTCGTCGTCGTCGTCGTGGGAGGTTCGGTCGTCGTCGTCGTCGTCATGGTCGTGGGAGGTTCGGTCGTCGTCGTCGTGGGACGTTTAGTCGTCGTCGTCGTGGGAGGTTCAGTTGTGGGAGGTTCAGTCGTCGTCGTTGACTCTCCCATGGCCTGGGACCGCGTCACAATGATGATGGGGACCACGACGCCAAGCAGGAGGATACCAATCAGGAAGCAACACAGTTTGATACAGAGAAGCGGGTCCGTATGGAAGTGGTGGGGCTTCCTATCTCCAGGGTGCGGGTCGTGCTCCACCTCTGCATGAAATCCCCCGTGGCGCGTATCATCCGTCGTGTGGTGATGGAGTGTGTCATCCTTCGTGTGGGATTCGTGCTCCTTCTCGGCGTGCTTTCCTTTGTGTCTCTGCGGTCGGAGCATCGACGCAGCTTACATGACGGAGATCTTCTGGCCAACAGAGGAAGCGATGGATCGACACGAATAAACGCAGTTGACTGATTCTTGCATTCTTTGTGTGTGACATAATTATTTTTTTTTGCTGGACGAATGCAGTACACGAGTTAATGGCGACACAAAAAACAAGGACAAGCAATTTTTTTTTTACAATACACAGGGAAACGTCGTCACATACAATCCGCTTGGGTTTGCATGCCTATTTCCTGCAGCCAGTAGTAGATTGCCTAACGAATCGACCGCTATAGCAGCATAAATATCTGTAACTACCAAACACGTTGCCGTGATGATCCCGGTTGTAATGTCGATGATACCCACTTGCCTAGGGAAACCAACAGACATCCCAGGTACCCTGTAGAGTATATACACGAATCCATCCACTGGATTGAATGTAATCCCAACTGCACCAATTACCGGATCCCCCCCGGGAGCCAGTGTCAAGGGAAACTTTGCCAACACGCTGGCAAACGACGGTGTGTCTAGCTCCCATAATTCCGGCACGAAAGGATCCACCACAAACACACGGGTCCCATCCACCACTGCAACCCCACGCATTCCGGCCTGCGCCCCTGGCAAGTCCGGGTGGGGTGCAACGAACGTCCATGTGGCAAAGTCCAGGCTGACCCTCCAGATATCTCCGGGAACGAGCCGCTCCATCACCAGCCACCCTCCAAAGGGTGGATAGAATGCCATTCCCCCGACCTCCTGAATTGCACCGAATGGTACGGTGGCCAGATTAGGGCTCTTTGTCATGTTTCCGATGTCAAAGGACTGTGCAAAATCCGATTCGGCGCTTCCACCGGATACATAGTATATCCTTGAATCGAGAGGGTTGATAGCAATGGCCACGCCCTCTCCTCTGAAATCCCAGTCCACCAACAATGTCTCGTTCACACACATGCACGTGGGCACCATGGGAGTCGGCATTGTCACAATGATGATGATGGGGACCACGACGCCAAGCAGAAGGATACCAATCAGGAAGCAACAAAGTTTGATACCGAGAAGCGCGTCTCTATGGAAGTGGTGGGGCTTCCTGTCTCCAGGGTGCGGGTCGTGCTCCACCTCTGCATGAAATCCCTCGTGGTGTGTGCCATCCGTCGTGTGGTGATGAGGTGTATCATCCTTCGTGTGGGGTTCATGCTCCTTCTCGGCGTGCTTTCCTTTGTGTCTCTGTGATCGGAGCATCGACGCAGCTCATATGGCGTACCTAAGTGGAGACCAGGAGGGTGACACGGCATTAATAAGATGACGTCACCAATTTCCTCACTGGTCTCGCATTTCACTCGATTTCACCCTCTCTCTCTCTCCATCCCCCCGCCACGCCACACTTTGAATACGCAATTGAGCACTACCCACCCTCCTTCATGGAGGAAGCGGCGGAGGCGAAATGAATGAACCCTTATGTATGCAAATCAGCTCTTTCAGGAAGGCAAGGGGGGAGAGAGAGAGAGAGAGAGAGCGATTTCATGCATCAACGCTGCCGATGTATGTCTGATCACACACACACACAAAATACTGGTGAGAGTCGACTCTCCCTTCCTCTTATGTGTGTGCGTGTATTTTTGGGAAGGGTGTGGGAAACGTTTGAATGAACCCCCAGTGATCTGTGTGTGTGTGTGTGTGTGTGGAATAAGATGGAGGATGACGAGGTTCCGGCGGAGGCAGTGATCAGGATCATGAGGAGGGCGATCGGGGAGGAGAACAGGTACCCGGCGACGATTCTGAGGCAGAGGTACTCGGATGACATGAAGATCACGCCCAAGGTGTTCCTCCACCAATTCGGGACGGATATGTCGTTCGGGGAGTTCGGTGAGCCGCTTCCGAGGGTGGATCCACATCTGAGGATCGTGGCTGCGACCCACTTTCAGCGGTACGAGAAGGAAAAGATGAGCGACGAGGACATGATTGGCATCTATACACCCATCTACAGGATATTATGCGTAATTGCACTGGTAAAGGCGCACCTGGCAAAGTTCGAGGGCTACGGGGAGATAAAACCGGAGACGGTGCTCCCGCTGAAACCGAAGCGATCCTTCAGGGATGAGCCCTATGTGTCGCTCTATGAGGTGGCCTGTAGCGTGTGGACCAGGGTGTGCCACGGCTACTACGAGAAGAGGAAAACGGCCATGGTCATGGAGGAGATCATCTGCTTTTACCCAGACGAGAGCAGGGCGCACTACGTGTGGCTGGAGATCGACATGACGAGTGAGACCTGGGTCAAGGTGAGGGCGACCACCTTCACGGAGGACGTCAAGAGGACCCTCCTGCTCTTCATGGGAACCGTCGCCTGCAGGATCAACCTGGCACACGGCATCGTCAGCATATGCGAGGGCGAGGTGGACCAGGGGGAGGGACTCGCTTTCATGCCAAACAACAACGGCGGCGTCGGGTGCGTCCTCAGGAGGGGGGACAACAGCATGGACTACTTCTTGATCCTTACCTCCAACGGGGGAGAGTACGCTGGTTTCTACCGCAATGCCGGGGGCATCCTCATGACCTACCCGCTCTGGATGCATCCCACGCTGACGGCCACCCCAGATGACGCCCACGAGGATCCAGAGGAGATGACGGAGATTCCTCTCACCACCAGGGTCCGCTGCGCCTGCTGCGGAAAGGCCGACTACAGGCAGGAGTTCACCCTGCCCAATGGCATCAAGATATGCAGCAACGCATGCCTGGAGACCATGAAGAAGATCGAGGCGAGCAGGGACAATGAGATGGTCAGGGGCGTGGGGAAGAGAAGGGAGGAGCAGACCCGAAGGGTGTTTCTCGTCGAGGGCATCTCCTCCCACAGTGTCTCATCCGATGGGAAGGTATGAAACACACAAAAAAAAAGAGAGAGAGATGGAAGAGTAAAAAGAAAGAAGAAGAAGAAGAAGAAGGGAGTCTTGACTTTTGCGATTCATTTCTCCTCTCCTCGTGGTTGTCGTCGTCGTCGTCTTCTTCTTCTTTACCACATGCTAGCCTCGAAGTGATACAGCGCCGTCTTCGGCAGATTTCTCACCGACTCCACGCCGGAGTGTCTCATGAACTCCGCCTCGGTCAGGGAGGACATCACGAGAAGGGGATGGACCATGTTGTGGAGCGGAACGCGGTGCGCCACCCTATCACTGGGTTTCAGGTGTTTCACGATGGTCCTCACCCTCCCGCTGATCCCACCCACGTTTACTGGCCTCTTCTTGAGGGCACGCTCAAAGCTCAGGCACTGGCTGTGTCCCAGGGGGCCATTGGCAAATCCCGTGACCACGACGACAAAGGTCCACGGTCTTCCTCCCTTCCTTTTCGTGTGCCTCGCCCCACCGCTTATCTCTCCGTTGTGCTGCCTATGCCTCCTCCTTGGATTGTTCGTGCTTCCGGTGTACGGAGGGACCTTTCTCGGACTCGCGGCCCTCAGCACGTACACGTACCACGCAGAGTCCTCTGCTACGCTGCGGCTCATTCACATGATCGCCTTCCCCCGCTGCTGCATATATGTCCCACATGGAGCGATTCCAAACGAACGTTCGTCTCTGTTAGGGATCAGTGATTGGGAATGGGAGAGAGAGAGAGAGCAGCCACGTGCACACGTCCCTCCTATCCATACACACACACACCTTTGACCCGGTCATCTTTCATCACGGGATTTGGATATCGATAGCGATGTCAGCAACCGGCACCGTAGTGATGACAAAAGAGGATTCAAAGGAGGAGGATGGATCCGGGGCGAGCGAGGTGTCCATGGATCCTGGATCCCTGAGGATGCCCGGAGAGGATGAGGGGGTAGAGGCATCAAACGATGGGGAAGACTCGGGGCCGATGGTGGTGATGGTGGAGGAGGACCCGGAGGTCCAAGGGACTCCCGGAGGCTCTTTGAGGGAGAGCGGATCGGACGAGGAGGATGAGGAGGAGGAGGAGGAGGAAGATGACTACGAGATGATGAACGGAGAGGCCGACAAGAACAAGGATGGTGGAGCGGGAAAGAAGAAGGCGAGGAGGAGCGTCAAGCCGTACGATCCCGCGAGGAGGAGACGAGGAGACGCATCTCGGTCCCTTCCAATCAGGGATAGCCACTTGGCCAAGCAGCGCATGCGCAGGGAGAAGAAACTTTTGGCGTCCGGTGGGTCGGGAAGCAGGAAGAAGAAGGTGAAGCTCAGTGCGTCCACCAGGGCCAAGCAGGACGCCTACTGGTACGGGAAGAACAACGGCCTGCTCATCCCGACGGCCAACATCGAGAGGTTCGCGCACTCCCAGATTGACAGGATTGCCCCCATGCTGGAGGAGGAGCGCCGCAGGGTCGCTAAGAGGCTCGAGGCGCAGGGCCTTCCCGTTCCAAAGAACCTCAGCAGGGATCTCCGCGAAGTCGACTGGAGGCTATCCGGGAACGCCCGCCAACTCCTCAGGGGTGCCATACAGGCAGACATCGATAAGAAGACCAGCGTTGCGAGCCGCCTCCGAAAGCATAGGGGAAGGGTTACCGTGGAGATGAGCGATATCGTCCTGGCAGATGAGCTCCTCAACCTTGTGTAGCTCACCGATATGCGTGTGGCACTGGACGAGGAGAAGGTGATGCCGCGGAGCAAGGTGCACGAGAGAGAGAGAGAGAGTAAAAAAAAAGAGTCAAACAAGAGCACAAAAATTTTAATTTCCCTCGTCCTTACTGGTTCTTCTTCTTCTTCTTCTTCTCCCCACCGGTACACGCTGTGTCCAGGACACTCGCCAGAAACCAGGAGCTCTGCAGGTTAATGGCCGATATCACCACAGCCACGATCAGCAGGACCATCACGTGAATTCCCCCCTGGTAGACCGACACGTCCGCGACCTCCTGGTCTCTCTGTCCCATGTTGACAACGTGTACGATTGAGAGCGCGGTCGAGATCAGCAGCATGAACAAGACGGCCGCGGCGAGGCTCCGGCTGTTTCCTGCCAGCTTAAGAAGGCCCTCTGCATTCACCCTCCCGTCGTTGAGCCTGACCAGCTCGCTCTTGATGACCCATCCCTCCCTGTTCGGATCCTCGGTCTTCGTCGTCTTCTTGATGTCGCCCTTCGCTACTCTGGGATTCCCTTGAACCTCTTCCTCCCTGCCGTCAGCCACTTTCTCGGGTTCCATCTATCTCCCCGGTGTGTGTGTAAGGTCCAATCAACAAGTGTCCCGTATTTGCACTTTGACCCTTTGTCTCTCTTCCAAACTTTGAGCGGTGGAGTGTGAAAGAAGGGAAGAAGAAAATGAGCGTGTGGCTGCTCGGCGGCCTCAGCCTCGTGGCCCTGTGCTGCTTCCCCCTCTACGGCATGGAGATGGAAAAGTTCCAGATCCACTACGTCAAGTGCTACGAGATTTTTGTCGCCAACCAAGAGCTTCTCCTCAACAGCAACTACTGCGACAGGGGCCAGAGGGAGTTCACCTATAACGGCAAGGTCGACTGCGCCACGGCGAGGGAGGAGAACCGATGGGGACCGTCCTGGTGTGCCCTCTGCAAGTGGTGGGATAACTTTGTCTTCCACCGTGGGTTTGAGTGGATCAGGAAGTCATGGGCCGTGTATGGGTTCCTGCTGGTCGTTTCCGTCTTCTGGGTGAGGGCGTGGTGGACGCACCGCTCCGAGGTCGCAAAGCACACCATTACCGCTGCGGCATGGAGGGAGGCCTCCGCCAACATGAGGATCGCCAGCGGACCCTACATTGCTGGTGGAGGTGCAGGAGGACCACCAATGATGCTTGCTGCAGGTTCCCCTCTCACTCAAAGAGCCCTTCGGGCGGAGTGCTCTTCGAGTCGAGGGAGCTCCAGCATGCCCCAGATGATCAGGGGATACCTCCGGGCACCGAACGGTGGATTTGTCTACGTGGACAACACTCCGGGGTACTACATGGAGGGAGATGTGTAGTAAAAAAAAAAGAAAAGGATTCTACTTTTTTTTTACTCTTTCTCTTTTATATTCCCACACACAAAAAAAGATCCTCCAAGTGATTGGTGTAAAAAAAAAATATAAAATGTAATAGTGTCACAGGTCTCCCCATTTGGCGAGTCCACACACACCTTCCTTTCCTTTCCTTTCCTCCACACGGGACACGGATTAAAACAAAAAAAATGAGGGTGCGGGTGTTGGAAGCGATCCGCCGGACCCCCCACACCATCCCGCTCCTTTAGAACCCAAGGATGCCGAATGGAACCTTGACCATGCGCTCCATTTGACCGTTGCGTGATGCCTTGCTTCCCTCAGCAACGTTGGGTCCCCATGGGGACTTATTTCGCACAATGTTGCGATCGAACCCGTCGGATCTGGGGTTGTAGGATCCCTGGGCTCCTTGCCAGAAGACGCGGTTCTGGTTGGGGTTGTTGAGCCGGAAGAGGGGCTCGTCGATCTCGTCAGTGACGCGCGCCTGGTTGTACCAGTTCCAGATCCTGTTGTAGTAGGGAGCGGTGGTGTAGTGGAGCTTGCGGTTGGCCGGGTCGTCGGCATCAATCATGCCCTTGTCCATGTAGGAGTAGAAACGTCCGGAGATGTCCATGACCTTGCCGAACTTGCGCTCCTCGTAGGGGACGGCGGTGACCCAGATGTCAGCATTGTACTCTCCCTCCTCGGGATTGTACTGGGACCTATGGGTGTAGGGCTCGACGCCCATTCCCCCCAGGCAGCGGTTGGGGAAGATGTCGTAGGCTATAAAGACTTCCTTCTCGTTGTGGATCACGCTTTTGCCTGGGAGGGGGAAGGATAGTTAGAGAGAGAGCGAGGTGAAGAGAGAGAGAAACTCACCGTAATGGGTAAAGTTTCCGTAGTGCACCTTGAGGACGGCATCGTCGGAGAGCTGAAAGTCGCTGTGGCCGTAGTAGGTCCGCCCGGTGGTTTTTCCCCTCTTGCACTTGATGCCGAGGGCCATGTCGTACATGCCGTTCCTCCAGAGCAGGAAGCCGATGGGCACGGGGATGTTGTTCTGGGCGAATCCCATGAGGGTATCGGCGTGCCAGGGGGCGCCGTAGAGCAGGGCAGCCGCGAGCTTAGCCAGCCCGGGAGTGGCGCTCTTGCTCATGTGCTCGAGGTTGTAGGCCATCGTTCCGAAGCGGAGCTCCACCGGCTGCATACCGATCTGCCCACCTGCCCTGGGGACCCACCCGCGCCTCGCCTGCATGGCATCCACGTCCATTCCGGCCATGGCACCGACGGGGTCCGCGTGGTAGTCGGTCAGGGGGGCGAAGGGGTCGTCGACGGGTGTGGCGGCCCGTCCAACGTTGTCGAATCCTGCACCCGTGTTGACGTTCCTCTGCTGGGCGGCGTGAAGTCCCCTGAAGATGGGCATGTCCTTGAGGCGGGCAAAGTCCCCAATAATGGTGGTGTTGGGTCCCTGCATTACACCGCCTTGGAACGTCACGGTGGGGTTTCCGTCACCGGGCTGGGTCAGGTCGAAGCGCGACGCCAGGACCCACCCTTTGTCCATGGCAGAGCCATCGGTGAAGTCCGGATTGTCGGGGTACACGGCGAGAATGGAGAGGGTTCCAGCGCGGCCGACGCGTCCCAGCTGACCGCCACCCGGTCGCCTGTCCAGGAGGTCCTGTTGCCTCGCTGCGGCACTCCTGTAGCTCCTGTCGATCTCATCTAGCCACTGTCTGAGATCACCGGCGTTGTTGGCCCGGGTGAGGGGGACGTTGTCGAGCAGGAGTTGACGGAGCTCTGCATAGATCTCCGGCGTTATTCCCGTGAGATCGCCACCTAAGGTGATGCGTCCGCGGATCACAACCAGGGCAGCGGTTTGGGTAGGAGTGAAGTTGCGTCCCCTAATCACCGCTGCCTGGGCGTTGTTGGTATCATCCAGGAAGCCCGCCATGAGGAACGCCAGGGCATCTCTGAGCGGTCCGCTGGCATCCCCCGCTACCGCCACATTAGCCCCGTCGGTCACGGAAAAGACGGGCACGGCCGAGTGGTTGAGGAGGTTCTCGTAGAGGACGGTGGCCGGCTCGGGTTGTGCGCCACCTTGAGGGGTGGGGAGGCCGTTGGATGGGTCCAGAAAGATGTTCCTCCTGTTTCCGGTGTGGCCTCCGAGCCTCCTGGCGACCTCCCTGATAGCGGTGACAAACTCGAGGATGGTATTTCCCGTGTCACCGGGGGCGTTCCCCGGGATGTTAGCGATCTGGATCAGTGCGCTCCAGGTGGTCCTCCCGGCCATGTTGGCGTCATCAATATTTCCCGCGGTGATGTCGGCGAGGTCGGCGGGGAGCGGGAGGCCGTTCCAGAGGTGCACGAGCTGGAGTCCCTTCTGGATGGTATCCATAAAGGAACTTCTCTCATCCTTGTTGGGAAAGGCAACGGCGGCGATGGATCTCCCGACGTTCCCGGCGCTGTTGACGCTCAAAAAGTCCTTGTCAATGTCACCCATGTACTCGATGGGCATAAAGACGTCGGCTCCGGTGGTGGAGTCGGGAACGTTGCGGAGGAAGAAGACCTGGCTGAGGTCGCGGGCGTCCTGGGCGTTGCGGTTCATCGGAGGCATAATGGGGGCCCCGTCCTCGTTGAAGAGCATGCAGTTCTCGATGCAGTACATGAGGTCGATGGTGTGGCCGGTGTCGTTGTCCTCGTCGTAGATCCTC
>SDBS01002627.1_pt1 | contig 17890 bp, 16 predicted proteins | sample 2277091 | NCBI WGS metagenome assembly SDBS01 (sample SAMN10404972, study PRJNA504765) | marine sediment metagenome | isolation source: marine sediment core GS10_PC15, 163 cmbsf | place: Arctic Ocean: Southern Knipovich Ridge | collected 2010 | reverse complement strand
TTCCTCAACCGAGGCAGCTCTTGCCATGACGTCCTTTACGTTCGTCCTCATACAAGCGAACCATAGTTCGATTCCCCGATCCGAGAATTCATCACCATTCTGTGTCCAAATGGGGATTCTTGTTAATGGTGGGAAGGAAAGAACCTGTACGAGTTCAGACCTATCGCGTCCGCAGCAATTGAGCCTCGTGCCCTCCGCTCCAATGTAAGCATAGTTGTGTGGTGCTGTACGAGTGATTACGACAGTCGCGTCAAGGTAATAACGGGGATGACCCGCGTCGTATTGCGTTGGTATTCGGCGAAGCCGTCATACAATGCGGCCATCTTGTCGTACAGTTCTGATCGCTCTGGTTCCGAACTAACCGTTGCGTGGACCGAAAACTGTTCGGTGCCGACTTCCACACTGACCTCCGGGTTGGCGACGACGTTGTAATACCATGCTGGGTTGGTCGGTGCGCCTGCTTTTGAGGCAATGATCACAATTCTTTCGCCATCCGTCATGCAAGCCACCGGATTCACGCGCGGCAACCCACTCTTCGCACCAGTCGTATGCAGAATGAGCAGGGTCATGTTTTCAAACATGCCCCCGACTTTTCCGTCATTCTCGCGAAATTCCTCGATAACGGCTTTGTTCCAATCTTTCGTCTCAGTCATACTGGGTTCCTCCAAATTATTTGTAATCATACTCTCGGAATCAGGTAGAACAATTATGGAAAAAAGCCAGAATACCCTGTAACTTGCTGCAGGGATGAATGGCAAGGCGGGGGGGCTTCTTCACCGCATTGGGGTTTGACCCTGCCGGTCTGGAGATACCCGCCTGTCATAATTTCTACGCGTCCATTTCGTTCAACCTCGATTAAGAATGATACCGCGTCCCCGCACGGACATGAGCTAAACAAAATGGGTCCGCCCTCGCGGATGTTTAAGGGCCTGCTCGTTTGGATGATTGTTTACTTCGATGGGAAAGATTTGCTCGAGTCGATCGCTGTTCCAAGTTGTCTTGAGCTCAGCATGAAATTTCGCTGACGGAGATAGAGGGTAAAAGAGATCAGGGACCAGAGGATGGTTTCACTGTTAGCGCTTCCAACAATTGAACTGTCAATACCTTCACTTCCTGTCCTCCTGGCCCTACTGGACCAACGCAAACGGGACATCCGTCCAGACACGAACAGCCCTGTACCAGATCCAGAGCGCCCTGAAGGAGTTCATCGTGCAGTTCGTAGAGACGCTCCGATAAACCCAGGCCTTCAGGGAGGCGATCGAAAAGGGTGACTGTGGGGCTCTTAGTTCCTTTCGCTCGAGCTTCTGTCAGGACGCCCAGGTCCCTCGGGTCACACATCAAGTAGAGCGGGGCTATATTGGCCAGAGCGCTCGCCAATCCGCCAAGCGCACTGCGTTTGCCGCGCGCCGACTCGGCGCGATGGTGGCAGGTTGGGCAAAGCGTGATGAGATTATCGATGTGGTTCGCCTCCCGATCATTACGGTTCTCGCCGGGGACATAGCCGAATTCTCTGAAGGGTCGGATATGATGGACGTGATGGGCGCGATCCTCCCTCTCCACTGCCCCACATTGGCGACAGATATGTCCATCACGAGTCCTCGCTGCATCGCGCGCACTGGGCCAGCCAGGTCCATATTCCTGCGGTGGTAGGAGCACTCCCGCATCCTCAAGTCGGGATACGGTATCTGGATCGATCCAGAGCCAGTACCCGCTTGTCTCATATTGTCTCGGTGGAAGATCGATCGAACCATACCCCAGCGTTTCGTGAGTGTATCTCTTGATCTTGCGGTAGGAAGTCGCCTGCGCTGTTATCTCCACCCAGCCTTGTGCCCGTCGTGCATGGCCGGTTTCATCCGCATCGAAGACTTCGAGAACACTCAAGTCCACCGTTTCTCCTGCGTTTGTGTAATAGTCGACCTCTGCTGGACGGACAGATGCTAAGGCGCCTTCCCAATCCAGCGCATCGACAAGAAACGTGCGCCCTTCGTGGATGTATACGGCTCCTTCGTGGATGAGAAGGGGTGTCGTCGCCCGATCTACTTCACCGATCACGATTGGGCGCCCCCGGCTGACATCCTGGATCACGACAGTGTCATCGCTGCCGGATCTCAACGAAACCGACTCCGCCGGGTATGAGTCGGCGATCCAATGATGGCTGCCGTTCGATCCGAATAGAACTCCCTCCTCCACAAGGTAGTCCAAAATCTCAGCTACATCATCCATAGATCCGAAACCTTCCCCGGTTTCAAATGGAAGTTCAAATGCTGCGCATCGAAGATGGCGGATCAAGATAGCCAGGTTGTCCGGGTTGATCAAACCCATCTCAGGCGAACGCTCGAACAGGAACGCCGGATGTGTGGCGATGAATTGATCCAAAGGCGCTGCGGAGGCGACGAGCACTACCGCGGAGACCTCACTCCGACGACCCGCTCTCCCAGCCTGCTGCCAGGTGCTGGCAATCGTTCCCGGATATCCTGCGATAACGGCTGCGCCTAGCTGTCCGATGTCCACCCCAAGCTCCAACGCGTTCGTGGCTACAACACCCCGCACATCCCCCTCACGAAGCCCACGCTCAATCTCCCTGCGCTCTAGCGGCAGATATCCCCCGCGGTAGCCGCGAATGCTCCCTGGTTCGCCTCCTGCCCGTTCATATGCATCACGCACATAGCCAAGTAAAACCTCGGTTGTGAGACGAGCGCGAGCGAATACAACCGTTTGCACATCCGCCACCAGGTATTTGGTCGCAATGGTTGAGGCTTCGAGCGTATACGAGCGTCGAATCCCCAGTGAAGGTTCGATCACCGGCGGGTTGTAGATAATGATGTGTTTTTCGGCTTGCGGCGAACCGTCGAGATCTTTTGAAACGAGGTGGACGGGCACTTCGATCAAGCGTTCGGCCAGCTCCTTCGGATTCGCAATCGTGGCTGAGGTGAGCGCAAATTGCGGGTCAGCGCCATAGAATTGACAGAGGCGGCGAAGACGGCGCAGGAGATTCGCGACGTTGGATCCAAACACCCCTCGATAAACGTGTAATTCATCAATCACTACCCAACGAAGGTTTTCGAAAAAAGCCGCCCATCGAGGGTGGTGGGGGAGGATCCCGGCGTGTAGCATATCGGGGTTGGTTATCAGCAGCCGAACTTCATCTCGAGTGGCGCGCCTTCTCGACGTCGGCGTGTCGCCATCATAGGTGCGAACTTGTACTTGATCATCGGCATTCAATGCCCGAAGGAATGTCTGCAAGACGGAAGCCTGGTCCTGTGAGAGCGCCTTGGTAGGAAATAGGTACAGCGCTCGTGCTTCAGGATCGTTGAGCAAGGACTGCAGGACGGGTAAGTTATAGCAAATTGATTTCCCTGAAGCTGTACCCGTCACGACGACAAAGCTCTCCCCGGCAAATGCCGCTTCGATGGATTCGGTTTGATGTGTATACAGGGGTGCGAGATTCTGGCTGCGGAGCGCGGCAATCAAACGAGTGTCAAGATTGGCGGGAAAATCGGCGTAGCTGGCTGGACGCGGGGGAATCCGCTCCCACGCGCTCACATTGGACATGAAGCCCGGATCTAATCGTAAACGCTCAAGAACTCCTTCGACGGACATACCGAGCCGATTATACATGGAAGTAGTCTGCTCTTCGCCTCTCGATGTGCCTGAGATCGTCATCTAAATAGGAATTGTCACAATAAGCTCGAAAGTGTTGGTCAAATATCAAAGGCGTGTCGTAGAGAATCGCCGGGGTTACAAGGGGAGCATGGGAAAATCGATTATTCCATTTCTGCATAGACCAGAGATGTGATCCTCTTCCCTAGTACGGCTGGTTCACTTCTGCCTTCAATCTTCAGCGTTAGATTCTCATCCAAAGGAGAATAGGACACCACCTGCACCCTGGCAGACGGCTTTAGCCCAAGACTGCTCAGGTGGCGGAGTAATTCAGGATCGTCATCTCGTACACGCATCACCTTAGCTACATCGCCGGGGCGCAGCTCGCTCAACCGAATACCAGAGGAAGAAGGAAGCTTTAAATCTCGCGTGGGGATCGGATCCCCGTGCGGGTCATGCGTCGGATCTCCCAGGAAATGGGCAACTCGTTCCTCGAAATCTTCCGAGATAACGTGCTCAAGCCGATCCGCTTCCTTGTGGACTTCATCCCAGCGGTACCCCAGCGTTTCTTGGAGGAACATCTCGATTAGTCTGTGATGTCGGATAGTTTCCAGGGCCACCTTTTCGCCGTCTCGGGTCAGCGCCACGCCCTTATGCTTCCTATACTCGAGGAGGGGTGGATGGGTCGCAGAAAGCTTCTGCACCATCCCCGTCACAGACGCTGGAGTCACCTCGAGCATTTCCGCCAGGTCTGTCGTGGATGCGCGCCCTCCGTTCCGCGTCAGCTCAAATACGGCTTTCAAATAATCTTCAACAGAGTGCGTGATGTTTTCTCTCATGCGCTGCCACTCCCGGGCAATCGCTCAAATCGCGATTGCAAACGAAAAACAGGGATCAAACCTTTCATAATAATACGCCAGCGATAAGTCTCCAGATTTGGGCTACAAAGAATGTCAGGGCAAAACCCATGAGCAGGGGTGCCAATGTCGCCACCGCCGTCCACTTCCTGCTCCCGGTCTCTTTAAAGATGGTGAAAATGGTCGTACTGCAGGGATTGTGCACAAGACTGAAGAGCATCACCGAGACCGCAGTGAGGAGCGTCCACCCACTCGCAGTCAGAATGGTCAGGGTCGTCTCTCCGGAATCCGGCTCAAACATCACCCCAGCGCCTGCGCCGACGTTATCTGCGCCCAGCATCATCACCGTCAACATCAAGATGGTCGGTATGACAATCTCGTTTGCAGGAATTGCCACAATGTAAGCGACCAGAATAATGCCGCTCATCCCAAACAGGAAACCGATTGGATTGAGAAAATTTATCGTATATTCTGCGATGCTCTGGCCTCCAATGGTCACATTCGCAATAAGCCAAATCACTGCGCCGGCGGGTGCTGCAAAAACAATCGCGCGCCAGAGGACGAATATTGTGCGGTCAATGATGGATGTGTATATCGTCTTTCCTACCTGAGGGGGGCGGTATGGCGGGAGTTCGAGGCTGAATGTTGAGACCTCGCCCTTCAACCAGGTTCGAGAGAGCGCGGCTGAGGCAAGGAAGGTGATGAGCACGCCCAGCATGGCGACCCCAACGACGGCCAGCGCAGACACAAACCCAGCGAGGTAGGTGGGGACCAGGGCGCCGATGAAGAGCGTTGCCAGGAGGATCTGCGTGGGCCAACGGCCATTACAAAGAGCGAAGTTGTTCGTGATAATGGCAATCAATCGCTCGCGAGGGCTATCGATGATGCGTGTGGATATCACGCCGGCTGCGTTACAGCCAAATCCCATCATCATACTCAAAGACTGTTTACCGTGCGCGCCGGCTTTTTTGAAAATGTTATCGAGGTTGAATGCCACTCGCGGTAAATATCCGAGGTCCTCTAAAAGTGTAAACAGAGGGAAGAATATCATCATAGGTGGAAGCATTACGCTGACGACCCATGCCGTGGCAAGATAAACACCATCGATCAGAATGCCGCTCAACCACCACGGTAATCCAATCGCCGCCGCGAGGTCCAACAATAGAGGATAGATCGTCCCGATCAGGAATGACGCGATCAACTTTGAAGGATAGTTGGCCCCCGTAATTGTCAGCCAGAACACAAACGTGAAGAGTAGCAGCATGAGAGGAAATCCCCATATGCGGCTGGTCACCAGCCGATCGATGCTGCGGTCTAGATCAAACCGCTCTTTTTCTCCATGCCGAGTGACCGCTCTGTCCGCGATTCGGGTCGCATCCGTATAAATCGCTTCAACTAGATTTTCATGGATGTTTCCGCCAACTTCCCATCGGAGCTCTCTAGCATGAAAGATCAATTCGTTTGAGGTTGAAGCCGTCATGACACAGCCTCCACGCCCATATCCGGATCCCCTACGATCCCTGTGACTGCAGGTTCGGTATGCAGATCGCCGAGCTCTCCTCGAACGATGGCCTCCTCGATGCGTTTGTCGCCATCTAATAGCCGCAGCGCCACCCAGCGGGAATTTGGAAGTTCAGGAAACATCGCTTCAATATCGGCTTCGAGTGTCGAGACAGCCCTCTCAAGCTGAGGTGAGAGCGCCTTGATCCTGTGGGGTTTGTTTATTGTCTCCCCTGATGCCACATCATGCACCGCTGCAAGAAGTTCTTCAAGCCCCTCGCCCCGTCGAGCCACAGTAGGAACTACGGGTACGCCCAGGTCACGCGCCAGTCGGCGATCATCGACCTTGAGCCCGTGACGGTTTGCTTCATCCATCAGGTTCAGACAGATCACTGCGCGATTTGTGATTTCGAGTACTTGAAGGACGAGGTTTAAATTTCGCTCGAGTCGAGTGGCATCCACCACCACAATGGTGACATCCGGCTGTCCAAAGAGAATAAAATCTCGAGCAATTTCCTCGTCCATCGAGGTCGATAGGAGGGAGTAAGTCCCTGGAAGATCGACGAGTAGAAAGTGTTTATCTGCATATTCAAAACCACCTTCTGCTCGTGTTACAGTCTTCCCGGGCCAATTCCCCGTATGCTGCCGCAACCCAGTGAGTTCGTTGAACACGGTGCTCTTACCCGTGTTTGGATTTCCAGCGAGAGCGACGACATAATCCCACTCCTCCATGTCCACGCCAAGTTTTTTTAAATTTGCGGCGTGATGCACGGGACATGACACACAACCCGATGCTGCCGGACTATGCTTGTCAGCCATCATACCGACTCCTTAACCTTTTCAATATAGATGTGGGCCGCCTGCTCTTTACGAAGTGCGATGACCGCACCGCGGATGCGATACGCCATTGGATCTCCGGTAGGGCTTTGGAAATCAGCTTCAACCTCCGTCCCGGGGAGCAGGCCCAGATCCATCAAGCGACGTCGTTCTAGCCCTCGACTTGCTTGAGAGATGGCTACGACTATCCCTCGCTCACCAGGAGCCAGGACGGTCAGGGGCTCCCCGGAAATTGGCGCAACCTCGATCGTCGGAATGGGTACGACGAAGACATTTGCCGCCACGATAGGTGCGAGGATGTGCTCGTCGTCCCCGGCCCAGAAGCGGACTCGGTGGGGTTCACACTCGATAAGCCGCACTTCCAAACCCGGGTAGAGTTGCTCCGCCACGAGCTGAGCATACACGGCTTCAGGTTCGTCTTCGAGATGGTGAATCCTTACCGGGGTACCTACTTCCGCAGAGGTCAATGGGATGCCCTTCTCGACGATCAAGTTGCCATCGGCTGTAGGGATGGGGTCGCCGTGAGGGTCAAACCGGGGGTATCCCAGCCTTGCAGATAGCGTGTCCAGTTCATCAGGCGAAAGTTGATGCTCTTCCAACTCCGCTCGATCATGCCATTCGATTTCGGAATAGCCGGTCTCGTCGGCAAGATATCGTTCCCACAATCGATGAGCACGAATGATGTGCAGCGCAGCCGTTCGACCCTCCGCGGTCAGAATTATCTCGTTCCCCGAGAGCTCCGTGAGCTCACGCTCAACGAGTGATGAAACCTCTTCTGCGGCATCATCCATAGTGATATGCAGTGCACCAGCGAGGCTTCGAATGGACGGACGTTCGCCGTCCATTTCTGAAATGTAAATTTGCTTTAGAGCATCCTCGCTGCGCGCTCGGTCACCTAACTGCTGTGCACGCCGCCACCGAGGCACGACACCGGTATCGGCTCGAAAAAGCCAATAGATCAACAGCATTAATATTGCTGCGGCGACTAATGCGATTATTGGGTTATACATCCCGCGCACTCCAACAAACCATCAACCATCTCCGACCTCCCCCATTCGTCGAACCAATTTTCAATCACGGCGCGATGAGGGATTGACCATGCTCTTGTAATTTGTTGTGACAATTTTATAATTTAGTATAGCCTAATTATTTGGGCGTGACAAGAGGTCCCTCAATGTGAAGAAGGGGCTGTCCCACAAGGATCGCACGTGATCGTCCCAGGATGAGTGAGAACAAGGGCTAAGGCGAGAGGGGATCAGGCAAGGTGGAATGGAGATTCTTGAGATTATCGTGCAAAGGCTGTTCTGAATGTCACGTATAAGCACCCGTATTCAATATCTCAACCATGTACCATCTCGAACCCACCTTGGGGGCGGAAATCCCCTATTAAGCTCAATGACAGGAACCATGGTTTTGAGACGTTCTCTGACCAGAGAATGGATCTTAGAAGCGGCCCTTTAAGGGGTTCGATTTCCAGAGATCGGTCCAAAAGCTCGACTCTGATGCTGGTTGCCTTTCTTCGAAGGGGCCGCCACGAAGGGCGGTCCTGATTATGATGAACAACAGGGCGGGCACGAAGGCCCGCCCCTACAGGTTGAACATGATCTCGAAGGAGGAATAAAACTTCGGGCACAAAGGCTCGCCTCTGCGGCTGGTTGCCTTTCTTCGTAAAGGCTGTCCTTTTAGGACTGCCCCCATCTTCCAAGGAAAAAGCCCCCCCGCCTTGCCATTCATCCCCACAGCAGGCTACGGGGTATTCTGGTTTTTTCCCATAATCCCATCAACGGCGTGCCTGATGGCCAATAAACAACACGCGCCCGGAAGCCAATTAAATTAATAAAACCAGCGCATTTTGAAGAAGCATCATTGCTAAAAATCCCACCATGCCGGCAAGCGCGCTAGCCTGCCGCTGATCTTCATTTGCACGGCTCTCCGGGATCATCTCGCTCAGCACCAAGAAAAACATCGCCCCTGCAGCAAGACCGAGTGCAAATGGAAGGATGGACTTGAAAGCCACGACCGCGAGGTAAGCAGGAATTGCAGCGATGGGCTGCGGCAGGCTCGAGAAGATGGACCAACCCACGCAACGCCAACCGCTCACACCTTCTGCGCGCAGCGGCAGTGACACAGCAATCCCCTCAGGAATATTGTGGATCGCAATCGCCACTGTCATGACCAGACCCAGGCCAGTCTCGCCGGATCCAAAGGCAACACCAACGGCCAATCCTTCCGGGATGCTGTGCACGAACATGGTGCCCAGGATTAGGGCGATCCGCCGGCCACTTGCTCCAGTAATTCCACTAACTTCAATGTCATGGCCCCCAATTTTTCGCGAGGCGAACCAGAATACGACTGTGCCTACAAAGATGCCCGCAGCCACGCCATTGATGTCCCCAAGTGCAATGCCGGGAATAATGAGGTTGAAGACCGAGGCGGATAACATCATCCCGCCAGCCGCTGCCCAGGCAAGACGGGCTAATGTCTCCGGGATCGTGTGCACGAAGACAAAAGGCAGCCCACCCAATCCTGTTGCAAGCATCGTGATCGTAGCCGCGATGACAGTATCAAGCAGTGTGGGCACGTTACGTCTTCTCCGGCATATTCATCACGGGCGAAAACCCCTCAAAGACAGCCCGGTCCTCTTTAGAGAGACGTTCGAGCATCTCCGCGCCGAGTTGGGCAAAGATCCGCTGGGCGAATAACTCCATCCAGATAAATTGCCGTGCGATGTGAACAAGATCTTGGTTGTTTGTGATTGTTGCCGTGACCTCATCAAAACCACTTGCGATAAGCACCTCGCTTCGATCAACGACGACCACTGTGCTCTCCGTCAGTTCGTGCAGTTCGCTTTCCCGAGGGGGATGTCGGGCCACATGCCCGCAGCCCAGCTCACCTTCACCCGTAAGAAGCGCGTACGTTTCAACGCCACGATCGCTCGCATCACAAATCATCTTCTCCATGGAGGCTAGTGAAAAATCTGGCAAGACGATCATAAGCTCTTCCTTAGCCGAACCGATCATCTTGCTGGCATACGCGCGCACAGCCGTTTCTGTCCCGATCGTCCATAAAAAATTTTCCGACTTCGAATCAAACAATTCATCCAGACCAGATGAAAGGTCCTCCATCAATTGATGGTGCTCCCTGCGCACACCCTCCAACAACGCCTCGGGTGGCAAAGGTCGGTACAGCGTGGCTTTCTCATCCGTGGTGCTCAGCACCGCCCCGCGCGCGCTCAGGCGCCCGAGTGCTTCATAGACCATGGACCTTGGAACACCAGACTGTTTGCTGAGCCGGTACCCCGTCGCGGGGTGCTCGCGCAACAAGGCGAGGTACACCTTCGCCTCATATTCCGTAAACCCGATACCGGTAAGTTGCTCGATAAGTTGCGAATGCTTCATATTAGTGGTTCGTATCCAAACTACTATGGGCTAGTATCAATCAGAAGACGGCGTTTGTCAATGAAAGAAACGCGCGATATGCTCGACGTTACCAGGAACAATTTCCTCGGCCCTACGCAGAATTTTTCTGGGTTACAGCTGAAGAGAAAGACTTACGGGACAGTGATCCGAGCCGAGGACATCCGGATGGATTTCGGCTTCCGTGACGTTATCGAGGAGATCAGGGGAAATAATAAAGTAGTCCAGGCGCCAGCCCACGTTACGATCGCGTGCACCGCCCCAGTACGCCCACCAACTGTAAGCGCCTTCACGGTCAGGATGTCGCTCCCGAAACGAATCGATGTACCCTTCCCCGATTACGCGATCGATCCAGGCCCGTTCTTCTGGAAGGAATCCGGTTGATTTCTGATTCTCCTTTGGTCGGGCGAGATCGATCTCCTTATGAGCAGTATTAATATCACCACAAACAACGACCGCACGTCCATCGGCACGATATTCGTTACACTTCTCCAGCAATGCTTCCTTGAAGCGCATCTTAAACGGCACGCGGCTGTGATCCCTGGAGCCATTAGGGACGTATACCGAAATCAATAAAAACTCGCCATAGTCGGCGATGATAGTACGTCCTTCGCGATCAAACTTGTCGATCCCCAACCCAACCTCAACTTCACGGGGCTCCCTTTGAGAAAAGAGCGCCACCCCGCTGTAGCCTTTCCGCTCTGCCGATCCCCAATAAGTATGATATCCCCTTGGTCTTAGAAGCTCCTGGTTCAGTTGATCAGGTGACGCTTTGGTTTCCTGGAGGCACAGCACATCCGGCTTGGCTTCGTACAACCATTCGAGGAATCCCTTCTTTTCAGCCGCGCGTATACCGTTCACATTCCACGATATCAGGTTCATCGATCGTGCTCCATCGTCGATATTCGGAATGGTACTACGGCTTATGAAGGTGGAGAAGCAAGATTGACTGGCGTGGGGGTGGGTTGAACGATGAAACCCTGACGTCCTTTAAAGGTGAAGTAATTGGTTTTTCCCGGGTGCAGCCAGAACTGAGCCGTCATGGGATGACCGGCAAAATCGATGCGAATCTCGTAAGGGCCAGCAGGGAGATCACTGATGACGAAATTCTCTCCATAAAACTCATCGGAATGTACCGTCCCGGTGGCATATGTCCACACATCCCAGCGCTGGCCGGTTTCAAGGGAGTGGATTTGCACCAGTTGTTCCTCCAGGAGTCTTCGGTACGTGTTCTCCACCCGACCCACAAGAACACCCCAGCCATCGGGTGGCACAATCCATAATTCAGGGTTGCGTGTGCTGAAGTAGCGGTTCTCCCCAATTCGGACTTCATAATGCAGGTGAGCCCCGCTTGCGTGACCTGTTTCACCCACCATCCCGATATGTTCGCCGGTTTTGACGGGCTGACCCTTCCAGACGATGACCGATTCCATATGGGCGTAAACGGTGTAAACCGGTTGCCCCTCGTAGCCAAAATCGTGTCGGATTGCGACGGCGAGACCATAGGGATCCGTCTCATCATAGATTCCACGATACAGGCCGTAACCCGCCCACACAACTTCACCGTCCCCGGTAGCGAGTACGGGCGTGCCTCGTTCGGCGCCAATATCGATACCTGTGTGAATCGTCTCCTCGCCATTCAACGTACTTCCATATCTATAGCTTGGATTGGGCCAGTTTACTTCACCTGAAGGGATCGGTCGGATGAAGTAAAAATGATCCTGAGGCTGAATCGACCAGGGCGCCGGGTATGGCGGGGGACGCCAACCTAAATCGGGCTGGGGTTCTGATGTCGGAAATGTGATCGGGCGCGGCACTACGGGGAGCGGGACTTGCTGGAAAGATCCTCCTTCGGTGCTCTCCTCCTCAGAGGGTGCAGAAACAGGTGCTACTTCCTTTGGCGTACTAAGGGGGATAATATCTTCAGTTTGCGGCAGACTTTCAGCGCTTCCACAGGCTGACAGCGAGAAAAACAAGAGAAGGAGGAGGGGAGCCAGCCGCGCCAACTTCCTGAACGCATTGACTCCTTGCATCAATTTATCCGACCCGCCCATCATCATCGCGGGAAACTGCAACTGCGGAGCCGGGGATTCGTCTATGTTCCGTACCTGACGCCTTTCTTGTTTCATAAAACCTCAAACAGCGCCTCTTTTTACCTACTTGGCCTGCCAGTGTCATCTTTGCAAGATCGATGCCACATTCTTTTGATAAAGCATCCCGAGCATACCAGAAGAAAATAAGACTTGTCATTGGTACTTCCATCTACCAACCCAAACAACGCGCTGTATTCCCAGGAGGCTGCACTGTGCTTGAGAATTGCCGGAAGGTCATCACCGTTTCTTTAAGTTAGACTCTTCCATGCCTTGACCCTGTATATTTGGGCTGATATTATCTCGCCGACTATGGCATCTCGAGCAACTCAAAGCGACCCTTCAGCTAAAGATTCACAAAACCCTCGTGATCAATCACGAAATGACGGGGTACGCCGCTTTTCAAGAAAGTTTATCGGAGCAATAGCGGTTGTGGTTATCGCCATCATGCTAGCCACCCTGTACTTCCTCCCAAACTCCATCACCGTTCTCCCCGCCGTCGGTGAATCCACTCCACCTCCTACGGAGGAGCGATCAGAGTCTGTCCGGGCAGATCAGATTTTTCTCGAGATGGAAGATTTGCCGACCTATTCGATGAAAACGAGCGCAACAAGCATCCGCCGGCAATCCGACCTGCATACCGAGCTCCCCAATCGCCCCCGTCTAAGTGTGATCAAGTACCTGGTCCAGGAGGGTGATAGCCTGTTCGAGATTGCAGAGACGTTCGCACTGAAGCCGGAAACGATCCTATGGGGCAACTGGATTACCCTCGATCAAGACCCTCATACGTTGAAACCGGGCCAAGAATTAGACATTCCTCCCGTAGACGGGGTCCTGCACACCTGGTCTGAGGGCGAAAGCCTGGACGCTGTTGCAGATTTTTTCTATGTGGACTCTGAAGACATTATCGATTGGCCCGGAAACCATATCGAACCCAACATCGATCGCGCCACACCCCTTCTTGAAGAAGGTGCTTTGCTCATGATCCCGGGCGGACGCAGAGATCCTCCCAGTTGGCAGATGGTGAGCATCACGCGATCGAATCCCGCTGCAGCCAGCATCCTCGGTCCTGGATCTTGTGGCTCTATCTACAGTGGTCCGGTCGGCACAGGGGTCTTCGAATGGCCTACATCATCCACGTGGCTCTCCGGCTACCCCTATATCCCTGGTCTTCATGAAGCCATTGATATCGGCGGCAGCATCGGAAACGCGATCTACGCCGCGGATACCGGCGTCATCGTCTATGCGGGGTGGAACAACTACGGCTACGGGAACGTGATCGTCATCGATCATGGAAACGGCTGGCAAACCCTTTATGCACATCTTAACAGCGTCTACTTCGGGTGTGGTCAGGCTGTATTTCAAGGCAACAAAATTGGTTCGATGGGCGTGAGTGGGAATTCATCTGGCCCCCACCTCCACTTCGAAATGCGCAGCGATATCTGGGGCCGTGTCAATCCAGGTAATTTTCTGCCTTGATAGGTATTTCTTCCATTTACAGGCGTAATCAAAAATGCCCTCGTCTTTTGATGACGGGGGCATTTCTCTTATTTCTTCGTCACGGATCTACAAGATTTACGTATCCGTAAAGCGAATTCGAGGCTTGGTCGGTTTTGTCCTGATCTCTTCTGCTTTTCCAAGCATATCCATCGCAAAACGGATGGTCGATGGAACAAAAAGAAGGAGGATGAGAAACCCAAGCGCAGCGAAAAACACCGACCAACTTGCGGGTCCTGACACCTCCGGCACCAATCCACCCGGATTGTAATCAGCCGCTCCCGAGGCGATATCTACATCAGAGAGTGAGACACTTAAATTACGTGTTAGACCATCTCGCAGATCAGCCGGCGAAGTGTACGTGATCATGTATTCGCTCTGCAGCGTGCGTGCATATCGCTTGTAAAGATCCATGAGCTGCTCGCTATCATTCGCATATGCGAATTCTCCTCCTGCCTGAGCCGCGAGTGTTTGCAGCGCGGGAACATCAATGCCAGAAGTCGTCGCATCCTTGTGCGAAGGATCGCCAAGACCCACCGTAGATATCGAAAGGCCAGCCGGTCCAATACCCGAGATGACATCCGTCAGCCCGACCTGGCTCCGGTTGTCCATGCCATCGGTGAGCACGATGATGGCTTTCCTTCCGGGCAACGTCTCCAGAATGACGACGCCTTCGATAAGGGCATCATACATTGCAGTATCGCTCCCTGCTGCAAGACCATCGATGCTGGCGATAATCACATCTTGGTCGCTGGTGAGCGGCTGAACGTAGTCGATCTCCGTATTGAACACGAGAAGTCCGACCTCATCACCGTAGCGCATTTGCTGTACAAACGCTTTGGCAGCGGATTTGGCTGTGTCCAATTTGCCCACCTTATTCATACTGCCGCTCACATCCACGATAAGGAGGGTTTTAAAAAGCTCCACCTGCCCCAATCCCTCGATCTGATCCGTTTCGATCAGCGTCCCATCCTCTTCGAGGCGTAGGCGAGCAGGATCGATACCGAGCGGTTCACCATTCGAGTCGGTGACCGATAAATATACAGTCACCAGCGGGAACCGCGATGTGTCTACCTGAGTGATGTGCATGTCAGGGCTGGAGCCATCTTCACCCTGAGCGAAGGCCATCCGATTTGGGCGCAATGCCAGTATGCTTAGTAACACCAACAACCCTATCCACGTCTTTACTTTATTCATTCCCTCACCTCCGCTCGTGGTATGCAAGCGTAGTGTTTCCCATCCGGATTCGGTTGCCATCTTGAAGGCGTGCTTTTTGAATTCTGCGTCCCTCAACAAACGTGCCTTCGAGACTGATGTCCTTCAAGCTCAAGAATGTGTCCGCGCCGATCATCATGGCATGCTGCGGAGATATATCTGGATCAGGGATGACGATTTCCGACTTGAGAGGATTACTCCCAATCACCGCCGTGGGCCCCTTCGCGGATAAAAACTTGTCGAGAATAAAGATTGTCCCTTTCAACTTTCCGTCCAGGACCTCAAGCCAGACACGCGAGAGGAGCACGACGATGAGGGCTATCATCGCACCGATCATAGCGCCCATGAGGACCAAGCCTATGGCTTTTCCGGAAACTAGATCCTCGCCCACGGGTCTCGCAAGCTCGAGCAGAAGGCCTCCAAGAAGTCCGCCGAGTGCCCCGCCTAAGGCGCCTTTCCACATTTGTGTTCCGCCGGTGACGCCCTCCACCAAACCGATGAAGAGTCCGAAGAAAGCCCAGCCCAACGCTCTGGGAATTGCCCCCCCACCGAGCGCACCAAAAAGGATCTCACCCAACGGTAACGCAACTGCCCCGGCAAGCAAGCCCAGCGCTCCTCCAACAAGACCCGACCGCATTGCTTTAACTGGATTGCGCGTGACAATGCCTTCCGCGCTTCCAATAGGAAATCCGATGCAAAACCCTATTGCGGCTCCCACGACGACATCGCTCAGGTACAGATTCCCGCTGAAAGAGAGGCCAAGCAGATTGCTGATTTGCCAACCTAACAGACCGCCTATGGCGCCAAAAATGGCATAGTAATAGACCCTCAACCGTCTACTCATGCTCTACTCCTCTACCCGTTCGAACGATTCGTCCATCGTCAGATTGCTCCAATGGACGACGCTCGAAGCTCCGTTCTCGACCAGTTCGTAGAAACCAAAGTAACGATGGGCATCCAGCGTCATATCTTCCTGGCGGATGAAAAAACCACCCGTCGCACTGTGCGGTTCAATTACAAGTGCAACTTGCCACACTTCCGGGAAGAAATGACGGTGGAGCCACACATCATAATTGGACAGGAACACACCCATGCGAGGGTGGGTATGAAACCATCCAACGAGTTGTTTCTCGGGGAAACGCTCTTCCATCTCATCATTCATGGATACTAGACTGTCTTGGGTAAACGTCAGGAAAGCACTTCCCTGCCTCGTATGACGCGCGGGCAGTACGCCATCGATGAGAATAAAGGCGTTGCCGCTTTCCTCGTCCTCATGCCATTCCCCGACAAGCCCGCCACCGACTTCACGCTCAAGATCCGTCCCGGCATGAGCACAGAATCGGATAAATGATTCTGGTGTGATAAATACGGAAACGGAAGCCTTGACGTCCTCCTCGAACGGGGAGATCCACCGGCGGGCGCCCGCAAGGGGTATCCGCGATCTTAATGGCGTCGTATCCGTCGGCGGTAGAAGACGGACGTTCGCTTCCATCTCCCCGTTCGGGTTGGACATCGCGTGGCTCGGTTGAATCTTCATCCCGCGGTAACATCCGCAGTGATCATCAAACGATCTTCCGCTGGCACAGCGGCAGAGGCGAGCGTCTCGTCCTCTTGCAGTTCCCTGCCGAGAGCTTTGCTGTCTAATCGATAGCTCATCGGTCTCCCGTCGGGCCCCACTGTTGGAAGCTCGAGCGATGTTACCAACTCCGGCAACAGCTCTTTGATGGGTACATCCACCGGCATCTCGGCCGTGCGTGTCCCTCCTGCGGGTAAAACTAATGTTACGGATAGTTCTGTTGTCTCTGTTACTGCTGTTTCTGCTGCTTCTGTCATCACTATGACCTCCTTATCGGTCGTTGACCCACGGGATCTTCTCCCGCTGTGGTTGCGAGGGGATTATTTCAATTTCACCCTCGGCTTCTTGATTTTCACGGACCACTTCTTGCCCCCATCTTTCCTGGATGATTTCTCACTTTGGAGATGGACGCGCTCGGGTCTCAACAACTCACGATTGTCCACCGGAAAGGCATTTGGGTTTTTCTTGCGGTATTCTCGACACCACTTTGCCGCCTCGGGATCCCAGGGAAAAGGTGGCTTGGCGGGATCATCATGGAAGTTTTTATACTGCAGCATTTCCCCCATCATGATCACAAGCCTGTCCAGAGAACGTGCAGCCGTCCACCATGCCGCGTCGATGCATACGCTCCCGTTGATATGATTGATGTTCGGGTGCCAGATAGGTGTGAGCCACTTCAACCCGGGCCAGCGCTGTGGATACTGGGCGTGGAGATAGATCTCGACCTGATGATGTTCACCAAAATTTGGTGCGCCTTTTGCGTTCACACTGATGATGCTTTTACATCGGTACGTCACGATGTAACGTTCCGGCGGAGTGCCGGGCTGTAGAGACATCGCTTCGAAACTGATGAGTGAAGTGCGCGCCACTGTCTCTCGCATCCGCTCATAATCGCCCCGCAGCCTCCGTACCCGGGGGCTGGCCTCCACCGATACGCCGCCTGCGGTGATATCTGCGGTAAGAATGAGACGATCCTCAGTTGGCACACCCGCAGTTTCAAGCGTCTCATCATCCTGGAGTTCTCTGCCCAGCGCCTTGCTGTCGAGCCGATAATCCATTGGACGGCCATCTGGCCCCACAGTCGGGAGCTCCAGCAGCGCCACGAGCTCGGGGAGCAGCTCCCCAATAGGTACATCAGACGGGACTTCCGCTGTGCGTGCGCCTCCACTTGGTAAAACAATCGTCACGGTTTGATCAGGCATACCTCATCCTCTCTCTGGAGTTGATGAATTACTGGTGGTGGGGAACCTGGCAACTGCCGGTTACGGCCCAGCAATCTGCGTGATGCAGCGTGTGGCAGAT
>SDBS01002626.1_pt1 | contig 17890 bp, 14 predicted proteins | sample 2277091 | NCBI WGS metagenome assembly SDBS01 (sample SAMN10404972, study PRJNA504765) | marine sediment metagenome | isolation source: marine sediment core GS10_PC15, 163 cmbsf | place: Arctic Ocean: Southern Knipovich Ridge | collected 2010 | reverse complement strand
CTAAAGAAAAAGGAGACCCAATAGACTATTTAACTTTTGCCCCCGACGGTGAATCCACTTTGGATGCTAATCTTGGAGGGAAAATTGAACTCCTGAAACCATTAGGCATAAAAATCGCCATCATTACAAACGCTTCGCTTATTTGCCGAGAGGATGTTAGAGAGGATTTGGGAAAAGCAAATTGGGTTTCACTAAAGGTGGATGCCATAAGCGAAAAAACCTGGCATAGAATTGACAGAGGACACAAGTCATTAGAACTGAAAGCAATCGTGGATGGGATGCTCCAATTTGCCAGCACCTTTAAGGGCGAACTAACAACGGAGACCATGCTTATTCAAGGTATAAATGATAGCTACGAAGAAATTGAAAAGATCGCCGCTTTCCTATCAGAGCTAGAACCGAATAAAGCTTATCTCGCTATTCCCACAAGACCACCAGCGCAAAAGAGAACAAAAGCTGCAAGCGAGTCGGTTATCAATACAGCATACCATCTCTTTAATCAGAAGATAAGCGATGTAGAATACTTAATCGGCTATGAAGGGAACGCTTTTGCCTTCACCGGTAAAGTTGAAGATGACTTACTGGGCATCACCTCAGTACACCCCATGAGAGAAGAGGCAGTTACAGAATTTCTAAAAAAAGCTACTGCAAAATGGGATGTAGTTGAAACGTTACTTCAAGAGAATAAGCTCGTGGAAACGGAATATCAAGGAAAAAAATTCTACATAAGAAGATTGCGCGCCAAGAAAGATTAAGTGTAATTTTCTCACGCGGCCCCCCTGATTAAACCCTCCTCCCAGGACTAAATTCCTATTGTGTTCCAAAAGAAACTAATATACAGTGTCGGTGATTAATAGTGTTTAATAGTATGAGAAGGATAATGATGGAAGCAGAAAGCCGTAAAGATACCTTGCCTCAAAAGATGCTAACTGTGAAGGAGGTTGCCTCCATCTTCAATATTCACCCTAACACGGTCAGGAGGTGGGAAAAGAAAGGACTGCTAAAATCCTATGCAATCGGACTTCGCCATAGCCTCAGGTTCAGACAGGAGGATATCCTCGATTTTCTGGATAAGTCTAAAAATGAATTTCCTGCGCAGCATTGTGGTGATAAGAGGGACGAGGTACGATTCCGAGGTGGTTGATGTTAGCTAGACATACTTCAGAATCGAAACTTCAAGGCACGCAGGTAGGAAAACTGTCGACCTCTTTAGATCAGCAATCTACTTGCGGCAAGGGTTAAATAAGCATATTGTATTGGAGGTGTAGGTATGGGAATAGAAGAACTTCTTCGCTCAATGGCAGATAAGGGTGCTTCAGATTTGCACATAAGGGTCCCCGGGCCCGCAGTGATGCGTATTGACGGTAAGCTTATGCCACAGGAGGATTTGCCACGGCTCAGTCCCACAGATGTCGAACAGGCCTTTAAACAGGTTACCACTGAAAGCCAGCGTGAAACCTTCCACCGAGACCTGGAACTAGACTTTGCCTACAGTATTCCCAATATAGCCCGATTTCGCGTCAATGTGATGCGGCAGAGGGGAACAATGAGCATAGCCTTCCGCCGCGTGCCGTTTGAAATCCCAACCATTGCTGCGCTCGGATTACCCCAAATCTGCAAGCAACTCGTCCTTAAACCAAGAGGCCTTGTTCTGGTTACCGGGCCTACTGGAAGTGGCAAAAGCACCACCTTGGCCGCTATGATTGACTACCTCAATAAGCACGAAAGCCGAAATGTCATCACTATCGAAGACCCTATTGAATACCTGTATAAGAACGAGATGTGCATTATGGCGCAACGGGACCTGGGCGATGATACCAAGTCATTTGCCAACGCCTTAATTCATGCTCTGCGACATGACCCAGATGTGATTCTCGTGGGTGAGATGCGTGATCTGGAGACCATAAGCACAGCCATCACTGCGGCCGAAACTGGGCATTTAGTGTTAGGCACATTACATACCGTTGATGCTGTTCAGACTGTCGATCGTATAATTGATACTTTTCCTCCCGAGCATCAACGCCAAATTAGATTACAGCTATCCCAGGTGCTGGAAGCGGTGTTGTCACAAACACTGCTGCCGCGAGCTAAGGGCAGAGGAAGAATCGCAGCCTTTGAGATTTTGATTGCTACCCCCGCTGTGAGAAATTTAATACGCACCAGCAAAACCTTTGAATTGTCCAGTGTTCTACAACTTGCTGCTCGGGACGGCATGCAGACTTTGAACCAGGCGCTAGTTTCCCTGGTGCAAGGCCAGAAGGTAACCATGGAAGAAGCTGTAATGAAAAGCAGCGACCCGAATCAACTAAAAAGATTAATTCAGGGATATTGAAGTATCTGCCTCAATACACTGGGTTTCTCCCCCGGATTCAGCTAGCGCAGCTATAAAAGTTCTAAGCCTTTGACAATATCAGTGAGTTCAGCGAAAGGTTTACACTCAAGGTTATTCTTCTCACAATAGGCCAATAAGTCACTCGTGGCAAAGACGCGATAGGCATGTTTTGCCGGTAATATATCGGATTCACCATTGCCAGCATATATCACCCTGTAACCCTGCTGCAGAAATAACCTAATGTATACCTCCTTGAAGCCAGCGCCTAATTGCTTGCCATCTGGCCCCACATAGCACACCTTCATTCCTTCAGGGTTAAACGAAGCTAGTGCTGCACATGTTTCGATGGTTTCCATGCCCACCTCTTTCAATATTGCCTTTATATAGAAAGCCAGGCCATTGCTAACAATGACAAATCTGTAGCCTTTCGTGGAACAATAACTTACCAGTTCCTGGAAGCCGCCTCGTATCTTAACCCTGCCTTTGATAGCCTCAAGCAATGTCTGCCTGTCAGCTCTAACCATAGCAAAGGCTCCAGTATTGAACTCACCTACAGATATCCTGTGCTCTTCATACTCCTGCAGCAATCCTCGCCAATCCCCTTGGGCAAAAGCATCCAGGAGGAAATAGCTAACATCATTCTCAGTAATGGTGCCATCAAAATCACATTGAATTAAGGTCTTCATTGTTAAGTCCAACGCGTCATTATGAGAGAAGCGAAGCATCCTTGAATCACTATACTGATAATTTAATCCCCACAGGGCAATGGTCAGAACCCGTTACCTGGGATAAGATGCTTGCCTCAGCAACTAAGTCCAATAGATTCTCAGTTACAAATATGTAGTCCAGTCTCCAGCCCACGTTTCGCTCCCTGGCCATTGTTCTTAAACTCCACCAAGTATAATGGTTTGGCTCTTTGACAAAGTAACGAAAAGTATCAATGAAGCCATAAGTTACAAACTTGTCCATCCAAGCTCTTTCCAATGGCAAAAATCCCGAGATGTTTTCATTCTCCCTGGGGCGAGCCAGGTCTATTTCTTCATGAGCAGTGTTGAAATCACCGCAAATAATGAGTTTTTCTCCTCTTGCCTTAATGGGGTCTATAAAGTCGAGAAAAGCATCACAAAAGTCCATCTTATATCTCAACCGCTCATCATTCATCTTCCCATTAGGAAAATAAACATTAAAAAGGATAAACTGAGGATATTTCGTAATTGTGACCCTGCCTTCCATATCAAACCGCTTGATGCCAAAGCCATTTTCAACGCTGATTGGCTTTTCTTTTGTAAAGGTAACCACCCCACTGTAACCTTTTCTCTCTGGAAAATCCCAGTAGATATAGTAGCCAGATGCCTGCTGGATTTCAGAGCTGATTTGCCCGGGCTGGGCTTTTGTTTCCTGTAAGCATAAAATGTCAGGCGCTTCCTGGCTTAGCCAATTCAAGAAGCCTTTTCTCTCCGCTGCCCTGATTCCATTGACATTCCAGCACAATATCTTTATTTCTTTCACAGGCGGCACCTCACACCAGCATGATTCCCTCCTTCTGCACGCCACCCTGGCTTCCCATATGTCATTTGAGCCCTTCACTCCTTGCCATTTTGGTCCCCAGGCAAAGAATCTATTTAGAGATTAGCATATTTTGCCGGGGTGATAAAAGATGGCATATCCGTCCGCACAATTAGCGCCACAGGCTTCCTTCGCTAGCAACAAAGTGCAAGCGCCAAAACAAACTATGGAATTGCGACGCCGGTAATGGCGAAGAGCCCGGTAAAGCTTGCAAACACCCATTGGCTTGAGATAGGCTTATAGCACCATAATGGAAGACATAATGCATCATGAAAGGAAGGTAAGCACATGAATGGGATAGGTCAAAGCACCACCTTTTACGTAATCGTGCTGCTCTGGGTGGCTCGAGTTATAATCTGGACATTCATCTGTATGTTGCTGGCGTGGCTCGGGATCAGGGCACTGGATGCCCTTACTCCAAGCATCCATCAACGACAGCAAATAGGCGAAAACCCTATCTCGGTAGGCCTGTTTATGGCTGGTTTCTCAATTTTGATAGGTTTAGTTGTCCATGGTATAGTAACCGGCCCCGTCATAGTTGGCGCCGGGCTCCTGTATAGCTTAATTGACCCCAGAAGATTGGGGTTAATAGCCATTAGCTTCTTTATCAGTCTTCTTTTAGGCATAGCTTTGCTCAATATCATAGACAAATTAACACCCAAAATACCTTTCGGAAGCATTGCGCAGAGTCCCATTGCAGTAGGCATATACGTTTTTGGTTATCTCCTTTTCTTTGGTTTAATAATCCATGGTGCTCTAACCATGCCTCTGTGAGCTGTCATGTCCAGGCATCTAAAAATTATTTTATTTCCCATCCTAGTTTTATTGGTAATATCGCCCGCTTCTACTCTGGCAGTATCATCAACAAACTTCTACCAGCAGGGTAGCGAGATTTTCGATGACTGGGATATTTGCCGTACCCGCGCTGTGGGCGAAGATGGCTTTTTTCAAGTCTACTCTGAAACAGAATTCTACCCCATTATCACAGGTGAGAGCCTGGGGGAAAATAGCGATAAGGCTTACCGGAATGGCCAGCAATTTGCTGAAGATTATCCTGATATTCATCAGAGAGCGGAGAAAATTTTTGCCTTTGCCCGCGACAAGATTAGATATACTTCAGATGCAGACCAGTTTGGTTTTCAAGAGTTTGCTCAGAACGCTGATGAATTGGCAGGCGTTATCGAGGATAAAGGCCTTGCTTCTGGTGATTGTGAGGATTACGCTATTTTGCTTACTGTCATGTATAAAGGAGCAGGCTTTCGTTCTGCCATAGTGGTGGCATCTGATCACGCTGCAGCATTAGTATATCTGCCGGAATATAACAGAGCCAATCAAATACTATCCATCAATGGCGAGTCTGGCTGGGTTTGGGCCGAAGCTACAGGCGGAAACAACCCTTTAGGTTGGATGCCAGAGAGATACATGGGAGAGAAATTGGGAGTGTATGAAGTTGAAGAGGAATCTATAAGCAAAGTAGAACCGACCGGTAAATCATCCACCCTTATCGTTCCAAAAAGCACCAGCGCTGGAATCCATGTATCGCCTTTTTTCAGTGTGATTGGAATAATGTGGTTCCTATCCCTATTTCGCAGGCGCCGCCGAGTTTGAGACAAAGCCTTTGTTTTTGCCATTTTTGTAGTTTCTATCAACCTTCCGGCTCTGACTGGCAACAACATCCCCAGCTATCCAGTCATATAGAAATCTCGATTGGTAGCATGATGACAGCCTGAGCCTTCATACACTACCAAAACGACGTTCGCGGCGCTTGTATTCAGAAAGGGCTTCCTCAATGGCTTCCTGGTCAAAATCAGGCCATAACACCGGAGTAAAATAAAGCTCGCTGTAAGCAGCTTGCCACAGGAGGAAATTGCTAAGGCGAATCTCGCCGCCAGTGCGTATGATTAAGTCGGGATTGGGAATGCCACTAGTATAAAGATATTGGCTAAATACAAACTCATCTACCTTGTCACTGGAAACATTAGCGCTGATGATACGCCTAACTGCCCGCACAATTTCATCACGCCCACCATAATCAAAAGCAAGGCAAATTGTAAGCCCAGTACTATCTTTAGTAAGTTCGATTGCCGCCTCTACCTTTTCCCTTAATTTCTGAGATAGCTTATTCATCCTGCCAAGGTATATTAACCTCATATTCTGTTGATGGCAAAGCTGAGCATCCCTGCCAATCCTCCTTGTCAGAAGATTGAGCAGGCCTGCAACCTCGACTTTAGGGCGATTCCAGTTTTCGGTGGAGAAAGCATAAAGAGTGAGGTATTTTACACCATAATTGGCGAAAATTCTGGCAACTGAACGAATGTTATCTGCACCAGCTCTATGCCCCATAAGCCTAGGCAAGTTACGTTTCTTTGCCCACCTACCATTGCCATCCAAAATAATGGCTACATGCCGAGGAGAGTAATTTGCCTGAGTCATGAGCCAACTTCCCAAGGGAGAAGATGCCAGGCTTTTCGCAAGGGATAAGTCAAGGTATATCTCAAAGCAGCCAGGATTAACTCGCCATGCCAATCAAAGGAGAAATCGGGGGAACTAAGCAAAGCTCTAGCTACGCCTCCAGAATCCAACACACTGAATATCCTCTCTACTTGGCGATTGCTTAATTTGGTGTAAACGCGCCTGGCCCAGCGGCCACGGGAGATTTCTTTGCCCATCTTTGCCTTCCATTGTCTTTGATAGCAGGAAAGTCTCGCTGCCGATAAGTCGTCACTCTTAAGAGCCTCACTAAGCACCTCAGCAGCTATTTTAGCACCTAGATGCCCAAAATATATGCCTCCACCAGTAGTCGGCTTTACCTGCCCAGCAGCGTCACCAATAACCAGTACCCTGTCCCCATAACTGTGAGGCAAGGCTCCCAGAGGGATTGCCTTTTGCTTTATTTTGATCTCTCGATTTATTATCCCACACCGCCAGGAAGGGCTAAGAAGAAATCTCCCTAAATGTAGCTTGGCATGAGATGCCGCTAAGAGCCCGACTAAAACTTTATTCGTTGAAACAGGCGCAAGCCAAGCAAAGAAACCTGGCGCTATCCGCTGGTTAAAATATACTTCAATTTCATTAACACCCTTAGCTTCGACCTCCGCTTGAGCACCAATGATGAAATGTTTAATTCTACCTAGGCCCAGTTTCTGGGATAACCTGGGCTTAAAGCCGTTAGCCAAGATCACAGCTCTGGCGGTAAGTGCTTCCTTTGAGCCACAGTGCAAAATTTCAACTCGTACACCATGTTTTCCTACAGCGATATCAGTAGCCCGAGATAAAAAGAGATAATTTGCGCCCTTAGCTTGGGCTTTACAGGCAATAGCCTGATCAAAGGAAGCCCGATCTACTAGATATGCTTGAATTCTCTCGCTTTGCAGCCTCAAGCATCTCCCTGAAGGAGAAAAAAATTTGGCTGAGTTTGTTCTGTTCAATATCACCTCTGGGCCAACACCAAAGGAATCAAAACACTCAGCACTGATTATTCCGGTGCAGCAAACATCAACCCCCACCCCCTTTCTCTGTTCCAAAACAGCCACGCTGTAACCTGAGACGGCCAGTTCCCAGGCAGCATAACTTCCCGCTGGCCCCGCTCCCACTATAATCACATCGTAAAATTGGCTTAACAATTTCTCTAACTCGTATCCACCGAAAGATACAAGGGGATTTTACTTCCACTATCCTTAAGCACTAATTCACTATTTCCACATAGCTGGAGATTTGATTCACTACGGCGATATCACATTTTCTTCTAGTTTATCACAACCAGCACCGCTAAAACTCACTTCTCTGGGAACCTATTTGGTGCCAGGTTGCCTAACCATGCCTATCATTGCAGAGGAGACTTGACACTAGGCCAACATCATTGTAGTTAGCAACTTTGATTTGCTAAGGACATAATCATAGCCCAGCACAAAGCCTACGGGCTAGTTGACAAATGGTAAGTGAAAATACCACAATTTTACCTTAGCGCTTGGGGCAGATTTAGATGAATTACTTACGCAATCGTTTTCACCAGAAGGCTAATAAGATGGCACAAGATTATGTTGCCTCTATTTCCTTTGACCAGCGTTTATATCGCCAGGACATCACAGGTAGTATCGCTCATGCTAAAATGCTGGCAAAACAAGGGATAATAACCGAAAGCGATGCTGAAACTATCATCAAGGGACTTAGCTCAATTGCAGAAGAAATCGAGCAAGGAAACTTTCAGTTCCAAACTGAACATGAAGACATACATATGAATATCGAAGCACGACTCTTCGAGAAAGTAGGCGATGTGGCTGGTAAACTTCACACCGCTCGCTCCAGAAATGACCAAATAGCTTTGGATTTGCGTCTTTTCGTCAAAGAGGAGCTCTCGAAAACCATTGATGAGCTAAAAAACTTGCAATCCTCGCTTGTGGAATTAGCTGAGGCAAATAAGAATATCATCATGCCTGGCTATACCCACTTACAGCAAGCTCAGCCAGTTCTGCTCGCCCACCACCTGCTAGCTTATTTTGAGATGTTTCAGCGAGACAAAGAAAGGTTTCATGATTGCCTCAAACGCACTGACATACTTCCTCTAGGTAGTGGTGCTTTAGCCGGTGTCTCTTATCCTGTAGACCGGGAATTTGTTGCCCGAGAACTGGGTTTTGGCAAAGTAAGCACTAATAGCCTTGATGCTGTTTCTGACAGGGACTTCATAATAGAATATGAAGCCTGTGCTGCCATCACCATGATGCACCTCTCACGACTAGCAGAAGAGATTATCCTGTGGTCATCAGCCGAGTTTAGCTTCATAGAAATTGGTGAAGCCTACACCACAGGCAGCAGCATCATGCCACAGAAGAAAAACCCCGATGTAGCTGAATTAGCCAGAGGGAAAACCGGGCGGGTATATGGCCATCTAATGGCTATCCTTACTACAATGAAAGCTTTACCCTTAGCTTATAACCGGGATATGCAGGAGGATAAGGAAGGACTTTTTGATACTGTGGATACATTACAACCCACTCTAATGGTATTTGCTGAAATGGTAAGAACAATCAAAGTCAACGTAAAGCGTGTTCGCCAAGCTATTAAAAGGGACTACATTCTGGCTACCGATTTAGCTGATTATCTGGTAAAAAAAGGCCTGCCTTTTCGGGAGGCGCATGGTGTGCTATCCAAACTTAGCAAATATGCTGTAAGTAGTGATAAGAGCTTCCACGAGCTTAGCTTAAGCGAGTATCATGGCTTCTCACTCCTCTTTGATGAGGATGTATATGCTATAACCTTAGAGTCTTCTCTGGCTACCCGAAATGTTATTGGCGGCACCTCTCCACAGCAGGTGGACGCAGCATTGACTAGAGCAAGAGAAATTCTAAATGGAACGAAGTGGAACAAGGAATCTCGTTCGCGGGGTAAAAATGGAAGGCAAAATTAAGCTAGCACCGTCAATTCTTTCCGCTGACTTTGCTCGGCTTGGAGAGCAAGTGGCTGAAGTAACAAAAGCAGGGGCTGATTACATCCACATTGATGTCATGGACGGTCACTTCGTGCCCAATATAACTATCGGTGCTCCAGTAGTAGCTTCCATCCAAACCTGGACGCATTTGCCTTTAGATGTCCACTTGATGATAGAGCAGCCTGAGCGCTATATCCCCCAATTTGCCGATTCCGGCGCTAGCATCATTACCGTGCATGTCGAAGCCTGTTTTCATCTTCACCGCACTATTCAATTAATCAAGGAGCTGGGGATGAAGGCAGGAGTAGCTTTAAATCCAGCTAGTCCTTTAAGCTTAATAGACGAGATTATGCCTCAGGTTGATTTGATTGTTATCATGAGCGTTGAGCCTGGCTTTGGCGGCCAATCTTTCATCCCTGAAACATTGGGGAAGATAAGCCGATTACGCAGCATACTTGACAGCAGAAAATTAGCCATCGAACTCGAAATTGACGGTGGCATTACCATTAACAATGCACCTGGCATAGTTAAAGCCGGGGGTGATGTCCTGGCAATTGGAACTAGTGTGTTCAGGACTGAAGAACGAATAAGCCAAGCACTACAGAGAATCAGGGAGGCAACCAGCTAACGAACCGCTTTATCCTGACTGCGAAGACACCTGGTGCAAATGCTAACTTTCCTTTTCTCACCGTCTACAGTAATGGTAGCTCGATGAATATTAGGCAACCAGCGCCGTTTGACACGTTTCTTAGAATGGCTTACGCTATTCCCAAATTGAACTCTTTTACCACAAATATCACACTTCACAGAAAACTCTTACTCCGCCTTTACTGCAAATCTCATTTTAGCTATTATACCAGCGAATATCACATTAGGCAAAAGGGAGGAGATGAAAACTAGTTTAGTCGACGGCCAGACACTGAAAGGAATGTTCGCCTCAGGAACTGTGTGGCTGGAGAAGAACGCTCCTGGAATCAATGCCATAAATGTTTTCCCGGTCCCCGATGGTGATACTGGAACCAACATGTTGCTTACTATGCACTCAGCTATAGAAGAGGCAAAACAAAACACAGACAGCACTGCTTCCTCAATAGCCAAATCAATGGCCCACGGTGCTTTGATGGGTGCTCGAGGTAATTCCGGAGTTATCCTGTCGCAATTCTGGCGTGGCTTAGCCAAAGGATTAGAAGGCAAAAATTCCTTTAATGGCAGAGATTTTGCCCTGGCGCTAGCTGAGGCATCACGAGCTGCCTATGAAGGAATCATACACCCCGTAGAAGGCACTATGCTGACAGTGCTTCAAGACATCGCTAGAACTGCTGAAAAAGCTACCAAAACAAACTCTGAAAGCTTGCTTTCAGTAGTAGAAACTGCCACAGAGGAGGCTAAGGATTCAGTAGCTCGGACCCCCGATCTATTACCAGCACTACGCGAAGCAGGGGTGGTAGACGCCGGTGGGCAGGGTTTATATGTATTGCTGGATGGCGCCCTTCATTTCCTTAAGGGGGAAACAGATTCAATACAATACCAGGAACCTCCATTAGTCATAGCTAACCTGCCCTTAGCTTCTAAGATGACATCAACAACTGAGGTAGAACTGCCCTACGGGTATTGTATTGAATTTCTGCTGGGAGGGCAAAAACTCAATTTGAGCAATGTCCGCGAAAAGTTAAGAAAGAAGGGACAATCTGTAATTGTCGCCGGGAATAGTTCCATGCTCAAGGTTCATATCCACAGCTTCAAACCTGGTGAAGTTCTTGATTATGCTACTTATCTGGGCGCATTACACCAAATAAAGATCGATAATATGGATGACCAGTATGCAGAATTTATCAAGGCACAAAAAGAAATAACGCCCAAGATTGGCACCGCCATAGTGACAGTCGCATCAGGCGACGGCCTCTTTAAGGTATTTAATAGCCTGGGCGCTACAATCATTGTTCCTGGGGGTCAGACAATGAATCCCAGCGTCCGCGAGTTACTCCAAGCTGTGCAATCAGCACCTTCAGATACTATTATCTTACTGCCTAATAACAAAAATGTCATCCTAACAGCCTCTCAGGTCGAGTCTTTAGCTCCAAAGAGGGTAAGGATAATCCCTACCAGGACTATACCTCAAGGCATCGCAGCACTTCTCGCCTTCAACTATGAAATGGATTTAGAGGAAAACACACGAACTATGGAGCAAGCAATATCCACAGTACAAACTATAGAAATCACTAAAGCAGTGCGCGGGACACAAACCAATGGCCAGAAGATAAAGAAAGGTCAATTTATTGCTATTCTAAATGATGAAACCCTAATAGCCAGTAGCAATAACATAAATGATATATCAAGTGTTATTTTTGAATCTCTAACGAAAGCAGATATTGAAAAGGCAGAAATGGTAACCATTTATTACGGCGCTGAAATTCAGGCTGCTGAAGCTGAGGATGTAGCCCAGGAAATCCGTAATAAATACCAAACTGAGGTTGAAATAATTCGCGGCAATCAACCTCACTACAATTACATAATCTCACTGGAATAATTCTGTGCTCCCTAAACCTCTCTGTTTTCAGCTATTCTATGCTTGAAGCAGAAATGTGATATTCTATAAGTGCTGCTTTGTAACAACTAAGTGACGACCTCACAAAATGATAACTACCGATGCGCTAAGAAAGATTCTTGAATTGGAGTGCAACAAGGGATATAGCGACAAAGCAGTAATCGGTGGTTTGGACAAATACCTTCACAAACAAGCAGGGCAATTCAGGCAAAGCATAAGTAACCAGCAGTTTCTAGCTGAATTCGATGAGCTCAACCTGGTTAATTCCAACTATAGTTCCTGGAGTATGAGTGAACGCAAGAAATGGGTAATGCGCCTTTTTGACTGGTTAGACAATCTGGAAGAGGCGAAGCAAGGCACCCTCCCCTCACCTCCCCCTCCAAGGGAGAGAAATAAGATGAAGGTAACAGAAGTAGCTAAATCATACCCCCAGAGGAATAGCGATGGATTAGATTCACTCATAACTACTATCAAGGGCATTACATCAACCGTAGCTAATAAATTTGCCAGGCTAAATGTGAAGACGCTGTATGACTTACTTTATTTCTTCCCTCGCAGATATGTCGATTATAGCCAGAGAAAATTTATTGCTGAACTTGAAGAGGATCAGGAGCAAACCATTATGGGCATGATACGGCAAGCTAGGGTAGCTACTTTTGCCAATCGGCGATGCACTGAGGCAATCGTGGGCGATGAGACAGGAAACATCAGAGTGGTCTGGTTCAATCAGCCTTACCTAGCCAAAAGATTCTCTACCAATGCCAAAGTGGTAATCAGTGGCATAGTCTACTCATTCAAAGGACGCAAGGTTTTTAAATCACCCGAATGGGAAATGTTTGAGGAAAAAGAACTAATCCACACCGGTCGCCTGGTCCCCATCTACCCACTCACCCAAGGTCTATATCCCCGACAGGTAAGGAAATGGACAAAAGAAGCTATTGATGGTTGGGCATGGCAAGTAACTGATTTCCTGCCTCCAGAGATAAAAAACCGCTGTCAATTATTAGGCCTTCCTGAAGCGATTGCTCAAATTCACTATCCTGATGATTACTTGCTAGCGGAGAGGGCAAAGGAGAGGTTAGCTTTCGATGAACTGTTTTTACTGCAACTAGGTGTGCTGGCCAGGAAGCGAGATTGGCAGGAAAGTCAACCAGGCAATGCTTTTAATATATACCAGGAAGTTATTGATACGTTCTCGCGTTGTTTACCTTTCACTTTGACCGAAGCACAGGAGCGCGTACTAGGAGAGATTTTAAGTGATCTCAAGCAATCCAGAGCTATGTCACGCCTTCTTCAAGGTGAAGTAGGCAGTGGCAAAACCGTAATTGCCACTTTGGCTTTATTAATAGCAGTGGCCAATGGCTACCAAGGATCGCTGATGGCACCCACTGAGGTACTAGCTCAACAACACTTCAACAACATCTGCAATTATTTATCTAAAGCCAGCACGCAAAAAAAGGAGCTTGGCAATAATATTAAGCGCTATACAGATTTTCTCCCACAACCACTTACCATAGCATTGCTCGTTGGCAGCCTCAGTGATAGCGAGAAGCAGAATCTACATTGTAGAATTATGCAAGACGAGATTGATATTGTCATTGGCACTCACGCCCTTATCCAAGAAGGAGTGGAATTTCACAAGCTGGGCCTGGCGGTTATAGATGAACAACAGCGTTTTGGTGTTTTGCAGCGCCAGAAGCTGCGTCAAAAGGGCTTTAATCCTCATATATTGGCTATGACTGCCACCCCTATTCCCCGCACCATGGCACTAACACTTTATGGTGACCTCGACCTTTCAGTCATTGACGAGTTACCCCCGGGACGACAGGAAGTGAAAACAAGGTTCCTCGAGCCACAGTATACAGAAAAAGCCTATAATTTCCTACGTCGCCAGGTCAGCAAGGGTAACCAAGCCTTCACTATCTGCCCTCTGATTGAGGAATCAGATGTACTTGATACAAAAGCTGCCACAACTGAGTATGAGCATCTACGCAGAGAAATCTTCCCAGATCTGAGACTGGGCCTACTCCACGGCCGAATGTCCTCTAGCGATAAAGAAACGGTAATGCGACGTTTTCGAGAAGGAAAGCTTGATATACTAGTATCAACCTCGGTGGTAGAGGTTGGTATTGATATACCTAATGCCACAGTCATGCTAGTGGAGGGCGCTGACCGCTTTGGATTACCACAACTACATCAATTTAGAGGGCGAGTGGGCCGAAGTAAAGAGCAAGGTTATTGCATACTTATTCCAGAAAAGCCTTCACCTGAGGCAAGAGAGCGGCTTAGGTTGATGGAGAAAATTCACGATGGTTTCGCTTTAGCTGAGAAAGACCTCGAACTAAGAGGCCCTGGGGAATTTTTTGGCACACAGCAAAGTGGCTTGCCCGACCTCAAAGTGGCTAAACTATCCAATCTACACCTTCTGGAACTGGCTCGGCAAGAGGCAATAAACCTTTTCCAGAAAGAAAATAACTTGGGAAAACCTGAATATCACCTTCTAAGACAACGCTTGTCTAAAGTGTGGCCCAAGGACGTTGAATGGAGCTAATTATGCTTAAGGAAAAATTAGTTGCCTGCCTGCAGCAGGCGGTAATCAAAGCACAACAAGAGGATAGCCTTGTCGCTGTAACATTACCTGAGATAGCTATGGAGCACCCTCAAAATCCCGAACATGGAGATTTCGCTTCGGTGCTTCCTCTAAAGCTAGCTCGAACAATGAAGATGCCCCCTCTAGCCATAGCTGAAGAAATAGCTAAACACATATCACTTCCCCCAGAAATTGACAGTTTTTCTATCGCTCCGCCGGGTTTCATTAATTTCACCTTGAGAGATGATTGGCTGGCCAAACAAATAGAATCAATTCTGACTGCTGGTGAGTCATATGGTGACCTTGCTTTAGGCAAAGGTAGCCATGTCCAATTTGAATTCGTTAGCGTCAATCCCACTGGACCTCTTCACGTAGGCCATGGTCGCGGCGCTGTTCTGGGTAGTACCCTGGCCAATGTTTACTCTGCCGCTGGCTATTGCGTGGAAAAAGAATATTTACTAAATGATCTTGGTCACCAGATAGATGTTTTCAATCGCTCTCTTTATGCTCGTTATCAGCAATGTCTAGGCAAAGAAATCAGCGTACCCACCGATGGCTACCTGGGCAATTACATGATTGACCTGGCAAAGGAAATTGTCGATAAAGAAGGTGATAAATTCCTGGCACTACCAGAAGAAGAGGCGGCTTCGGAGTTAGGCGAAATTGGGCTCAGCAAAATGGTTGAGGAAATCAAACAGGACCTTAAGCTAATAAATGTTGAGTTTGATACCTGGTTTAGCGAAAAAAGCCTCTACCACAATAAGCAATACCACCAAACCATGGAATTATTACAAAGAGAAGGCTATATAATTAGGAAGGACAACGCCATCTGGTTTGAGTCCAGTGCCTTAGGTGAGGATAAGGATAATGTACTGGTGCGCAGCGACGGCTCCCCTACCTATTTTGCCTCCGATATCGCTTATCATTACAACAAGTTTCTGGAACGAAAGTTTGACACTGTGATTGACATTTGGGGTGCCGACCATCAAGGACATGTTCCACGGATGAAGGCAGCAATCAAAGCCCTGGGCAAGAACCCTGAACAGCTCAAGATAATAATCTGCCAACTAATCACTTTAAGGCGTGGCGAGGAAATAATCAGGATATCTAAACGCAGCGGCGATATTGTTACCTTACGGGAATTAGTACACGAAGTGAGGCCAGATGTTTGCCGATTCTTCTTCCTTTCCCGCTCCGCTGATAGCCAGATGGACTTTGATATAGAGCTAGCTAAAAAACAATCAGAAGATAACCCTCTCTATTATATTCAATATGCTCATGCTCGAATCGCCAGCATTCTCCGTCTGGCCAAGCAAAGGGAAATTGATTACATCCAAGGCGACGTCTCTTTGCTCACCACTGGGCCTGAGCTAACTTTAATTCGCCGTTTACTCCTTCTGCCAGAAATAATAGAGGGGGTAGTAAATACTCTCGAGCCTCACCACTTGCCATATTATGCCCAAGATATAGCCACTGTTTTTCACAGTTTTTATAAGCAGTGCAGAGTAGTCTCCAAAGATGAAACACTAACCAAAGCGCGACTCAAATTAGTCAGGGCAACTCAAATTGCCTTAGCCAAGGTTCTCCACCTCATGGGCATGTCAGCCCCTGAAAGCATGTAAGGTGTTTTTTATAACCAGAGGCCTTGCACTTCATCACACTCAGGCGATTTATTCAAGTATTATAAACTTGAATCCAATCCCGCCCTGTGTTAGATTTGTCACACAAACTTACGTAGTTAAAAGGTTTACAACAAAATGACGCAAGTAGAGTTAGCTCGAAATGGCATTGTTTCACTTCAGGTAAAATGTGTGGCTGAAAAGGAGGGCCTACAGGTAGATTTTATCCTGCAAGGCTTAATTGACGGCACAATCGTAATCCCGGCCAATCCTAATCATAAAAATTTGATTCCCTGCGGCATAGGCAAAGGGCTAAGCACCAAGGTCAATGCTAATATAGGTACATCATCAGACCTCTGTGATTTAGACGTAGAACTCAGGAAATTACAATCTGCTATTGATTCTGGCAGTGACACGGTTATGGACCTGAGCACCGGGGGTGACATCTCAGCGATCAGAAGAGCCCTCATAGCCTCCAGCACTGTGCCTATAGGTACCGTGCCCATTTATCAAGCCGGAATTGAAGCCATAGACAAACATGGAACTATCGTGAACATGACTGTTGATGAGATTTTCACTGTAATTGAAGAGCAAGCTAAAGATGGCGTTGACTTCATGACTGTTCATTGCGGTGTAACTCAATCATCTGTGGCACGGCTAAGAAAACAAGGTAGAACAGCCGGCATAGTTTCTCGAGGCGGTGCTTTTCACACTGGCTGGATGTTACATAACGAGAGGGAGAATCCCTTATATCAATATTATGATCGTTTGTTAGAATTAGCCCATAAATATGTTTTCGCCTTAAGCCTGGGCGACGGCCTGCGCCCAGGAAGCATTGCCGATGCTACCGATAGAGCTCAAATCGAGGAGCTAATCATTCAAGGTGAATTAGTAAAGCGCGCCAGGGAAGTTGGAATCCAAGCTTTCGTAGAAGGGCCTGGGCATCTAACACTGGAGCAAATAGCTAGCAACGTTCAACTAGAGAAGAGCTTATGCCACGGAGCACCTTTCTATGTCTTAGGCCCACTGGTAACTGATATAAGTGCTGGCTACGACCATATTAGCGGCGCTATCGGTGGTGCCATCGCCGCCGCCGCCGGCGCAGATTTCTTGTGTTATGTTACTCCCACAGAGCACCTTTCGCTTCCCGATGTAGAAGATGTTAAACAAGGAGTGATAGCCTCTCGCATAGCTGCTCATGTTGGTGACATTGTTAAGGGCGTAAAGGGCGCCAGGGAATGGGACGACAAAATGTCCAGAGCTCGCAAGAATCTTGATTGGAGGGCTCAGGCCGAATTATCTTTAGACCCAGAGCTTTCACGACGGATTCACGGCAAGATTCCCACAATAGAAAAAACCTGCAGCATGTGCGGCAAATATTGCGCCTTGGCACTGGTAGAAAAATACCTGGGAAACCCGCCAGCTAAACACTAAATGCCTCAAGCGAAAATCATTTTTTCTTCGTTGCTTTAGTAAAACTGGTTTATTGGTTGCGGCATTTTTTGGAGGAGGCAACGGTAGCAGCGATGTGGGTGCTGTGGGCATGGGTTGAGAGATATGGGATTCCGAAGGCTCTCTATGTGGACTGGAAAAACGTGTATGTAACACAGAGGGAGCCGACTCTGGAAGAGCAGTTGCCTGGGGAGTTGCCGTTGACGCGGTTTAGGATGGCATGTAAGAAGCTGGGTATAGAAATACTGCCAGCAAGTTCTCCACAGGCCAACGACCGGGTTGTGCGTTACAAGAACCGCTTCTTCCAGATAGAGCCTCAGTCCAACCTGCCACCAGCCAGGAGAAGGGTTATGGTACAAGA
>SDBS01002625.1_pt1 | contig 17892 bp, 16 predicted proteins | sample 2277091 | NCBI WGS metagenome assembly SDBS01 (sample SAMN10404972, study PRJNA504765) | marine sediment metagenome | isolation source: marine sediment core GS10_PC15, 163 cmbsf | place: Arctic Ocean: Southern Knipovich Ridge | collected 2010 | reverse complement strand
AGCTAATTTTGAATCAGTTAAATATAATCCCTAATAAGAAATTAGGGCAAAATTTTATAGTTGATTCACTTTTAACTAAAAAAATTATATCAATTTCTGAGCTCAATGATAATGATATAATTCTGGAAATCGGACCCGGTTTAGGAGCATTAACCGAACGGTTGGTTAAAATTGTGAAGAAAGTTTATGCTGTAGAGATTGATAGGAAATTGACTTCATTTCTTATAGATAAATTTTCGAGTTTCGATAGCATTGAAGTAATTAATGGAGATATCTTAAAAATAGATATCCCTAAAGTAAATAAGGTTATTTCTAATTTACCTTTTACTATTACAGGTCCAATCTTTGAGAAAGTATTTTTTATTGATAAGCCACCTCATGGGATTTTAACTATAGAAAAATCTATTGCTGATAGAATTTTCTTTCGGAATGAATATAAAAATTTTTCCAGAATCACCGTTAGTACTAATTCATTTATGAATCCTATTAGAAAATATAAAGTTTCAAGAAATTCTTTCTATCCTCAACCTAAGATTGCTCTCTCTTTAATTGATATTGCTTCAAAAAATGATATTAATGATTTCTTATTAAATGATAAAAATCGGGAGTTTTATTTAAAATTTCTTGGAGGAATTATGCCCTATAAAAATAAGGATCTTGTTAATGCTTTATATCTATTTTTAAAAAATGGATTTAAATTAGAAATTAAGAAAGATGATATTCTTAGCATTTTACATCAGAATAATATTAAAAATGACAAGTTAAACTCCTTTGAAATCAATGACTTTGTAATAATCTGCCAATTAATTTATAAGATAATATAACTGAAAAAATTCTGTGAGTATAATTAAAAATTTCCCTGAACCAATAATAGATTATGATATTGATAATATTTACAGCCCGGCTGAAGATACTTATTTAATTGTAGACTATTTTAAGAACCATATTGAGCATGATTTCTTAGATGGGATTCCTGTAAAAAAAATTAGAAAAATTTTAGATATGGGAACTGGTACTGGATATATTGCTCTATTTTTTCAGATTTTAAAGAATAATGTTCCAAATTTCAACCCAAATATTTATGCATCAGATATTTTAGAAGAAGCTATAGGCCTTTCTAAACATAATGAGAGTTTAAATAATTTTAATAATGAAATTGAATTTATCCACTCTGATCTTTTTGCTAATTTCCCAAATAATCTTAAACATTCCTTTGACATCATAATATTTAATCCTCCTTATTTACCCTCTTTCAATTCATTTCAACCAAAAGAAAAAAAAAAGAATATAGATAATAGTTGGGATGGTGGAACTCATGGCTTTGAATTATTTACTAGGTTTTTAGACGAAACAATAACTTATTTCAAGCCAGAATTGGATTCCCGTATATACTATATATGCTCCAGTAGAACGGACTTGGATAAATTATATAAAATAATAAAAGACAAAGGATTTAACAATAAGATTTTAGAAAAACGACATGTCTTTTTTGAAGATATTTATTTAAATAAATTAAAGCTTAGTTCTGTTTAAAATGGCCTTCGTGTCCTTCTTTTTTCAATAAGAATGACACCATTCTTATTTAAATGTCTTTTTAAATTATTGAATAGTAAATTAATCTCATCTGGTTTGAATACTGCTCTTTTATGAGCTTCAATTTGAGGGATTGGTAGCCCATAATGTTCATTCATGCTTGAAACCGGTAACAACATCGAAGATATTAAGTCTGCCTTTTCAGATGCTTTCTTAATAGAATGCTTTTCTTCCATAAAAAATTCTATTCTACAGGGGATATCAAATTTAGCTGTTTTGATATAAAATGCATAAAACGAAAGGGGAAAATAGTAGGGAATCTCCTTTTTTATACCAGTATCTCTTATTTTTTCAATGTCTCTCTTACAATTAAATATACAGCTTCTCTCTGATTTGTCAAGAATTCGATTAAATAAGTCTAAATCCGAAAGATAGTCTATAATTTGTCGATAATTAATATTAATAAAATCTGTTAAATCTGTTCCATTTGAATGTAATAATTGGATTGACTCTTGTAACAAATGACAAAGAGCTGAAGTTCTTGTATCTTTGATTGAACCCACTAACAATATTCCATTATCTTTACAATTGAGATATAATTTATGATATTCTCTGAGTAATCTATCATATTTAATAGAAATTTCAGGATCTTTGGAAAAAAGTAAATTTATTGGCATAATCACAATAGAGCCATCGATTATGATAAGATCAATATCACTACTAGTTGATTGTTCAATGAAATTATTTAATAAATTAATTTCCATAAATGTCATATCCATTGAAACCTTGCTCTCAATGACATTTTCTTCTCTGTTAAAATAATTACCTTGCACAGAATAATTATTAAAACCGCTTAAATCTGGAAAATATTTAATCTTTGCACTTTTACCGTCATTATAAAAGTCGTATTTTACACATATGGCTTTTAAAAAAGAAAAATCCACATTCATAAACCTTTTTACTGCTGAACTTCCATCAACGCTTACGATATTTAATCCACTAATACAAGAAGATTCCGCAGATTTCTTTATGTATTTTTCTTTTATGTAAAATTTAGTATAATTTAAAAATTCAGAAAAATCTAAATTTTTGAAATTTTTAAGAATTAAATCAGCAAAATTCTTTTTAGTTTCTTCAAGTTGAATATATTCTTGAGCAATAATCTTTAAATTCTTTGCTAATAATTGTTCCTTTGTCAGACCAATCCTTTTTAAATTGATCCCCTTTAAAGGAAGTTCATCAATTTCTTTAGCGTCTAAATCCGAGAAGTTACCTTTAATCATTTTTAAAGACAATTATGAAAGAAAAAATAATAATAATGATGAGATACTTAATTTTTTGGTTTTTAGATGATTAAAAGGAACATAAAATTGCTGCTTCAAATACAATTAGGAGAGAATCCATGGATTTTAATTGTTTTAATATTTTTAGAACTGTTGTTAATATTAATACCCGGATTGATTGCTAGTAAGATTGAAAAGAGACCGTTTAAAGAACAATTAAAAGATATGGGATTTCGAAAAAATGTTGATTCAATAAGCAAAAACATTTCTAAAATCCTAGCGGGATTAGCCATCGGTTTCCTATTTTTTTTGATTGCAGGTTATATCCTATTCTTTTTTAAATATATTATAGTAGAAAACATACTTGGAACGGATTTTATAAGAGAAGGTGAATCAGGAGCAATACGATCAGAACCTATTCAACCCAATTTTATCCAACTTGTTATAATCGTAATTTTACATATTACTATTATAGGAATTTGTGAAGAAGCTTTTTTTAGAGGATTTATAATTAATAAGTGTGAAGAGAAATTAAAATCAATCTACGTAACCATATTATCTGCCTTTATTTTCGCAATTTATCATGTTCCTCCTTTTTTAGTCCCTATTAGGACTATAATTACTCTTATTGGTTATTTTTTTACATTTGGAGTTTTATTAGCATTAGTGTTTTTCTATTTCAATCACTCTTTAATACCGTGCTGTATAGCGCATTCGACATTTAATATTCTTGCATTGATATTTTAATAGACAATTGATCTCAAAATATAACTTTTTATTGAATTAAAACTAAATAATAATTAATCTAAAATATAATAGATTTATATTTAGGTAGAGAATACATAAAACTATGGTTGACTACGACTACACTTATAAAGTGATGCTCCTTGGTGACGCCTCAGTTGGCAAAACATCACTTACACTAAGATACATTAGCGGATTTTTCCTTGAAGACCTAAAACTGACCATAGGTGTTGACTTTTATTCTAAAACAACTGATTTTAATGGTAAAAAAGTGAAGCTCCAAATATGGGATTTTGGTGGTGAAGAACGATTTCGATTTCTACTCTCCCAATACTGTAAAGGTGCTAATGGAGCGTTCTTTTTATATGATATTACTAAATCTCTAACTTTGGCTCATTTACCTGACTGGACTCAAATAATCAGAGAACATGCTGGAGATATCCCGATAATGCTAATTGGTTCAAAGAAAGATTTAGAGGAATTTAGGGATGTTTCAACTGAAGATGGAGACTTAGCTGCTAAAAAGTATAATTTAACATCCGTCATGGAATTGTCTTCAAAAACAGGTGAAAATGTAGAGCAGGCTTTTGAAATAATGACTAAAATTCTTATTGAAAAAACAAATGTAAAATAATTACACTATTTCTAATTATCAATTTTATGCCAAACTTGCATTTTATCTGGACCTCTATTAGCCCAAGCATAATAAGGTATAGCAGTAAAATTGTTCCCTTGGACTAAATTCCCTCTTATAATGTTCATTCCTCCCAACATAGTGTGATCATAGATTACTTTTAGATTAGGGATTTTTGAAATTTTCATATCCAAAATATCAATTTCCTTATTATCAATTTGTTCTATACAGTATATAAGAGGACCATGAGAAATAGCTATTTTTCCCCGATTAGATTTAATTCTTAAATCACTTTTTTCAAGTTTTGGTACCATTCTAAAATTAATATTTATAGTATCATCATTTTTCCAATTTCGCAATATTTCCAAGTAGGTCCCCGGCATATACGTATCTTGATATTTTTCATTATTAATATACAAATCCATTTCATTACACCATTTAGGAATTCTAAGGAAAATAGAGAATTTTGAAACATTTTTCAAAGACAATAGTAATTTAACATTCCCATTCCATGGAAATTCACTTTCCTGAAGTAATTCTACCCCATTATTCATGAAATTGACTTTACTTCCTATGTACTGGTGAATCCATATTCCCTTTACTGAGCTGCTATAAAGAAATTGTCCTAGAGAAGGAATGATTCGAATAACATTAGTGGGACAACAAGCACATTTAAACCATTCTTTTCTTTCATTATATCCTTGAGAAATCAAAAGGTTCTCATAAAAATATTTTTTACCATCAATAGATTGCCCTACAAGAAACGCATTATAAAGCAGTTTTTCGATTAAGTCAGCATATTTACATTTTCCCGTTATTTGAAGCATCCTCCAATTCCACAAGATATTTGCTATGGCAGCACATGTTTCTGAATATGAATTTTCATTTTTTAAATTAAAATCTTTTTGAAAACCCTCGCTTCCTTTGATTGAACCGGTTCCACCTGTAATATACATTCTCGCTTTTACCATTTTTAGCCATATCTTTTCAAGAACATTTATTAATATTTCTTCTCCTGTTTCAGAATATAAATCTGCTATACCACAATATAAATACATAGCTCTAACACTGTGGCCAACTGGCTCTTTGGCTTTACGAACTGCAACATCTAATTGATACCTCTTTCCATTGAGAGTCTCTGAAATTAAATTAATCCATTCTTTAAGTGATAATTCTTCAAGGAATTCCACTACTTCATCTTTAGCTGGATCCGTTAAATTATTTTCAAGAAAATATTCTTGTTTAATTTTATTAGCTATTTTTAAAGTATCTTGCATATTTAAGAATTCTCGTATCGCATATAGCTTAAAATGAGGAATCTTTCCTCTCATATCTATTAGATACTTAGCAAGTTCAATATATTTTTTATTCTTGTATAAATTGCTTAATTTAAATAACGCCAATTCGATTTCTGGATGTCCAGAGGTTTCTTTTCTCTCCTCTACCAATATTTTTCTAACTATTAAATTAGCAAATTTTTCAGCAACTTTCGATAATTTTTTATCATCCGTTGCATTGTAATGAGCTATTGCTGCCTCGATAAGATGCCCAGCACAATATAACTCATGAAGTTCGAGCAAATTTGTGAATCGTCTTTCAACGAACTTAGTAGAATAAAATGTGTTTATATATCCATCTTTTAACTGAGATTTTTCAATTAATTCAACAATAATATTAACTTTCTTTTGTAACTCTCCATCATTCTCCAAATGTAAATAATAGCACGCTCCTTCAAGCCATTTATATAAATCTGAATCAAAATAGAAATCACCTTTCTGGATTCCCTTTTTTATCCCCGAAGCCACTCGAAAGTTATCTATGTGAAAATCTTCTTCAAGTTTTTGATAAATCAAATTGAGTGAAACATTTCGATTAATACTTTGTCTATTGGACCAAAATTCGTCATTAATTTTAACATAAGAAAAAGGAACATGAAAAAATTTGTTAAAGGAGCGTTTTTCTAAAGGAGCATTCATATTCTTAAAAATTTAATCTTTTTTAAAACCTTATTCATTTCCATATAATTTATTATTGATAATCTCATTGGCGGAGTAAACCTTATTTTAATTAAAAATTTTTCATTCTCTAATGCTCAAACAAAAAAAAATTGTAGATGGAATCTTTCTTGTCTATTCAGATTTTAAATTTTGGTTTAAGTGTGGGGGAATCTTAATAAAAAATAATATTTCGGGAGACATTTTAATTGATTGTAATTGTTATTTGGAAAAGGAAGTTAAAGGGCTCCTTAGAAACAAAATAGATTCTTATTTTGTCTCCCATATGCATTTAGATCACACTTATAATCTTCATTTTTTTGAAGAACTTAATTCGAATATTAAAATCTATTGCCCTTTTCCAGAAAATAAATATTTAACAAATTTTAACATATTTCTTGAAGAAACAGGTCTAAACGAATCTGGATTAGGTGAACTATACCGGAATATATCATTTGAGTCATTAAAATATAAGGAATTAAATTCTGTGATAGGATTTACTCCTGGAGTAGAATTCGCATATGATGATGTTAAAATAAAAACAATTCATGTCCCAGGTCATTCACCAGGCCATACAGCATTTATAATCGAAGATACAAAAGAAAATAAAAGAAAAATATTATTTGCTTCTGATATAGGTTTAACACAAAGAGGCGCTTGGTATGGATATACATATTCAACTCTAAAAGATATAAAAGAATCCGTTAAAAAACTTGAAAAAATTTATCTTAATGATGATTTTATAATTGCAAGCAGTCACGGTCCTATTATTTTCGAAAGAAATCCTGAAATTTTTAACAATATTATAAGAAAATTAGATGATATTGACCATAAACTCCTAACTATCTTAGACGATAATAAACCTAAGAGTGTAGATGAGTTAATGTATAAAGGACTTATATATGAGGAAGATCAGACGAATCAATTGGATGACGACCCTTTATTAAGCCATAAAAGCTTTACTTCTTTCTTAGAGCGCAATATGATAATGAGTCATATTAATGATCTCGTAGAACGAAAAAAAATAATTGAAATTGACAATAAAAGTTGGATCTTAAACAGTTAATAAAATTTATTACAATTTCGAAGTTCGAATCTTTTCAAAAAATTCTTTTGATGGAGCTGCGCTGAAGAAAAACATATTAATCACTTGATTTCTGAAGTCATTATCAATTTCTGCTAACTTGAACATTATATCGAGATTTTTTCCCTTATTTTCATAAAAGAACTCTACTAAGGAACGTTTTAATTTGAAGTTTCTAATTATTTTCTTAATACTAGGATGTTGCTTGTATAATTTTAGGGTCTTCTTAGAAATATTATCCTCATTTAAAGCTTTGATTGCTGTTTCAGCAGCTACTTGCCCGGATACTATACTTGGATGTATACCCTCTCCACTAATAGGAGATACAAATCCGGCAGCATCACCAATAATCATTATATTCTCTCCAAACATGCTTTTTTCTAATATCCCTTTAGCAGCAAGCGGAAATGATCCTGTCCAAATAGTTTTATAATCAGTGGCTGAAAAATGCTGTTTAATATTCGGATGGTTTACAAATTCTTCATAAATCTGGTTTAAATTATAGTTGATATTATCTTCTGCAAAAGTACCGCACCCAATATTAACCCGTTTACTATCAATAGGAAAAACCCATCCATATCCTTTATATGCTCTAAAATAAAGATAAAGCTTTTTCTCGTCGAAATCTGTTTTACCTTCAATTATCGAACATTTAGCTAACCCAATATTCTCTACTTTCCAACGCTCTCTCAAACCTGATCTCACTGCTAGTTTTGAACTCATTCCATCGGCAATAATTATAATTTTTCCTAGATATTCTTTTATTCCTGTGGGAGTTTTGGTTTTAATACCAATTTTTTTTTGGTCTTTTACTACAAAATCAAATGAAAGGTTTTTATCAAATAATTCTGCCCCTGCTTCGACAGCAACTCCCCTGATTAAATTATCCATTTCTAATCGGTCCATTACTATGGACTCTTCACCAGGACCTTTCCAATTGTATTCTAATTTATGATAATCGGCAGAAAACATGAATGCACCCGTTTTTATTACAGGATCCAATTTTCTTATCTGGGGATAATATTTAGCCATGATTCGAGCACTCACACCACCACCGCAGGGTTTTCTCCAATCAATATCCCTCTCGATTAAAGCAACTTTAAAACCATTTTTAGCTAATACTTCAGCACATCTGGAACCTGCGGGACCCGCTCCTGAAATTACTACATCATACATGAAAATCACAATTGGATAAATGTTGTTAATTTGTTTTGTTTAATCAAATTTAATTTTTATTTTTTATTATTGAGATAAAATCCTTAGGCGGAGCCTGACCAAAAATAAACGTATTTATTACATTCTGTTTAAAATCTTCATTCTCTTCGGCTATCTTAAAGGTCCTATTAAGATTTTCTCCTTCATTTTCATAGAAGAAATTTACAAATTTACGTTGGAATTTAAACGTTCTAATAATGGTTTTGATTTTTGGATGTTGTTTGAATTCTTTAAGAGACTTTGCTGTAAAATCTTCTCTTTTTATGGCATTTATCGAAGTTTCACCCGCTACTTGACCAGATACAATTGCAGCATGAATCCCTTCTCCACTGATGGGTGCCGTAAATCCAGCAGCATCCCCTATTAGAATAAGATTATCATCATATAGACTTTTCTCTAAAACTCCAGTAGCAGGTTCTGGATATGAGCCAGACCATATTGTTTTATAATCCCCTTCTAACAAAAAGTATTTATCACGCAACTCTTGGAGGAATTCTTTAAATAACTTACTTACATTATATTTTAAATTATTTTCATAATAAGTAATTGAACCAACATTAAATTTTTGTTTATCTATAGGAAATATCCAACCGTATCCATACTCCTTAAAAAAAAAGTATATCCCTTTCTCGTTTAAGTTATTTTGGCCTTCTAAAATCTCTGCTTTCCCTATGCCTATATCTATAGGGGTCCATTTTGGCCTTAATCCAGATTTAATCGCTAATTTGGAACTCATCCCATCAGCAACAATAATTAATTTTGATAAATATTCCTTCTTTCCCGATGGAGTACGTGTCTTAATTCCAACTCTTCTTTGATCTTTATATAAAAAATCATATGATGCGTTTTTATCAAAAAGCTCAGCTCCAGCATCCACGGCTACATTTCTGATCAGATTATCAAATTCTAACCTATCAACCACAATTGGACTAACCTCTGTTTCTTCAAAAGTATGCTCGAGTTTATGCCCATCCGCAGAAAACATAGCAATATAATTTTTTTTAACAAAATCTATTTTTTTTAATTGCGGATAATACTTGTATATACTACTTCTTGGTATTCCCCCGCCACACGGCTTTCGAAAACTAATATCTCTTTCAATTAACGCAACATTATAACCTGCTTTTGCTATAACTTCAGCACATTTCGAACCTGCTGGACCGGCTCCCGAAATAATTACATCATACATAAAAATCACATCTAGACTATTGATGTTAATTTCATTTTTTTAATAAAATTTACTTTATCTTTAAGATATAGTTCTTAAAATAAAAAAAAATAAAAATTATTATTATTAGTTAAGAAATTTTTTTATATTTTTGTACCACATGAAACACAAAACTTTTGATTTACCGCTAGTGGGTTACCACAATTAGGACAAAAATTCTTGTCTGTTTCTATAGGGGTTGCTCCAGGGGTTGGTGATTGGACCTTATCTTTATATAAATTTCTTAGAGCTGATAAATTAAAATATCCAACAATTTGTAATATAAATCCAACAATTCCAACAAAATTTATAATATATATTAAAAGACCACCAAGAGCAGCCACAGTATTAATTATTACAGCAATTTTCAGGAAATTAGATCCGCTTTTTGCATCATTAGCTATTTCATAAGGGAACATACTACTATTTTCTTTAAAAAAAGAGTTCAAATTAATCCAAGCTACAATTTGAAGCATACCCATGAATAAGGATACTATTAGAATTAATCTTGTACCAGCTACCTGAAAATCATATATGCGTGCATTTGCCCTCTCCTGCATTCTTACTTCATCACTTCCATAAGCCATGATTCTATTTATGCTGAATTGTAAGTTAATTAATAAAAGAACAAAAATAATCACCCCTACTAAAAAGATTATATAAGAAATGAGGAAAAAAGAGCGATACTCTTTTAAATTCTTATTCTTTGACTTTTTATTAATTCTCTTAATATTACTGAGTGATGAAATTGCTTTTGAATAAAGTATTATTAGTGCAACAATGTTCACAATTGGAATGATTAATAAAATTGTACAGATTGCAATAGTACGCATTTTACTTCCAAATTTAGTAAATTCACTTTTCACTTCGTCATCTATCATTTATATTCACTCCCCCTCATCTGATGTACCTTTTAAAATAGGAATAATAGAAATAATCGATCCTCCTACTGAAACAATCCCCCCGATTAAAGCAGTATAATAACCATAACTAAGCGTAATCCGTACCTTTTCCGCGTCCTCTATTATATAATTAATAAAATCAGTCGTAAAATAATAATTATAATAATATCCTCTAAAATCCATGGAAAATATTGCTTCCGTATATGAAATCATCGCAAGAATAACTAATAATCCCCCAATCAACCCCTTAATTAAATCAAACTCTGAATCTCCGCCTGCATTCATTATAACAAGCATAGCACCCATAATTATTATCATCATACATATCGTTCCAAAAATATCAATATCGTAAAAATAAAGTTCATCGGGCTCTCCTTTTTCTTGTAAAAGATATTGACCAAAAATCCAGTAGTAAGCAGTAAATTTAGTACCAGAATCTGGGTAATGATATATATATGTAATCAAAAATACTGGTAAAAATACTGAAATAATTGATATTAACCCACCTATTATGCATACAACCTTCTTTAACATAAGGATCTCATTTTTTAATTTTTAAAGATAATTGAATATTGGTAATATAAATTCAATTTACCTATATATAAATCTTTAGTCTCTTCTTTTTTATCAGCATTATAATCAAGGCGGCTACAATTCCACTTATCGCTAGTGTACTTGCTATTACAATTACTCTTATGTCATCAATTCTCCGAGATCTTGGGTCTTCATCATCGACACTATCGTTTTCATCATCATCTTCTCCAACAACAACAATGTCAGGCGGGGGAACGTTTTTTATTATAGATACTTTATCAAAAACGAGATTATTAGCTCGATCCTTTACAAATATTGTGTAATTTATCACGCCATTTTTAAAATCATACCACTCACCATTTATTGTTGTAGACACAGTATTAATTCCGTCAGTTATTTCCCACCAGTAAACTGCAAGCTCCCCACTTAATGAGCATCCATAATTGGGAGCCTGCTTATATTCCGTACCATCCACTAAATAATTTATTCTCACCCATGGGTTCCTTTTATCAATTATTATATTTACTGAATCAGAATAAATATTTCCATTCGTATCATTGCAATAAAAACTAATAGTTGGTGTGTCTCCATCTGAATATTTTTTCCATTCGATATCATCAAGTGTTCCATTGGTAGTAAACGAGATATTTATTGCTCCGCCATCGAGAGTATACCATCTAGCATGAACATTAGAAAAATTGATGAAGACTGTGAAATTAGGAGGCTCAATCCCACAATACTGATTAACATGTGGAGAAAGTATAGTTATATTCGAGATAGAACTTATTTTTAAAGGAGAATCAAGATTATCTAAATTAATCATATCTTCATTTTTATAATACACATTGGAATCTTGATTTAAGTTAAAACTTACTGCCTCCTCTGAATTATTTTCCTCCATTACGGGACTTTCTATGGCAAAATAGCTTAATACGAGTGAAGAAACTAAGAAAAAAACTACTATATTCCTAAACTTTTTGTTAATCTGCAAAATTTAGATACCTATGGACGTCAAATAATACAATCTTGTAACTATATTTATATTTTTTCAAAAGTTTTATAGTCCTCATGCGTAAGATTAACAAAATTATCTTCATTTGATTCTTTTATTAAGGTTTTCACGAATAGATCTATGGACAAGCATACTTAAAGAAGTCGTTAATAAAAAAGCTTTGTACACGAAAGAAATAAAAAGGCTCAAAAAAAAATCACAAGGATTATTTTAATGTTTTGTCAGAGAATATCAAAAGTCTCCCCTTTGAAATAAATTAAAAGAAAAAAAGAAAAAATTATTTGATTTTTAAATTGCTAAACTCATTCGGAAAAAAAATTGCTTAGATTAAATTAAATCAATAGCGATTTTCATATCTGCCTGCGTAACTTTTTTCCTTCCTGAATGCTTAGCAATATCGAGGGCGCAACCAGTTAATGTTTTTGCGTACTCCTCGAGGTAGTCCATTAATTTGTCGACCGCAGCGCGGCTCACGATTTCTGCTCCTGCTTTTTTCATGAGTGCTCTTAACGGCGACCAAGCGAAAGCTGCCATATCTTTTCATTCCTCCACTAATTTTTAATATTGGTTTATTTTACTAACGATAAACTATATTTCAGTTAAATACCTTAACTTTTTTACTTTTTATAAATTTTAAAGTATTTAATTTAAAATTGGTATTACTCATATATAAATGTGTTGTTTGATCATTGATAATCCGAGTAATTTAATTAATCAAATTTGGTCGACAAAAAAAATCACCCATTTTTTATCTAAAATTTTTTACTAATGAATATCTGCCAGATACTTTGATCAATATTTGAGAATATATGAAGCAGTTTGATCAAAAGATGCTTATACTATAGTATAACACAATGGAATATCTTAACCATTATTATAAAAATCAAGTACAAACAAAAAGATCTTGATGTGTATCATACTAAACTTAGAAGAGAAATATATTTTGATAAAGCTATTTATATTTTTAGTATAAGCTAAAAATATTTCAACCAAAAACTTATTGCTCAAATGATTTAATTTTTTTAGTTGACTCCTGCTCAACTCTTTTAAAAAATACACCTTTGTTTTAGTTGATATTTATCTCATATTCTAAGATTTTTTGGAATCATATAGTTGATAAGTAATTAACATTAGGAAAGAGATTTTTAAAAAAAAAGAAAAATTGCCATCAGCTTAATTTAAGCTGTGAAGTACAATTTTCGTATTTAATTTTAAAATCTTTTTCTTTTTTTTTTAATTATGCTTTTATTTTAGAAGTAAGTTATTAATAATTTAGTTTAACTTTGTTTGCCTGATATTCAGGACATATAGTAAACTCTGGGAACTTATTGCATAAAAAGTTCTTTTTAGGCAGAGTACATTTATCGTAAAACGCGCAGTTTAAGTTAATAATAGGTTCTAAATTTGTTTTAGAAATTATATCTAATATCATGCAATTGTACCTCTTCTTGGATCTTTAACGATAAATTCTCTAAATTCATGGTTATTGTCATCAATAAACTCCCAAAATTCGTCATATATCTCTTCTAGTGTCATCTCTTTTCTTTTTGGGCTCTCTTCACTTTTCTCCTCTCGCTTTAATTGTTGAGGCTCTTCTTTTTCTAGAGTGTCTTCGTTTTTATTTTTATTTTGATTGTCTGTATCGTTTTTTTGAGTTTCTTGGGGATCATATTCTACGTGATTCCCTTGGAAATTAATTTCATTAAAAATTTTTTTATCGTTTTCTCGAAGATTTGTAAAAGGGTCTTCTTTTTCTTTTATTATATCGTCGGAAAATTCAAAATCTACCCTTTGATATCCTCGAACTATGAAATTTGCATCAATAAAAGCTTGAAAGTGATGTTCACAGACTTTATTTTTAGGTATAGATATAGTTGTCAATTGCCCCGATTGATTTATTACTGATTTAGCAATTTTTAATTTTTTTGACGTTTTACAGACAGGGCAAAAAAATCGAATTGGAATAGGTACATTTATCTCGTCTGTTTTAACGATTTTTTTTGGTTTAGCGACAGCCATATTTATGAAATAGTAATTTTAAACCTTTTATATTTAAACACCCCGAAGAATTATTAGAAAATCATGCTCTAAAGCATATTAATGAATTTTTAATAATAAATGAAAATTTCTTGGAGTTGATAAAGAAAGAAAAAAAATCAGTTTTAATCTCTGATAAATCTGTCATATAATGACATGGTCACAATTAGACCTTAAGATTTTGTATCATATATTATTAAAACGTTTTATTTTCCTTCCATATTCATGAAGCGCTAGGAACGCCTTACCTGCCCTTCTAACAGATGGAAAAGTGATGAATCCTTCTTTACTCAATATATCAAAATACCTTTCTCTAACTTTACTTCGATAGTTCGGTAAAATTAAGAGGAAGATCTTATTCAACGATTCTGTAAAGTCTCTTATTTGTATTAGATTATCTACATGGCGTTTAAAAGATTCAGACTGTGCATAATCATCTGATACCCCCGTCTCAATCATTACTACATCAATATTACCTTCAGCAATCGCAACTTTTGCCAGATCAACATACTCTTTGGTTCCTGATATCCATGGGAGGTCTAATGGATTCTTTACACTTCCTAAAACGATTGGATGTATTTTCATTAACTTTTCTAATACCTCTCCCTCGAAATAGGGTACTTTTAATCCAATTTCTGTTAACATGTTTGTATCTATTATTCCAAATCCACCAGACCAAAGAACCAATAGAGCATTTTTTCCTTTTGGATAAATTACTATTTCATTCTTATCTTTATATCTTTTAATTATTTTATCAAATATATAGAGATAATCAACCATATCATCAAGAGATGTTGGAACATTAATAACCGGTGTTTGTTTAACAATTCCTTTCCAAATATTTTGATTTGTACCAATCGAACCAGTATGTGATAGAGCTGCTTTCTGAGATCTATCTGTACTTCCTCCATTAATAAACAATACGGGTTTTTTCATAGTTTTTAATGTATTCAAGAGTGTTTTTCCCTCTTTTTTATGATATTTTGAAAAACCTTCAAAATATACACCAATTATATCCGTATCCTTATCTCTCTCATAATAATGTAAAAAGTCGGAAATTTGTAAGTCTAAACAATTTCCACAACTTACACCTTTTGAAAAATTAAGATCAAATCGGTTGTGAGCAACTCGGAGAATTTGAGAATGGAGATCTCCTGATTGAAAAACAAGGGAAATATTCCCCGGTTCCGTTGGTAGATCTTCCTCGTAAGACAAATGTCCCGGGACTGAATAAACTCCCATACAATTCGGCCCGAGAAATCTTGTTTTAACACCATCACCATTTATAATGTCATAAAGTTCTTTTTCAATTACTAATCCCTCTTCATCAGATTCACCCAATCCTGCTGTAAATATGTGAATAGTACGAATCTTTTTCTGAGTTAACATATCTTTTAAACTCTGGATTATTCTTCCTCTTCCTATAGCTAGTATTAGATGATCTATAGTGTCTACCGGAAGTTCGCTTATAGATTTATAGCACTTCATTCCAAAAACTTCTTCTTTTCGCGAATTAATTAAATATAAATGGCTATGGTCGAAATTTTGTTGTTTTAATCCAGTAAAAAAAAATTCGAATCTTTCACTTGCTCCAAGCATAGCTACAGTTTGAGGTTTGAATAAATAATCTAAAGAAATTGGGCTCTCATTATTCATAGTACAAAAGTAAATTAATCATTATCTTTAGAATTTCAGATTTTTTTTAATAAAAATTTATAATAAAATAAGAGATTTTCATTAAGATTTGTTCAAATTCTTAAATGTGTTTCTTTTCATCCCGTACTCATAGAGGGCCAAATATGCTTCTACAGCTCTTGGAATTGAAGGATACACTATAAATCCATCATTAGTAAGCATATCGTAATATTTCTTCCTATTTTCATCGGGATATTCATAAAGTATCAATATCAATACTTTATTTTGAGAATCTACAAATTCTTTTATTTTTAGTAGGTTAGCGTATAGTCCAATTCTGTTCTCGGATTGTAAGTTTGAGGCTGTATCAGTCTGCATTATGATAAGATCTATATCTTCTGATATTGCAGCTTTGACTATTTCTAAATATTCTTTTCTCATTTCTATATATGGCATATCTAATGGATTTGATAAGCTTCCTACTTTAATAGAGTATATTCTGCGTAATTTCTCAGCGATTTCTCCATCAAAATTTGGCACATTTAGTCCCAACTTAATCAGAACATCAGTTGCTAATATTCCAAAACCACCAGACCATAGGATTACTAGTGAATTTTTTCCTTTTGGATATAAGATTTCCTCAAATTTTTTACCCTGCTTTTTAAACTTATTAATATACATATAAAACAAATATGTATAATCTAAAAGTGATTCTAGAGAACTAGGTACTTTAATAATCGGCGATTGTTTATATACCGCATCCCATATTTTCTGTTTGGTTCCCAATGTTCCTGTATGGGTTAAAACTGCTGCTTGACCTCTTTCAGTTTCTCCTCCTCTCATAAACAAGACAGGCTTCTTCATAGTTTTTAAAATTTGAAATAATTTCCTTCCTTCCTTTGGATGATAATTTGAAAATCCTTCGAAATATACTCCGATTATATCTGTATCTTCCTCGTTATTTAGATATTGTAATACATCAGAGATTTGGATATCTATAGTGTTACCTATACTAACTCCCCTTGAAAATCTTAATCCATATCTTAAGTCTCCAAATTTAATAAATCTTGTATGTAAGTCACCCGACTGAAAAATTAAAGCGATATTTCCCAGTTCTGGGGGAAAATATTTCATGTAAGCGCTATAACCAGGTGCGTACACACCCATACAATTCGGTCCAACTAATCTTGTATTAATATCTTCCCTATCAAGCATTTTTCTTATTTCAGTTTCAATTTTAACTCCTTCTTCATCAAATTCGCCTAAGCTTCCCGCAAAAATGTGTATTGTATTAATTTTCTTACGAGAAAAAATATCCTCTAAACTGGTGAGTAATCTGTCTCTTCCAAGCGTTATTATAAGATGGTCAATTTCTTCTTCTGGAACATCTGAAAGTGTTTTATATACCTTTAAATCAAACAATTCCTCTCTTTTTGGATTGATTAGATAAAGTTTTTCTTGGTCAAATCCTTGATTTTTGATACCCCCCACAAAATGCCTAGATCTCTCACTAGCCCCATAAATTCCAATAGTTCTAGGTTTAAACAACGCGTCTAAAAATTTAGGTTTATTTTCTTTATCTGTCATTTTTTCATCCAATTTTTAATTCTTTTATTCGTTATCTAACATTTTTCTTAACTTCATACCATGGTTATAAAAGGCTAAAAATGCTTTTAGGCCATTTCTTAAATCTGAATACACCAAGAAACCATCTTTAATTAACCTCTGATAATACCTTTTCCTACCGCTGGTGGGAGTGTTAGGTAAAATAAGGATCATTATTTTATTTAATGACTCTACATAATCCCTAATTATTTTAAATGTATCGTACATGAGATCAAAACTTTTCTTATCACGGCGTCGAGCATCCGTATGCATTATTACAAGATCGATATTTTCTGAAATTGCTGCTTTACTTAAAGCAACGTACTCATCAGGTCTTCTGTGCATGATCCAAGGTAAATCGAGAGGATTAGAAAGGGATCCAACTTTTATATTATATACGTTTTGTAATCTTTCTTTTGTTTCACCATCGAACAATGGCATATTTAATCCAAATTCTGATAGAGTATCTGTAT
>SDBS01002624.1_pt1 | contig 17901 bp, 16 predicted proteins | sample 2277091 | NCBI WGS metagenome assembly SDBS01 (sample SAMN10404972, study PRJNA504765) | marine sediment metagenome | isolation source: marine sediment core GS10_PC15, 163 cmbsf | place: Arctic Ocean: Southern Knipovich Ridge | collected 2010 | reverse complement strand
GCGTTTTCCAATTTTTCAGATATTTGATCTATTTTACATTCTAAAGCAAGAGCAATTCTTTTATGACTTGCTAAAAGCCCCCCAACTACTGGTATTGAATATCCTTTAATTTTAGAAAAATAAATTGCCTCGCCTTCCATTCTTTCCAAGGTTGCTAAAATGCTACCTAATTCCCACTTTATATTTATTTCTTTATTAATTGTTATTATCTGATTATTATCTTTTAATACTTTCAAAAAGCTCCTTAAATCATGAATTTTTTCCATTTAGATCACCTCTTTCTCAAAAATACTTATAGATTTTATATAACTCTCATCATTTACTTACTGGATTAAATTAAAAAGGGATAATTTATTTAATAAAATAGAATGTATATAATTAACCTTCCTAACGTCACTGCATGCTGCTTTACCTGGCGCTTGTTCTATATACTCAATTCACGCGGTACAATAAAATTTATAATAACGATTAGAATATACTTTAAAGAATATTTTGTACAATATTACAACAAATCAGGGATATTGGTTAATCTAAGAAGTGCTTATTTTAAAATTAATTTTGACGGTTTTTTTCGCTTAAGAATAGCATATTCGAAATTTTATTGATTTTAAATTGTACATTTAGTAAAAATTTTCTTCCATTTTTTCCCTGTATGTAAAAATATTTTTAGAATTTTTTACCACTAATATCCTTTTCATTTATTCATTTTTAATTAATTAAATTTGCAACCACTTTACCCACATATGGTGCCAACGTGATACCCATTCCACCATGCCCAAAAGCAGCGAAAAGTCCTTGAATTCCAGGGATAGCTCCCATGAAAGGACCATCTGTTCTAACAGGCCTTATGCCTGAAAAAGTACGAATTAAGTTTGTAGTTTTTAAAATTGGAAATCGATCAGTTGCTTTTTTAGCTATTTTAAAAACAATTTCACTTTCTATTTCCAAATCAGTTTTTCCTAATTCTGCAGAAGTGCCTATTAAAATATTATTATGAAGAGTTTTTTCTATAGCTAAGTTTATACTAGATTTCTCATTCTCTTCTATAAAACCTGCTGATAATACATTGATATTCATATCTATAAAGCTTTTTTCAGTTATTAATACAGTTCCTTTTGAGGGTATTAAACAACAATCAAATTTCAATGGTTTAAGCAATTCATTTGTTTCATAGCCAGCGCATACTATAACCGTAGAAGACTTCAGCTCAAATGATTCAGTTTTAACTCCAAAAATCATGCCATTTTGTACTAAAATTTCCTTAACTTCTTGATTTTTAAATAATTTGCCTCCGTTTGTTTTAAATTTTTGTAAAAAGCTATTAATTATATTAAAAGGGTTAACAATTCCGTGCAAACCCCCACCAGCAATTGCTGCACCCAAAAAAGGACCAGAAATAATTGGCAAAATTTTCTTTACTTCATTACAACTTTTTAGATTTGCATCCATATTTCTATTGTTACATTCTTGAACTAATTCATCAATGAATTCCATTTCTTTTTCATTTTCAGCTAAAAATAGTATTTTCCTATTTTGATCCTTTTCTAATTCCACCTGAAGTTCATTATCAAGTTCTTTATATAAATATAAACTCTCAATAGCCTGGTCTAATAGTTGTCCTTTCTTCCCTAAATAGCTTAACCCTCCATTACATGCACCTGATGCACCAGCTGCTGGAAAATTTTTTTCTAAAAGCACTACATGATGCTTTTTTTTACTTAAATAATAAGCCAACGCACACCCTATTATTCCCCCACCCACAACAATAGAATCACAATTATTTTTTTCCATTTACTCCCCCTGAAATGTTATTAATTTCTACTTTTATACCAGCCATCATTAATCCAATTTGTTCTCTAATCACATGTTTAGCATCTATAATTTTCATAATTTTTCCTTCATAAAGAACCGCGATTCTATCTGATAAATTGATAATTTCATCAAGATCGGTGGACACTAACAAAACTGCGCAACCATTATCCGCTGATTCTAATATTTTTTTATGGATATATTCAACAGCACCAACATCCAAACCTCTGGTTGGTTGTGCAGCAATTAAAATACTAGGCTTCTTGCTTAGTTCACGTGCTAAAATAGCTTTTTGCTGATTTCTTCCTGAAAGTAATTTAGCAAAAACTTCTTCATCATATACCCTAATATCATATTCTTTTAGCATATTTTTAGCATATTTTTTTATCTCTTCCGGCTGTAATCTTCCTTTAATAGAATAAGGTGCTTGATAATGATTTTCCAAAATAAAATTTTCAAATAAAGCCATTTCTAAAATAAGACCTGTGGTTTGACGATTCTCTGGTATGTGGGAACCACCTAACCGCCTTAATTTACTAGGTTCATGATTTATTATCGATTCACCTGCTAATAATATATTACCAGATTCTGCTTTTCTTAAACCCGTTATGGCTTCAACAAGTTCTTTTTGACCATTACCGCTTACTCCAGCAATACCAAAAATTTCCCCTTCTTTTATCTCAAAAGATACACTTTTTAGTTTTACTAATTTTCGAGTATCTCTCACTTTTAAATTATTAATTTTTAAAATATTTTTACCATTCTTATGTAGTTTCTTATCTATGTTAAAAATAACTTGCCTACCTACCATTAAGTTAGCTAATTTATACTTATTAGTTTTCTTTTTAAAAACAGTTTTTTGTAGCTTTCCTTTACGCAAAACTGTAATCCTATCACTTATCTCCATTACTTCATTCAATTTGTGGGATATAAAAATAATTGTTTTATTTTGCTCTTTTAACAAATTTAACATTTCAAATAATTTTTCAGTTTCTTGAGGAGTAAGAACAGCTGTAGGTTCATCTAGAATCAATAATTCCGCGTTTTGAAACAACGCCTTTATAATCTCTATTTTTTGTTGTTCACCTACGCTTAAATCAGCAATTTTTTTCCAAGGATTTATACCAAAATTATATTTATTTGATATTTCAACAATCTTCTCTTCCACATCTTTTAACTTAAGAAATAAATTCTTATTCGACCTATCACCGATTACAATATTTTCAATAACATTAAAACTAGAAACCAACATAAATTCTTGATGAATCATCCCTATATTATAACCAATTGCATCTTTTGGCGAATGAATTTTTATTTCATTCCCTTTATATATAATATTTCCTTCATCTGCTTCATATAAACCATAAAGAATATTCATTAAAGTGCTTTTACCAGCTCCATTTTCTCCTAAAAGAGAATGAATTTCATTTTTTAATATATTAAGACTGATCTTATCATTTGCTAATACACCTGGAAATTTTTTAGTAATATTTTTTAGTTGTAAAAGAACTCCCATATAAACCTACTCTCCTTATAAATCAAATTTACTTCATCTAAACTTACTTGTTCGAGAATTACATTACATTATTAGAAAATGAATCAATATTTCGAAACATCGGAAACATAAAAACTTATTAATATATTTATGGGTTTTTTAAAATAGCAATATTATTACCATTTAATCTATGCTTTTCTGTGAGAGTGCAAGGCTATTATTGTACAGTATAATTATAAGTCTAATGTTTCCTTTGCTATTGAGCTAAAATTTTCTCTAATTTTGTGGCTCCTATCTTACTTAATTTACTAATTGATTTTTTCTACTCTCTAAATATCATTAATCTTTTTTTTTAGAGGGAGGAGTCATAAAATACCTTCACTCCCCCCTCTTTTTTTTAAAATCTTATTTTACCCATTGATCAATTGTCGCTACTATTATTGTTCCTTCAATAATATCCTTCTTAGTTTTATTCATCAGATCTTTAACTTCTTGAGGTACCATATTATCTAAACCATGAAATGATGAAAAATCAGTAGATCCATCCTTTAAACCAAACTTATAAACAACCCCAGTAAACTTATTACTTTGAACAATATCTAATGCTAATTCAAATAATTTACTTACATTTCTTAAACTACTTGTAATAATTGTATCAGGTGCCAAAAAATTTTGATCCGCTGTATTACCAATTGCATATACTCCTGCCTCCTTACAACCTTCATATGCTCCGTGGGCTGCTGCATCACAATTCACATGTATAATATCACAGCCTTGATCAGATAAGGCTAAAGCTGCTTCATTGGCTTTATTAATATCACTCCATGAACCGATAAAGGTAGCATATACTTCAACTTCATCATTTACAGATTTTGCACCAGCTTTAAAAGCTGATAACGGTCTTACTAAAGAAGGGATTTCAAAAGCTGCGACAGCACCTAATTTATTAGTTTTAGTCAATTTCCCTGCTAATATTCCAATAATATAATCTGTTTCCCAATTAACGAATTTTAAAGAAGCATAATTATCACCAAATACTGCTCCATTTATAATAAAAAAATAAGTATCTGGAAAATCAGGAGCTACGGCGGAGATTGGATCGCCAAATTGAAAACCGTGTCCAAAAACAATATCATACCCTTTGGCCGCGAAATCTCTTATATTTGTTTCAATATCTGCTTGAGCTACTTTTTCTGCAAAAGCTATTTCACTAACATTCCCAGAACTTTTTAAGCCTTGTAAAGCGTTATATGCTGCAGCATTCCACCCTCCATCATTTATTGATCCAGGTAGGACTAAAGCTAACTTTAATTCTCCTTGATTTGAAGCAACTGATGTTATTCCGGATACCAAAAAATAAATTAACAATAAAGTTTGAATTAGTCAAAATAATTTGGAAAATATTTTTCTATTTTCAATAATCATTTACATCTAATATATTTTATTTAATAATCATTTTTTTCCTAACACATTAAGCTCTACTGGATATAATGGAAATCTAATTGTATCAGGTAAAACATCTTTCTTTTTAATGCCAGTCATTTCAGAAATAATATCTCGGATTAATGTACTACAGGTTCTCCCCTGACAGAGCCCCATCCCTGCCCTAGTTCTTATCTTAATAGTTTTAATAGTTATATGTCCTTCTCTAATTGCTTCTCTTATTTCTTCTTTGGTAATTTCTTCACATCTACAAATAATTTTTTTAATGCAGTTGTTCTCATTGTCTTTAGACATCGTCTTTTATCCTTTCTATAGAGCGAATCTGATTGATATATTCTTTATCACAAACTATAGTAACTACTGCAGTTTTATCAAAATTAGTTTTTTGATTTACTTTAACAACTTCAACCTCGACAATGGGTTCTCCTTTTCTGTTGACCCCCATAAACCTTCCACTAACTTTCGGATAAGGCAAATATTCATAAGGAAAAGAGATGACAGCCTTTTCAGAAGAGTAATTATAATTAAGCACAAAAATCGCCTGCCCGGGGCAAGAAGCGATACATGCACCGCAACCTTTGCATTTGTTTTCATCTAAATATGGTAAATCAGTGATATGTGGATTTATATTTATTGCTTTAAATGGACAAGCAGCAACACAAGGATCACAAGGGATTTCCTGAATACATTCAATACAGGCCACTGCTCCCTTTTTAATTCTACTTAAGGATGGATAACCTGGAAATTCTTGAAATTCTTTCAAAGAAGGAATACTTCCATAATTTTTTAATTTAGTATTTTCCTTTAATTCTATACAATCTCTTTCTTGATATCTCATTTCTTTTCGTTGGGAGGATAATAAAATCCTTTTTTTCGCAATAGAACGTTTATATCCAAAAGGCCCTCTTCTTAATTTGTTAAGTCTATTCCAATAATCTTCTTTTAATTTTGCAAATCTATTACTATCTATATATCCTAAGGATGCTGCTACACTAATACCCGCAAGACGCCCCTCGTCAAGTGCGCTATTGGCTTCCTCAATTCCGGATAAATCGCCAGCAATATAAATTCCCTTTTCGGTAGACTCCATATTATTATCATGTAAAGGTAAAAAACCGCCTAAATCCGGAAAAAACTTAAATTCGCATCCTCCTAAACTTGCTAATTGCCCATTAGGGTTTAATCCTACAGAAATGCATACCGTATCTACCGTAATGCTCTTTTCTGTTCCTTCTATGGGATGCCAATTTTTATCCAATGCAATAATAATTGCTTTTTCTACACTCTTATTCCCTCTTGCTTCTTTAATAGTATGACCAGTATAAATTGGAACACCAGATCTTATAACTTTCCCTGCATGAACCAAATATCCAGTTATAAATGGCGCTGCTTCAACAATACCCACCACATCTGCTCCGGCTTGTAGTAATTGATAACTTATAATTAAACCAACGTTACCAGAACCTACCATAAGAATTCTTTCTCCAGGTAGAACTCGTTCAATATTAATTAAAGTTTGAGCAGCTCCGGCGCTCATAACCCCTGGCAAAGTCCAACCCGGAAACGAAAGAGCTTTCTCGATCCCCCCTGTTGCTAAAACTATCCTTTTAGCCTTTAATAATTTAATTTCTCTTTCTTTAACTAATAGTGAGACAACGTCCTTTTCCATAATTCCTAAGACTTTTGTTTGAAGAGAAATTTCTACCCCCTGAGAATCTGCCTCCTTAAGTAAATGTAAACCAATATCAAAACCTCTGGTACCCGCGAAATGTTCTTTTGAACCAAAAAACTTATGAATCTGTTTAAAAAGCTGGCCACCCGGTTTATCTTTATCATCTACCAATAAAACTTTAACACCGTAACGACTAGCCTCTATAGCCGCCCCTAAACCAGCCGGACCTGCACCAACAACCAAGAGTTCAACTTCTCTTATTCTTTTCATCCTTATCTCCGTATCCATATTGTGTTTCAATTATCATCCCTTTTTCAACTCTGGTAACGCAAGTCCTAATATTTGGCACTCCGTTTACAATCATAGAACAATCAGTACATTGCCCCATTCCACAAAAAAATCCACGAGGGAGATTAAAGCGATAAGTGTAGCGAAAATCTCTATAGCCATTAGCTATTAAGGCTGCAGCAATAGTCTCTCCTTTATGGGCAGAAATACTCTGTCCATTAATTATTATCTTTACTTTTTTTCTTTTTTTTATTGCCCCAAGAATTGGATGGTCAAATACTCTCTTGTTATCCACCACAAAAACACTTCCCTTCTATGTTTCTAATAATTATATATTCATTGTTCATTATTAATTTAGAAAAGGTATACAACATATTTTTAATGAAAATAAAATTTTATTTCTTAAATAACTTAGCAATTGTTTCATTTGTTCTAAAAATCTTTGAATAGAAAATTCCCTATATTAACTAATTTTACATTACTCAATATTTTTATAATTTTCTATGCTTCGTAGCCATTATCTAAGGTTTCTCTTTTTTAGAGATAACTGCTAAGATAAATTATTCTGTAATAAATTAAAGTTTATAAAATAATATTTTAAATAATTGAAATATCCTTTGGATTATAAGAACTTTTCCCTTTCCTTTCAGCATCCCAATAGGATGACGATAAGTAAATGTGCTAATTACCATTTCTACCTGAGAGAATGCTGGCCCTAAGACGATTGTTATTCCTTGTGACATCAGAAATACAACAAAGTATAAAACTATTCCCGGTAAACTGTTTAATTGTTTTTTTAGTAAGTCCCTCATTTAACCCGCCTGAGTTTTTGGTTCTGTTACAACTGCCCTTTCATTGATTGTTCTTGTAAGATATATCGCGATATATTTTTATTCAATCATTGTCAAAAAAATGATCACATCGGGTAAACCTCGAAAACTGGATGAAATAAACGAAAATAGGAATTTCTAATATTTCAGTGCTGCCAGATCACTCTCCTTCTTTAATCCATATAATAATTTTTGCCGTGTATAGATAAAATTTGCGTTATGGATTCCTAATGTCACAAGATCAGCATGAGGGTGATCATTATGATTGAATGGAAAACTTATCATCGGTGTGATAGGACCGCCCGCAAAGACCATAGAGTAATTGATTATATACTCATCCAGCAAACCCATATTGACCAGGTTTCCTGTATAGCTAGGTGACTCCACAGCCAGCAGTTCAACTCCGACTGCTTTCAGTATTGCCAGCAAAACATGAGTATCCGTTATCTTTTGTTCACCGGTGATAAAAACAGGTATACCGGAATTTTTTTTCATAATCCCTTTGATTTCATCTTCGTCTATCTGATCATCAGATGTATATGGCCCGATAAAGAAATGAGGCAGTTCACAATTTTCAGAAATATATTTCATTCCATCTTGTGAAGTAGCGACCGATATAGAAAAATTTTCATCTTCAATGTGAAAAGCTTTATGATGGAACGGAATATCAGTTCCATCAAAAGAAACGACAATACTAAGAGGATGTTTTCTCTTTTTCAGATATCTGACCCTTTCATCAGCCAATTCCCTGTCAAATACATGGCTAGTCATATTCGGCTCACATTGTATCGTTCGTGCTCCGATGATAACGCCATCACAATAAGCACGAAGAACGTTCAGCATCCAAAAATCTGCTAATGCGCCACTAGGATCTCTATAGTTATTCTTTGCAATAATGGGACCATCATGAAAATCACTATATGACATTTTACCATCAGACGACAACACGATACATGAAACAGTGTATGGTCTATTTTCTGATTGTCTTGGAAATAATACAGGTCCAATAGCTACATCTACTTTTGGCAGACTTATAGAGTTTTGAGATCTTTCTTCTATCTCTTTCAAGAGATGCAGGTTTCTATAACACATATTCAGCTTGATCTTTTCCAGAGGAAAGTCAATATAAAATAATTCTGACATACATACCTCCTTTAGTGGTCATCAGTTATGCCCTTGCTATACATCAAATTTATTAATTTTCACACCGATTCTTTACAAAACACGACTTATAGTATTTGTGACCGTATCATCAAGTGTATAATTCAAGTTATATATCGCAGGAACTGGGGAAAATATTATAGCACCAGCCTCAGCAGCAAGTTTCATCAATCGCATATGCCCCAAATACAAGGGAGTCTCTCAAACGAGAAGAATCAGAAGCCTTCCTTTAATGTAACACCTGCTGCGAGTGATATTAAGTTATCTACATACGAACTTTCTTCAGATAAAAGTGTTTCCAATAAACAGGGTGCAATGATCATCCCGTCAGTATAGAATAAACCGGAAGCGATTTTTGCGCCAATATCTTGTATGTCATAACGGAGTCCCAGCGTTGTAATACTCTTCAGGGCTTTTTCACCGACTTCTTCAAGAATAAATAGTACGCTCTGCTGTTTTACTTACTATCACATGGGTCCTGATGCCTAATTCGGCCAATATTTCAATCGTACAAATCCCGTAGACAGCTCCACTTGCTCCTGAAATACCCAATACTAATTCCATAATAAATCCTTCTCGCAATTCTTATTCAGACCTATACATTAAATCGAAGAACGATTCCCTCAGGATCGGGACAATGGCTGAAAGATCGTGGATCAGCATCTTCCCACGGTAATCTTCCTCCGTAAGAGATCACTATACATGTCAGAAATACAGTATGCAACAATTCAATACATCATCCATCCGCATGATGTATTTTAACAGAATTTCCCAACTCCATCTCAAAAGTATCTCCGACACGATGGATATGATGCCCCACACTACACGTGGCGACTGATTCGACTTTTACTGTGATTTTATCCATGATTTTTACCGATCAACATTGCAGCATATTACCTGTTGTAGTTGATCACTACCCTTCCTAATTTTTTTGCTAACTGAAAGACAGATTCCATACCTCTTTCATCTTCTTCTGCCCCTTTTTCTTTCTGATCTTTTGACCATACATATCCGCCGGAGTAAAACCCGATCTCATTGCTTACTATATTAATACTTCTTGCACACATAAGATGGATCAATGCATCAACAGTCTTTTCCTGGCCACCGTTCCTTGTCCCTCCAATCGCTATTGCAACACCGAAAGTACCATCTAAAGGATTTGGACGCCTCGTAAACAATGGCCTCATCCTGCTGAACAGTGCCACGATCTGAGGTGTTGGCATCATTCCATATACCGGTGAAGCAAAAATAAATCCATCGGCCAGGACAAGTCGATTGACTACATCGTTACCATCATCCTTCAACATACAGTCTGATTGATTATTTCTACAGTAATTGCAATGAATACATGGTGAGATGGTTTTATTCTTAAGGGTTATTATTTCAGTTTCTACATCATATGTTTTTACGATTTCATCTAGAGCTTTTGTCACTACATATTCCGTCGCCCCTTTACGAGGGCTGCCGACAATACCTATGATCTTCTTCATTGAAAGTCCTCCGGGTTTGTATGCTATATATCATATCCAGCTTTTTGTATCAGATCCTTTGCAGCCTGCTGCTGCAGCCTATATACATTCAGTTCATCAATTCCTGTGAATCTGTCATTTTTGAGAATAAATTTTCCTTTTACCAGTACATCAGCAACACTTCGATTGCTGGATGCATACACAAGTGTAGCAATGGGATCATGCCAGGGAGTCGAGGACCCATCAAGTAGAGGATCATAACGAAACAGATCCGCATCTTTTCCTACTTCAAGAGATCCAATGCGATGTTCAAGCCCCAGGGTCTCTGCAGCATCTCTCGTTGCCATCTGTAAGACTTTATGGGCACTGATGATCGAGGGGTCCTGAGCTGAGACTTTGTGTAGAAGTGCCGTCATTTTTAACACATCAAGCATGTTTAAGCAATTATTGCTTGCCGCCCCGTCACTTGCTAAAGATACAAGAATACCTTTATCGAGCATTTTTATGACTGGAGAAATACCACACCCCATATACATGTTAGAGACGGGGTTATGAGAAATATACACTCCGCTTTCTTTACAGACATCTAATTCATTATCAGTAAGATGAACTGCATGGACTGCAAGCAGGTGAGTATTGAGGATGTGTGTTTTCTGAAAGACTTCCATAGCAGAGAGTCCATACCGCTCCATACAAACAATATTATCTGTCTGTGTCTCAAGCATGTGTATAGTGCAGGGCACTTGATTCTGTATAGAAAAATCCGCCGTTTCGCGCAAGCCCTTTTCATCCATAGCCCATACCCCTGCCGGGGCGACCCAAATCGAGATCAGATCATTATTACCATATTGTCTTTTCAGCGTCTCGATCTCATGAAAGACCTTACTGGTCTCCTCTACCAATGCAGCGGGAAAGCCGTTTTCTTTTCCGGTAGTCCTGAATCCTCTGGCATAAATAAAACGTACCCCAATATCGCTGACTACGTCCAATTCAACCTGTGACAAGCAAGGTCTTGCATGCACCTGAAAATAATCGACAAGAGTGGTAGTTCCACATCGTATCGACTCTAATACAGCACCCCTTGCAGCACATTGCACATAATTTTCATCAAGAACAAGCCCCGCAGGTTTCACCGTGTGGTGCCACCATTTTTCCAATGGCAGATCTGCACCAATGCCCTTCAGAAGGTTCTGATAGAGATGCATATGTGTATTAATCAACCCAGGGAAAATTATTGCACCTTTTCCATCGATGATCGAGATACCTGATTTCCTGCAGTATTCTATAGCCTGGTCATGAGCCCCAATAAAAGTGATGACTCCTTTTTCCCAAACGATCCCGCCCTGATCGATAATAGTATTATCGCTATTCATCGTCACAATAGTAACTTTATAAAAAGCTCCACTCATATACTACCTCCTCAAATAAAGTCTCTCAAACTTTAACGTCATTCTTTGATATAAGGGCGGCCAATAGCTGCCGGTGCAACTGTCTTCCCTACGACACCAGTAAGGACCAGCATCGTGAGAATATACGGTAACATCAAAAGGAGTTGATAGGGGAATTCTATTCCAATAATCTGCAGCCGCATCTGCAAGGCATCTGCCGCAGCAAAGAGTGCTGCTGCGCCCAACATACCGAAAGGATTCCATTTTCCGATCGTAACTATTGACCAGGCCAAATATCCTCTTCCCGCGACCATCCCTTCCATAAATACCGACAGATTTCCTATCGAGAGGCATGTACCACCCAAACCACCTAATATCCCTGATATTACTATCGCAAAATACTTTTCTCTGTTCACTCTTATGCCAACACTATCTGCAGCTCGCGGATTTTCTCCAATGACCCGAATGCTCAAACCGTATGGAGTTTGAAAGATGATATACCAGCATAGCGGTACCAGGATATAAACCAGATAGACAAGTGGAATCTGTTCGAAAAATATATCACCAATAATAGGTATCTTACTTAACAAATGGACTTCATAAGGCTGGAAGCTTATTACTAAACTTGGTTTTGAACCACGACCAAAAACACTATTCAGTAAGTATCCGCTTAATCCTAATGAAAGTATATTAATACTTGTACCAGCTACGACTTGGTCTACTCCAGCGTTTATACTCATAAATCCAAGAATAAGTGCTACGAATACTCCGCCCATCATACCAAACAGCACTCCTATTAATGGACTCCCAGATATAAAACTACCATAATAACCCGTAAACGCGCTCACGAGCATGATGCCTTCCATGGCAAAGTTGATGATCCCGACCCGGGATGTGAACATACACCCAAGGCTTGCAAGCAGGATTGGTGCAGTTAAACGAATTGTTGACTGAAAAAAACCAATACTAAACAACTGTGACAACATTTAAACCTCCTATAGAGTCTGTTTATGGACCCATCGATAGATAAATTTCTTTCCAAGCAACTCTTCCATAAGAACAAATAAGATTATCAATCCTTGTATAATGAATACAAGTGATACGGGCACTTGCAGCACCATCTGCACCTCCGTGGCTCCCATGCGTAAAGCTCCAAAGAAAACAGAAGCGATCACCGTACCTATAGGGTGTTTTTGCCCCAACAGTGCAGCAGCCATTGCATCAAAGCCATATCCACTACTGAATCCTGAAATAAGTCTATGATGCAGCCCTCCGATCTGTACCATTCCCGCGATCCCTGCAAAACCACCGGAAATAGCCATTGATAGTACAAAGTTTCTTTTTACACTTATCCCGCTGAATCGTGCAGCTTCCCGATTACATCCGACAAATCTCATCTGAAAACCAAGGGGAGATCTCCAAAGAAGGAACCAGACAGCTACAGCACTGATCAGAGCAAACACAAACCCCAGATGCAACCTTGTACCAGGTATGATCATTGGCAGACAGGCTTGCACCGCGATCTCGGCTGATTGCGGTACATACCCACCGGGATCTTTAAATGGTCCATCGACCATAAAAAAGATCAGATATCGCGCAACATAATTGAGCATAATAGTATTTATTACCTCAGACACACCAAATTGAGCTTTTAGATATCCCGCTATAGCTCCCCATAAGCCACCGCCAACCGCACCACTGATGATCATCATAATGATCAGTAACCACCCTGGAAGAAATCCAAGATATACACCGCAAAGAGCTGCCATAAATCCGCCGACTATGATCTGGCCTTCCGAGCCTATGGAGATCAAACCGGTCCGAAAAGATACTACTAGTCCTAACCCGGCTAGCATCAGAGGAGTAGCTTTTACTAATGTATCGGTGATACTAGAGATACTGCCAAAGGAACCTAAAAACATAAGTTTTAAAGCAAAAAGTGGATTCGCGCCAGAAAGAGCTATGATTAAAGCTGATATTACCACCGCCAAAAGAAGCCCCATGACAATTGCCAATATTTTTATGACCAGATTCTCATATAATTCACGACTTTTTATTATATTACCACTCCTTCGAGAACCACTGATTTAATCATTGCTCAAATTGATGTGGGAAGTCACACACCACCCATCAGCAACCCGATTTGTTTGATATCGTAGTCAGGACCTACGACCTCCCCGACAATCCTGCCTTCGAATATCACAAGGATCCTGTCTGAAATAAGCAGGACTTCATCCAAATTAGACGAAATTACAAGTATGGCTGTACCTTTCTCCTTTTCATCTATTAGTTTCTTATGAACAAACTCAGTCGCTCCGATATCAAGCCCCCGGGTAGGTTGAGAGGCAATAATCACACTGGGTTTTTTGTTTAATTCTCGTGCAAGGACTACTTTCTGCTGATTACCACCAGATAAAGACCTTATCAGCAGCGCTGAATCAGCTGGCCTGATATCATAATAAGCAACTAGCGATCGGCCTCGACTAATGACCGCTGCTGGTGAAAATATACCCCATTTCGTAAATGGATCCTGGTCAAAATCATCAAGCACCATGTTTTCAGAAACGGTAAAATCCCACACCAGTCCATGAGTAAGCTTGTCGGCAGGAATATGTGCAAACCCGCTGTTAAGCCGTTCTTTTATCCCCAACCCATTGATATCTTTTCCATCAAAGACTATTGTCCCCTCGCTCAAAGAGCGTATGCCCATTATGGCTTCAGCCAGCTCTTCCTGACCATTTCCATCCACCCCTGCAACGCCAACGATTTCACCTGCCTTAACAGAAAAGGAGACATGACTCAGTCCAATAATACTATCATGCCTTTCTATGCACACATCATCGAGAGTCAGGACATCTGCACCAAGCTCGACTACCGGTTTTTCATACTCTAAAAGGACTTTTCTTCCGACCATCATCTCAGCCATCTTTTCACAATCAGTAGCTGAGGTCTCGACCGTACAAACCACTCTGCCATTCCTCAGGACAGTGACTCGATGGGAGATCCTTATCACTTCCCAAAGTTTATGAGATATATAGATTATAGATTTACCCATGCTTACAAGACGATTTAACATCTTAAATAACTCTTCCACTTCTTGTGGTGTCAAAACAGCTGTTGGTTCATCCAGGACAAGAATATCTGCATTACGATAAAGTGCTTTTAAGAGTTCGACTTTTTGCTGAACACCTATTGACAGATCTGCGACTTTCTTTTTAAGGTCGATTGAGACACCAAAATCACTGCATAAACGTGATACCTTCTTTTCCGCTTTCCTGTAATCGATCATTAATGGATTATGTTCCATCCCCATAATGACATTTTCCAGGACAGATAATGTTGGTATCAACATAAAATGCTGATGAACCATGCCAATGCCATGGGAAATAGCATCTTTAGGAGTTCTAATGTGAATTGGTTTATTCTTTAAGAGAATGGTGCCCTGATCCGGACAGTATAACCCATACAAAATATTCATAAGTGTTGTCTTACCAGCACCATTCTCACCAAGCAGAGCATGGATCTCATTGAATCTCAATTCAAACGTGATATTATTATTAGCAATGACATTACCGAATCTTTTTGTTATTTTATCCAATTTCAATAGTGTATTTTTCATTTATTCACAAACTCCTATACAACTCTTACAGTCATACACAGCTTGAAGTTGCAATTTTTATGAGAACGGAAAACTGGCAGGGACCTTGTACAAACAAGGCCCCGCCAAAAGCATTTTTATATCTTTTCCAAGAAGGCAGTAGCTACACATTGTTGACATCCAACTTGATATACCTACCTGTATCAGTTTTGTAAAATAAGTATACCTTCTTTTTCTAGAGTCCCATCCACAAGTTTAGTAAGAAGTTCTTTGATAAGTGCTCTATCTTCAGAAGATAATTTTGCATCATTTCCATGGAAATCTGATAACCCGATTACCCCTTCTTCCATTCCCAACTCGTAGAATTCAGGTTTAAGATCACCTTTAGTGACTTTTTCGATTATTGTTGCGACCATGCTCTCAACACTCTGGATCACCGATACAAATATTGTATCAGGAGCAATACTATACTGATCAGAAATATAGCCGAGTGCCTTTATCCCGCGAGATTTAGCCGCCTCAATGATTCCCAAGTTTACCTGATCTGCATTACCCGAAATAACATCAAAACCAATGTCGATCATTGCCAATGCCATTTCCTTTCCTTTGGCTACATCAGTCCAACTTCCGACATATACGCTCCGAGTTTCACACTCAGGGTTAACATATTGAGCACCAACTTTGAAATTTTTAGCCGCTATTTCCATATGCGGATATTTATCACCGGCAATTAGGCCCACTTTATTACTTTTGGTGAGCAAGCCAGCCATCATTCCTACGATGAACCCTGTCTGCGCAGTCTTGAAACGGAAACTGCTCAAATTAGGGGCTTGCCCTTCCGTGCCATTCACAACGGCGAATTGCGTATCTGGAAAATTTGCAGCAGCTCTCTTGGCAGGATCCAGAAACTCAAACCCATGTCCAATGACCAGACCATAACCTCTGCTCGCATAACTAGCCATCACGGCCTCGATATCCGGGATTGGAACACCTTCAGAATAGGCAATGACTACTCCAAGTTTTTCTTCTGCTAATTTCAAACCTTTGTATGCTGATTCATTCCATCCAGCATCATTGATTGCACCATGAAGGACCATTGCGACCTTTAATTTTTCTTGATTTGAAGCAACTAGCGTTATTCCAAATACCAAAAAACAAATTAATAATAAAGTAATACAAACTAACAATTTTTCATTTTTCATTTTATTCACTCCTTTTATTCTTTTTATATTTCTTACATTATTTTTTACCTTAATTTTTTTTCAAATTAATAAACCTCCTTCTATGAAAGCCAAATGCAAATTTTATTTTCTATGGGGCTATGGGGCTGCATTGACTTTTCACTTTTATTTTCCCCAACTTTTAGATTTTTGATCATCCTTCTATCCGTGCCTATTTATAACACACATCATAAAATTTGATATAGGAACCTCTAACCTTTTTAAGAACGCTCCCGATAAACTGGGACGTTAGGAGGAAATCAGAGCGATCCTTAATGACTCGATTCTGTAAAATCTATTCTCCTTCCAAATCTGATAGACAATCTTCAATAACCTTCTGGCGGTAACAACTTTGGTGGCATTAGAGCCTTTTTTAACCTTCATGGAATAATAATAGCTTCTTAATCTGGGCATCTTTTCTGGTTGCCGGTATTACTGCTTCAAATTAAGGCACACCTTAGTATTTTGGACCTGTTCTCGGGTCTCCTCCCGCCTATCGATGAGATGGTGAATCTTATTTTTTACCATAGTCCGGAGTCTCACTCCCCCTTTTTAAGGTCAGTATAGAATATTTATACCGGCATAGTTCACGATGTGTGTAAACTTTTTTTCATTAAGGTTCGGAAGGTGTATATATTTATTTGTCAATTAACTATTAGGGCAGCAACAATAATCTCTCCTTCATAGGCATATATATTTTTTTCCTATTAGCAATAGTCTTTATCTTCTTCCTTTCTTTCTTCTACTCTTTCTTCTACTCTTTCTAAAATTTGGATGTTCCCTTGTTCTCTATCATAACAACACTCCTTTATATATTTTTTATATATTCTAAAAATAAACTCTTTTTAACATATCTTTCAAAATTATCTCTGTAGAAAAGGTACGCCCAAATATTTATATTACCTACTTTTATCGATTTTAGTGAATACAGGGATGGATTTCTTTTGCTTTTAAATCAATAAATTCAGTGCTAATGCCAGAAATTTCAGTTGCTGCTAAAAGTGCTTCTTGAACACAATATTGTGTTGCTCCTTTTTGTGGGCTTCCACTTACCCCTACTATTTTGATTTGCGTATTCATTAGCAACCTCCTAAATTATTAATTGTTTTGAGATAAGAATGAATAACCTGATTCTCTTTTATCTATATAAAAAATAGACATATAGCTGGGCTTATATTTTTTTAAAAATAAACTATTATTAAAAAAACAACAAAAAGTCTAAGCAGAAATAAATTATTAATCTAATTTACGAACAATGGTAAGGTTTATTAAATAGGGATGGAAAGTAATTTCAGAACAGCAAATCAATTTATCAAATATCCCATAATAAAATTCTTCTCGCTTGATTATTGGTTCGTTCTCTTTAATTTTAAGCATTTTACCTATTTTCATATCAACTTTACTTGGAATAAATCTAGTAATTGAGTGAGAAACTTCTTCATTGGTATACTTACTTAATAAATTAAAAAATCCTTTAAAACTATTAAAAGGTATTCCTTCATTTTGTAGGGACATATTCAAAGCAGAT
>SDBS01002623.1_pt1 | contig 17903 bp, 19 predicted proteins | sample 2277091 | NCBI WGS metagenome assembly SDBS01 (sample SAMN10404972, study PRJNA504765) | marine sediment metagenome | isolation source: marine sediment core GS10_PC15, 163 cmbsf | place: Arctic Ocean: Southern Knipovich Ridge | collected 2010 | reverse complement strand
ATTTTGATTTATTATATTTTTATTGAAATTTCTAATTATTACTATATATGTCAAGATAGATTATATAAAATTTCTGTAGATAATAAGTTTTAATCCAAAATTAATGGAATATTAAAATACAGTTAATAAAAGAAATTAGGAAAAAAAACTGATAATGTAATTACTTTAATAAAAGTGGATTCTTACAGGTTAAAATTTTCATTTATCTAAAAAAGAATTGATTAATTCAAGAAGCCATCTTTTAATTTGAGTTAAATTTTTAAGAATTCCTGGAATATGATTTTCAGGAAAGTTTTGCTCTTGGTCTAATCTCTGTGCTATTTCCATCCATTTATTTAAAGCTAATTGCACTAGACTTGCACCTTCAGCTTCCATGAATATTGGAACAACCGCAGCTGATTCTCTCGCGTCACCAATCGCAAAATAAATCTTTCGATTCAAACCTTTTAACATAACTAAATTTACACATTCATCAAGTTTTCTTTCAACTAATATACTTTTTAAAATCTGAACTTTTATTTCCTTATCTTTTGAAGTAAATAATTCCTTTCTTCTCTTAAGCTTTGGCTGGATTTCAATAACTAATTTATCTCCCGTGGTTCCTTCGGAAAAATATTTTACAGCCTTTAAAGAGTTATCTAAAACTTCTATTGAAATAAATTTTTTGGTATTTGAATAAAACACAGCTTTAGAACTACTAAAAAAAATATTTCTAGTCCCAATTGAGTTAAATGTATGATAAGCTATTTCAAACAATTCTCGGTGTGTCAATGAGTCATATGGTTCTTCTATTTGTTTATTAAGCCATTGAGTGGTGATTACATTATTAAACTGGTTTAAAAGTCGATTTTCCATAATGAACTCTTTTCTGCCGATTTAAAATTGTTTGTATAGATTATATTAAAATATAGAACTTCTAGTTTTTATTTATTATTATTTCTATTCAAATAGGACTTAATGTGGTGTGCATTTTTTTATTTTTTTTTATTTTTTTATTATTTGGTTATAAGCTTTTTCAAATCTCTCAACAGCCCTAATGATATCTTTTTCTTTTGCTCCAATTGCGGCATTCATAACTATGTATGGGATTTGATAATTACTACAGCATGTTCCAAATGTTTTTTCCTTTGGATTATACACTCTTGGTCCAGTAACTCTTAAATTATATAATGCTCCACCAAGTGCATATAGCTGTTTTTCTTTTAAATTGGCCAAAGATAAACCTACAGCAACAGGATTATAAACGTTTAGAATTCTTTCATTAATTTTGTCTGCGATTTCTGATAATTTTTCTTCAAGTAATTTACGATGTTTTTTTTGTTCTTTGATTAATCTTTGATAGCCATTAATTCCTAATGAGAGCATAGATATTAGGAAGTTTACAATAGGACTCGCAGAAGCACGTCCAGCATAAGCTTGGCTAATCTTAATTATGTTCTCTTCAAGAGGAGAGGCAATCACAGCACCTCCAACTGGGGTGAGAAAGTTTTTATCGGTTGATTGAATTATAACGTCAACTCTACCTGCATCTATAGCAGATCGAATAAGTTTCATCCATTCTGGGGATTGAACACCATAAGCATTAATGATAATATGCACAAGGTCATTTTCTTTTGCAAATTTACTTATTTCTTTAATATCATCATGTTCTCTTGGCGGAAAGAAACTTGTAATTGATATAATAGCAAAACAATCCTCATCCAATTTTAATTTAATATCTTCAATTGGGATTCTTACAGCATCTCCAAAAATTTTTCCATGAATGATTTTAGTTTTAAATCCCATTAAATTAATGGCTTTTAATATCGATTTATGGTCAATTTGTGGAACTAATACAGTTCTTTTAATCTTTAACTTTTCTCCATTCAAATTGGGTTTTAAAGCTCCTAAACATAATGATAAGGACATCCCAGTGCATAGAGGAACAACAATTGCTTCTTTTATGTTCGGTAATCCAAAATTCTTTAAAAAATTACGAGCTAAATAATTTGTTATTTCATATAATATTGAACCTCCAGGTGCTTTAGGTTGTGGAGCTGTTAAAAATCCGCTTCTCCCTATGCCATGACAAAACCCAGCTGAAGTTTTTAAATGGAGTTTTGAAGCAATTCTTGCCTCTCTTTCCCCAACCCGAGCAGCATTACTATCCTTATCGGTATCCATATTCGAAAGAGTTTGGAGTAAAAGTTCTATTTGTTCTTCACTCCACGGTTCTATAGGAACTGCTTTTTGTTCAAATAATGTTTTTAATGGCTTCATAAAATTATTTAGCACTAACTGCCCTCTATTTAGCATATTAGGGGGAATAGTGGAATTTTTAAAAAACTCGCTTATTTTGCTAAAATCAACCACTCAAAATCACTTTAAGTATAATATTAAAATTACTATTCAAAGAAAGTAAATACAATAAATAAAATTATTGTTAAAAGAGTTCTAATAAGTCTATTAAAATTAAAAATTAGAATTATTAATTTGGCGGCTCCCAGGGGGATACTCTTGAAAAGTGGATATCTCCTTTCATATCGAACCCCTATCCCTTCGCAGGATAACTGGGTTTCTCCTTTTATAAGAAATTTTTAATTTTTGAAGCCCAGCGTCAGAGACCACTCCAACCACTAGGAGCCATAATAAACTAATGAAAAATATATTTCAAATTCTACTTATCTATCTTTTTAAAAGAAGTTTTTGGTTAAATTTTATTATTTATTTTAAAAAAACTAATTAAAGATTTCTGAAACTTTTTTTCCTTCTTCAAAAATAGCATTGGTTTTTTCCATAATATCAGGAATATCTATTTGTTGTGGGCACTTTTCAAGACATTCACCACATTGAATACATAAACTAGGTGCTCCATCCGCTTCTTCTCCATCAATTAGCTTTTTCTCTAAATCTTCTTGTGTTTTTGCCATTCTTTTGTAGAAGTAAGAAATTCGAGCTGTTCCGTGTGCACCCCAATAATAAACTTCATTCAACAATCTAATAACGAAAGGAATAGAGACTCCATTCGGACAAGGTAAACAATATCTACAATCTGTGCAAGGGACAAGGGTGTATTTATTATATGCTTCGCGTAATTCAGAAATAGTTTGTAATTCATCTTCAGTTAATATATTGCTCGCTGAACTATTGGCGGAATTAATATTTTCCACAACGTGTTGCATAGTACTCATCCCACTCAATACAACTGAAACTTCGGGATGGTTCCAAACAAATTTTAAAGCCCAATCAGGCATCGATCTTTTCACCTTTGATTTCTCAAGAATATCTTTAATTTCTGGTTTTGTATCTAACTTATGCTCTGGAATTGCTAACTTCCCTCCACGAATCGGTTCCATAACTATTATTGCGATATTTTTTCTCCCCGCATATTCCAGTCCTTTAGTTCCTGCTTGATATTCAATATCAAGATAATTATACTGGATCTGACAACAATCCCAATGGTAATAATCAATTATCTCCTTAAATACGTCTACACTATCATGAAATGAAAATCCCATATATTTAAATGATTCTTTAGCTTTCATTTCTTCCATCTTTTCAATTAGATTAAGTTTTTTAATTTTCTCAAATCGATCTTTAGTTAATCCGTGAAACAGATAGAAATCTGGATTTGTTTGTAGTCTTTCAACTTGTTGATTAAAAAAAAAGTCAAAATCATCAGTTTTTTTGACTAACCATAATGGTAATTTTGTTGTAAGATGCACTTTTTCTCGATAACCATCCTTAAGTGCTTTTCCTACAACAACTTCACTTTCACCATTATGGTAAGGATATGCCGTATCAATATAATTTACGCCATTATCAATCGCATAACGAATCATTTTAATAGCTTCTTCTTCAATTACCTTTAAATCTTTATCCACTGGCAAACGCATGGCTCCAAATCCAAGGGCAGATACGTTCCAATCAAGAGATCCCATTTTCCTATATCTCATTATTTATCCACATCTTTTTAAAAGTTTGAATATAAGATTATAAAGAAAGCGTTATTATTGAAATTATTCAGTATCGATTAAAGATATAAAATGTGGATATTATAAGGTCAAGTAAATCATCATTTTAGAAGAATAAATAATCAAAAAAAAAGAATTATTAATTCTAAACACTATCTCTTTTTAAAAACATGAATTGTTATATTTTTTTCAAATATAAATAACAAAATGATAATAATATGAGTAGTAAAGCAGATTTTGAAGTAGGAACCAGTCTTTTGATATGCCCATTTTTCCCAACTTGTTCACTTCCTAAGATTCTGTTTTTATGTAAAGTTCCGCAATGTAAAAATTGCCCTGATTATAGTCTAAAATTAAATCAAATCAAATTTTAAATCGATTTCTCTCTTATTATTGATATTTCTAACATTCAATTTTAAGATCAATTAACAATTTAATCTTTTATATAATGAATGGAAATCTCCTCGATTCAGGAGTCGTTAAACTAACACTATAAAGTAATATATTATTAATTAAGAATTATACCGAGAGATATCACTTATAAATTTCAAGATTTTTCGATTTGCTTGCCTTCTGAGACTTAATAAAGAAATTGAGTATAAACAGGCTAAAATCCATTCAGAATGTTGTCAGAATACCAAATTGGGAATTTCTGGGTTTTTCAATTTTGACGAAATTTTTATCAGTACTAAAATTGAGAAAGATCTTTTATTCAGCCAAGTTAATTACTGGAATGAGTTAATGCGATCATTCAATTTTCAGCAGTCAAGGCAAGGGAAAATATAATGTATTTTTAAAAAATATAGAAAGAGTTAAAACAAAAGTAAGATTAATTATTATATAAGAATTATTAATAATTTATTTTAAGAATCTTACTATTGATGTTGAGATATTAAGTTTTAGATAAATTAATAAAAATAATATAAATTTTTTTTTAACATAGAAAATAAGGAAATAATACGAATATAAAATGTCTACAAAAAAAAAGACACGAGCCAGAAGCCCAGAACAAAAAGAAAAGCAGTTTGAGAGAATTCTTGAAGAAGGAAAAAAATTATTTTTAAAATTTGGTCGAGGGGGTATTAAAATGAGAGCTTTAGCCAAAAATTTAGATATGTCTGAGGCTAATCTTTACAATTATGTAGAGAGCAAAAGAGAACTCTGGTATGCAATTCGAGAAAAATATTTACAACAATATCTTAATAGAATGAATAAAGTTCTTGAAAATCATAAAAATTCAGTGGTGGATTTAGCCGAAAAATGGGGTGAATTTTTCTTTAAATTTGCAAATGAAGATTATCAGAGGTTTAAAATGATCTGGAATATTCCCCCACCTCATGCTAAAAAAATTGGTCCTATAGAGAAATCTTTTAAACTCCATGGATTAATGGAATTATCATTAAACGCTGTTGAAAACGCATTCCAAGCTGAAGGTCTAGACAAAGATGAGGTTGTTGAATATTTTTATTTTATGACTTGTATTAATTACGGAGCGGTTATTATGGAAAGATATCTTCAAATGAGAATAAATCGTTATAAAGAAGATTATCCCAATTTATCTGTAGAGAAATTTCATAAATTTGTATTGAAAAAAATTCGATATAACGCAGAGGCTAATTTTCAATGAACTTGTCCAAAAATAATAAATTCTAATTGCAATTTCTTCACTTTTAGTGTTGAGAGATTGAATTTTAAATAAATTATTGAGATTTAGAAAAAGAATTTTTTAATAGAAATTTTTAAGGGATTTAAAGGGCGAGGAATATGTCAATAAAAAAACCCCGAGCCAGAAGCCTAAAAAAAAAGTTAAATCTCGATTTATACAATAAATCCTAAAAACATTTTTATGATACTTAGTTCTTTGCTTTAAATTGAATAATTAGAATTTGTTGGTAATTTGATCTCTTAGTTTAATATATTCTTTCAAGTGCTTTATTTTTTCGAGCTTGAAACGTTTTAAACCAAGATTAGATAAAGTAAATCTATAAATTTTTTCAATAAAAGTTACAATTAAAAACGCTGTGGCCCCCCAAATTGTATATTTTTGCCCATCTTCAGTATCTATATAGTTAAAATAAAAAACTGGAAATTTAATATTATCAATATCAACTGTTTGTTCTCTAAAACTAAAATTATTAGTGAAAAATTTAATTGGAACTTTTAGAATTCTTTGAACTTCTCTCTCATCTTTAACCAATGTCTGATTTTTATTAATAATTCCTATGAAAGGTGTAATGATATAACGTGTCATTGTAGGAAAGTCATCTAAACAACCGATTATTTTAATATTTTCACGTGGAACACCTATTTCTTCTTCAGTTTCCCTTAATGCAGTATCTTTTAAAGAATTATCTTCAGATGGGTCAAATTTTCCTCCAGGAAACGACATTTCTCCTCTATGTTTTGTACCCCTATCTGATCTATGAATTAAAATCAATTCATAAGGTTTATCATCATAAGGAATTATTGAAAAAAGGACTGCTGAACTAGTGAAAAAATTATCTTTTAGTGTAATTCTTAATAGTGAATCATATGGATGTAATCCTTTTTTTATTAGATCTTCATCGAAAATTAAGTTTAATGTATCCATATGTTTTAGCAAAAATTTTAAGATATTGATTATTTAAAACCATAATATTTCATCATAATAAAGTTTTTAGCAAGTGTTTAATTGTGAAATTTCCAAAGGAGCTTAGAGATAAAAAGGAATTAGGTGGAACAACAAAAAATAGAAAATGTTCAATAATAGGATGTAATGAAATTGCCATACGATCACTGTCAGAAAACTCATGGAAAAAGTACATTGAAAAAGGGGGGTTGAGTTTTAATGAGAATTCACGTCATAAAATCTACCTATGTAAAAAGCACTATAATCAATCAAATAAATCCAGAAAAACACAAGAAAAGTTACTTCAGAAAAAGGGTTTTCTAGATAACGCTGCTGGGGTTAAAAAAGGGAAGTGGGACTTTTAAGGAAGTTTGGCCATCATATCATAAATATGATTTATTAAATTAAATTGGACTTCTATAATTCCAATTGTTAAGAGAGAAAATCCAATTAAAAAAATTATCATAGCAATTAATTTATTTCTCATTTTTTTCAAATTTTTAAATATTGCTTCATAAATATACTTTTACAAGCAAATATGAATAATCTTATTTTGTTAATTTCTCTAATGTATTAATTTTACTATTAATTTTTTTCGCTTTTAAGTCAAAATCCTTCTCATTTACATTGAATACATCCTCTGAAATTTCTTTAGCACGATATCGTCCCTTATTAAGCTTTCGTTCTACCGATAATTCCGCCTTTTCTAATTTTAACTCTTGAATCCACAATTTCATTCCTGATATTAAATCTTTTCTCTCATTTTCTAAATCTGATTTTTCCTCTTTATATTTTTCTCTTAATGTTTGAAAAGTTTTTTTATCAACTTTGTGTAATTTGTGCTCTCTTGATAGATTTTCAAGTTGAAATATTTTAGTTTTAATGTTATTATTTATTCTTTGGACAATAAAAGGTTCCTCTAAATTCTGTTTTATTTCGTTTTCATTTTGTTTCAATTCGTTTATTAAGGTTTTAACTGCCTCTAGTTTTATATTTATACCCTTTTTAAAATCAAAATCACTCTCATATCTGGAATCTTTCGTAGACTTTGAAATTTCATTTAATTTTTCTTTCAGAACTTTCTTTTTAATTTGGAGATCATTATATTCAATGTAATACACCATTTGTTCTTTTACTTCTTCTGGAAGTGGGTTTATTTCTTGTTTCTCTTTTTCTTTCTCATATTTCTTTTTAGGCTTTTCTTTCTTTTCCTCATCTAGAATTATTTCATTCTGATCCTCTTCAATTTGTTCTGTTTCTTCCAACACTTTTTCTTTTCCTTTGTTCTCTTCCCTTAGTATAGGCTCTTTTGTTTCAGTTTTTTTTTTAGAGGGGAGATCAGTAAGCATTGGTTTACCACATATGATACAGAATTTATCAGATTCTTTTATAGGATTTCCGCAGAAGACACAAAATTTAGGGCTCATTTAATCATCTCACACTTTGTATGATATTTTAAAAATTAAGATAATAAATAAAATTAATTGAGTCCGATTTTTGAAATTTTCTACATTATTCAAAATTTTTAGTAATACTTAATGATAGGATTTTAAATTGTTTCAGAGATGATTCGATATTTAACCGAGGATGTGTTTTGCGTATGGAATCCTACGAGTGATGAAATAACTAAGGATGAAGCAGAGAAGTACAGTAATTAGAGAAACAATGATAAATTTTACTACCGTTGGGACAGCTATCGATAAAAAAGCCACATTAAGCGCAATAAGGATTGGTTGGTGTATTATATATACGGTAAATACATTAGCAGCTAAGTTTTTGCTTACCCGCCCGTGATGAGTGAGTCGTTCGCGAAACATATATATAAGGCAAATCATCTTGCAAATGTTTCATCAGAACATCAAAATTATTATTAAGTGAAATACATTCTAAATTGTTTATTATGACTAGTTAGAATTATTTTTATAACTAAAGGAGTCCACTTTTCGAAATTCCTTATATCAAATTAAATATTTTTATGAATATTCAATAACAATCTATAAATTTATTACATTTTTAATGTGATTAAAGATGGAAATTGAGAAGAAAATCCCCGTACACATTGGATTGTTCGGACATATTGACTCGGGTAAAACTAAAATTGCGGAAGTACTCAGTGAAATAATATCTACTGCTGGAATTGATGCCCATCCACAAAGTAAAGAAAGAGGGATTACTATAGATTTAGGTTTTTCAAGTTTTATTCTAGATAAATACTTAATCACACTAGTAGATGGCCCAGGTCATGCAGATTTGATAAAAATTAGCGCGTCTTCAATAGAAATTATCGATTGCGCTTTAATAGTCATTGATATTAATAAAGGTCCTCAAGTTCAGACAGGAGAACATCTTGTTATGGTTGAGTCCCTTAAGATTGATAAGATTGTTGTTGTACTTAATAAAATTGATCTATTTAACGGAAATATTGATAAAGAAATAAAACGAATAAGAAATTTCTTTAAATCTACCTCCTTTGGTTCTAATGTGCCAATTTTTGCAGTTTCTGCGATAAATGAAGTAGGATTTGAAGAATTAAAGATTGGAATATTAAAAATAATAAATTCTTTAAAAATTAAACGGCAATTAGATGGAGATCTCATAATACCTATTGATCATTATTTCCCAATAAAAGGAATGGGAGCTATCTTAACAGGTACAATCTTAAAAGGTACATTAAAATTAAATCAAAATTTAGAAGTTTTACCAATTAAATCTTTAGGAAGAGTTAAAAGCATTCAAATATTTCATCAAAATGTAGATTTTGCGAAAGCAGGGGATCGTGTCGGTATTAATGTGAAAGGTATAGACTTAAAAAAAGTTTATCGAGGTTGTTATGCTACAACAAACGCAAATGCTTTTGATTATTCTAAGATAATTGACGTGAAGGTAAATAAAAACACACTTTTCAAACCAAAAACTAATTTTGGTACTCAAATTCATATTACTATTGGAATGTTAACAAAGAGTGGAAATATATATCCTTACTATGAACTGGATGGAAAAAGAGTTCAAATGGCCGTTTCTAATAATGAAAAAGGATTTAACGCTCTTCTATTACTTAAAGAAAAGGTTTTAATCAGAAAAAAGAAAATGATCATGCTTTTAAGTCGATTAGATTTACCTCCTACTACATTAAGAATATTAGGGTCATCAGAATTAACGAAAATTCATAAAGAAACACCATTATTTTACAAATACAAAATTAAAAAAGGGTTTATTAAAAATCCCGACCATTCTCAAGGAATTATATGTACAGGTTTAGCACAGAGCTTTATTGGAGCTAAGAAGACTATAGGAAAAGAATTAGAACCTCCTTTTACTAAAATTATAAACACATTTGGAACTAAAGGTGCCGTAATTGTTGGTATAAAAAATAAAGAAATTTCAGTTAAGAAAGGAGATCCAGTTTATTTAAAAATATTAAGAAGTTTTCGTCTAAAAAACATTTAAATTTTCTTAAATTATAATTATATTAACACAGGTGTTAAAATTGGAAAAAGCTAAGGATTCGGAAATCGATATAAGCCAAGATATACTAGATGAATTAATGCGTAGTCTAGAAAAGTTGGAAGCCTCAACAGATTTAGAGGGAAGCGCTGTTGTTTCAAAAACAGGGTTAAGAATTGCGAGTTCCGAAACTGCTGACGTTGTTTGGGATATTTATAGTGCTAGTCCCGCAACTTTAATATCATTAGGAGAAAAAATTAGTCAAGGATTAGATCAAGGAGAATTGAGAGATATCGTTATTAGCGGAACTAAAGGATATACAATCATTTTGGTTGGATCTACTGATAACAATTTTATGCTTTTTACTAATTGTAAAAAAGGATATAAGCTAGGTTATTATTTCCACAAAATAAGAAAGGCCTTTCTAGAAATGGAATATGTTTTAAAAAAAATTGAAACTAAAGAAATAAAATATTAAACCAACTTCTTCTGAAATAAAACTCTATTATACAAATACCCATCTTATTGTATCATTATCCCTTAAATAGAAATAATCAGAGGGTATATTAGGAGGCGGTTCATTATTAACTGTATATGTCCATCCTACACCTACACCATTAATCTCCTTTACAAATATACCCCAGCCATAATCTTGAACCGAAACTTCACAACAATTAAGTATCGCATGATAAACGCTTGTCTCGTAATTATCTAAACTAATATTTCTAAATATCTCGTTATCTTTAACACCTGAATAATTAATAATAATAGTAATATTTGAAACATCTAATTGTTTAACTCTTCCATCTTCATTATTTTTATTTATGGAAGTTTGTGAAAGTGGAAATAAAATGAAACTAAAAGCAAAAAATAGAGTAAAACATAAAATTCCAATTAAACCTATAGAAATAAATTTATTTTTTTTATTCATTTTTTTTATTTTTTTAGATAATAGATTAAATAAAAAAAAATTTTTAAAATATACTTAATCGTATTTTGCTTTGATTTTTCTTTTAACTGCAAAAATATATATAATCGCTGTGATAGAAAATGCACTGATTATCATGAATAACGGAAATGATGGTATTATGTCAGAATCCGATGAATAATCTGGAAGATTAGTTAATGTCATCTCTAAGAAATAATTACCAAAAGTAGTATTAGTATAGATGAGTAATCCTGTAACTTTGTCATAAGTGCAAAATGTCTTTTGTTGAGAACCAATTTTTTGTAGAAATTCAAACGATATAGTACTTGAAGTTTCTTGAACTACAACAGTCGCGTTCATATAAGGTGGTTCGTCCTGAGCTTTTGCTTGCTCTGTCAAATCATTGAAATTATCTACGGGAATTAAAAATCCTGATTGAAAACTATTATAGCCAAGAATTAAATTAAAAGCAGTTTCTCCATTGGAAATATTATAAAATGTTGTATTTGTAGTCAAAATGCCTGAGTTATTAATAACAAACTCAATGTCCATATATGCCATCGGAGTTTCAAAAAGATTATAGACATCACTTGGATCTTTATCATAAAAACCAGTGAAATTAATCTTAATCTGACCATATGGAGATGTGCTAACAATTTCTTTTGTCATCCAATTAAAATCAAGCCAATTAAGAGTTTTTGATGTATTAAATGCAGCTACATTATATATATAGATTTCATCTAAATCTAAGTCTTGATTAAAGTTGCTAGGAAATTCACCCTCAGCTTTAGTTAATGTAATTAATGTAGAAAACATTAATGGGATCAAAACCAAGGAAATTATGATAACCAAAACTTTCTTTATTTTTTTCATATTTTATTACACATTTTTTTAATTTTTGACAAAAATGTAGGGAGAACTAGGAATATTAACCTAATTTCACCTAACATATTTTAACTAAGAAAAGGTACTATTTAAAGCTATGGAATCTTATCCTATAGAGTTCCAAGCTTCTATTTTTAAAAGGATGTGATTAGAAATAGAAAAAACTAAAAAAAAATAGTATACAGATTTAATGAATTAAGACTGCTAAAAGTATTTATAAAATATATATGGAAATGATCTAACAATTAGATGACATTAAATATATTGAATTTTAATTCTTTTTGTTCTTTTTTTATTTTAATCATCCTCATCTAAGAAATCGAGGTTAACAACAATTTTTTTTTTCTGTGGATGTTTTTTGTATGTTGTTCCATTTTTCCCTAAATCGTCAATGTTTTCAAATTTAATATCAGAAAACATCTGATTCATAAAATTCATCTCATCTTGAGAACCTTGATTAAATAAATCTTCGAATTCTCCCAGTTGATCATTATAATTTCCGAGCTTTTTTGACGCAACTTTCTGGACAACTTTACCAAATCCCTCATTAATTTTATTCATAAATTTTGAACGACGAATACCTTTTGATTTCTTTCCCATACTTAATTCTTGTTGGATATATAAACTCCACTGATCTCGTGGAACACCCATAGACCTAAGTTCACTCTTCTTTTTCTGTATTAATTCTTTTTCCTCTGTCGAAAAAGCGTATTTGGTCTTTTTTTTTTTACTCATAACAATTTAAATAACGATTTTAAAGATATAAAAGCTCGTAAAATCTAATTAACATAAAGAGGAATCTAATTTATCTAATCAAAATTCTATAATATTGAGTATTCTCTTAAAAATAACCTTTATTCAATATTCTGGATAAAATAAAGTAAAGTAGATTTTAATTTAAATAAATAAGATTTTTTCCTTTATACTATTGTTTTATTTTTAATTTTATCTTTTAAACCTTGCAGTGCTTTTGACCATGCATTTTCGAAATAATTTCGAGCTTTTTGCCATTCCGGACCTTTTCTCCAACCTGTATGGAATAAATGAATAATTGTCTTATTTGTATCTTTTTCTTTATGAGAAAAAAACACTATTACATGCGTTAGAGGATCAGCAAAATTCATGAAAGAACTAAAATTGACTGGACCTTTCCAATCAAATGAAAGAAATTTATCCTTTTCGAATCCCGTTATTTTACATCCTATTGTACTATTGATTTCTTTATTCTCAGGGTCCCAGAAAAGTTCATATTTACCTCCAACCTTAGGATCTACATCAGCTTTTTCAGGTAGCCAACTCTCTAATAATTTATTGACAGTAAATAAACTGAATGCTGTAGATAAATCGCAATCTATTACTTCTTTAACCCGAATAATATTCTCCATATACTATCACTTCTTATCTAATTCACATAATCTAATATTATTTATGTTTTATATAATTCAGAAGTAGTTAAACTATTTTTAATTGTTATATTCTTTCACTTATTTTGACAAAAGTGTCACTATGAATATCCTTTAGATCAATCCCTACACAAAAGGAACTACCATTTCGGTACATTTATTACACTTATAATTTTCTCGATAAACATTAATATGATACCAAATTTTTTTGTAATTAATAATTTCATAGGATGTAAAAGATTATGAATACTGATAACATCGAGACAGAAAAAAATGGTCTTAAAATAATTAATACTGGTTGCTGCCATGACTGTGGCTCGCGCTGCACACTCAAAGCACACACAATTAAAGGCAAAATCATTAGATTTGAAACGGATAATGGTGAAGAACCACAATTACGAGCATGTTTACGTGGAAGGGCATACAGACAAAGAGTTTATCATCCAGATAGATTAAAGTATCCTATGCGTTGTATTGGAGAGCGAGGCGATGGTAAATTTGAAAGAATCTCTTGGGATAAGGCATTGGATATTGTAGCAAATAAAATGAAAGAAATCAAGGAAAAATATGGTAATAATTCTATTTTATTTGTTCCTGGTGCTGGAAATCAAGGTATGCTCCATGGTGTGACACCTGTGGGTTTAATGCTTAATCAATTTGGAGGATACACTCGAATGTGGGGGGCTCCTTCCTATGAAGGCGCACTCTTCGCGTCAATGGCTACTTATGGAACCCTAATGACTGGAAATGCTCGTGAGGATTTCCTTAACTCTAAACTTATCATCATGTGGGGATGGAATCCAGCTAATACCGTTTGGGATCCAGGGACGTCATTAATGTTAGCTAAAGCAAGAGAAAAAGGTATTAAAATCATAAATATCGATCCAATATTTACTGATTCTGCAGCTGTTTTAGCGGATCAGTGGATACCTATTCGACCTGGTACCGATACTGCTATGTTACTAGCTATGGCATATGTAATTATCACTGAGAACCTTCAAGATCAGAATTTCATTGATAAATATACAGTTGGATATGATAAATACAAGGCTTATATAATGGGAGAAGGGGACGATATCCCAAAAACCCCCGAATGGGCAGAAACCATAACTACTGTTCCTACTGATATTATAAAAGAACTTGCTCGAGATTATGCTAATAATAAACCTGCCGCGCTTATAGCTGGGTGGGGGCCTGCACGGACTGCAAGAGGAGAACAATACTCAAGAGCTGCCAATGTTTTATGTGTTATCACAGGAAATATAGGTATTCAAGGGGGATATGCTTCTGGTTTTATGCGCTCATATTATAGTCGTGAGACTGTAACATCAAGGCAGAAAAAAAGGTCTGGACCTATCACAGAAGAGGAAAAAAAAGAGATAGGTAAGAAAAAGACCCCAAAAGGTAATCCAGTTGATAGAGGTGCGCCTCCTCGGAAAGATGCTTTATATAGATTAAAAGGTGGGACAAATCCAGTAAGTACTCGAGTTCATTCTCATGAGTATTACGATGCTATCCTTCAAGGGAAAAAAGGAGGGTATCCCGCAGATTTAAAAATGGCTTATATCTGTGGTACAAATCGCCTAAATCAATATGGTAATGTAAACAAAGGAATTAAAGCTTTAAAATCGTTAGAATTTATAGTTATTCATGAGCAATTTATGAATCCAACTGCCAAATTTGCGAATATCATCTTACCAGTTAACACTTTTATGGAACGAAATGATATTGCAGTTCCTTGGCTTGGATCTCCTTATTATATTTACCTGAACAAAGCGATAAATTCACTTTATGAATCCAAATCTGATTTAGAAATATGTCAGGAACTCTCTAAAAAATTAGGAATCAAATCTAGCCTTCTAGACTTATCTGAGGACCAAATTTTAAGAATATTTACTTCTCCTCGTAAAGATATAAAGAGTTACAATAAAATGAAAAAAGACGGGTATTATAAAGTTAAAGTGGATGAGCCCTTTGTTGCTTTTAGAAAACAAATTGAAGATCCTGAAAATAATCCTTTCCCAACGTTATCTGGAAAAATAGAAATTTATTGTGAACATATAGCTGAATTAAGCATACCTAATATGCCACCAATTCCAAAATATATGAGCCATGATGAACATTATGATGCTCCTTTAGCAAAAAAATATCCTTTACAACTTCTTACTCCCCATAATAAGAGGAGAACTCACTCGAGTTTGAGTATGATTCCATGGTTAGAGGAAGTGGAGCCACATGGAGTATGGATTAATCCTATTAATGCAAAATCTAGAGATATTAATTATGGTGATTTAGTTGATATTTTTAATGATAGAGGACGGATTCGAATACCTGCATTTGTTACAGAACGTGTGATGCCAGGTGTGGTTGTTATATATCAAGGAGCATGGTATAATCCTGATAAAGTTGGTGTTGATCTTGGAGGATGTGCGAATGTTTTAACCAAAGATTCACGATCTCCTGGTGGTGCTTTTCCAATGAATAGCACTCTCGTTCAAGTAGAATTATTTTCCAAAAAGGAATCGGAGGGCTCTTCATGAAACAACTCGGCTTTTATTTCGACCAAACAAGATGTACTGGTTGTTACACATGTTCAGTTGCTTGTAAAGACTGGCATGATATTAATGCGGGACCTGAAAACTGGATGCGAATAATCTCAATTGAAAAAGGGAAATTTCCAAACTTATCCCTAACATATCTTGCTATGGCTTGTTATCATTGTGCAGATCCTCCCTGTGTAAAGGCATGCCCTGTGAAAGCTATCTCTAAAAGGGAAAAAGATGGAATAGTAGTAACAAATCAAAAATTATGCGTGGGTAAAACAGAATGCGGATCAAAATGCTTGAAAGTGTGTTCATGGGATGCACCTCAATTTAGTTCTAAAGAAAATGCTAAAATGAGAAAATGCAATCTATGTTTAGAGAGATTAAAACAAGGAAAACAAACAATTTGTGTTGAATCGTGTCCTATGTATGCTTTAGATGTAGGCTCGATGGATGAAATTCAACAAAAATATGGAAATAGTGTTGACGCAGAAGGATTTAAATATTCCGAGAGAATTAAACCATCAATCATTTTTAAATCAAATAAATATAAATAAATAAAATGTGATTATTAAGGAAGCTAATAATATAGCAGAAACTACCAGTGGTAAAATCAAAGGATATAGAAGAAAGGGTGTTATCAAATTTAAAGGAATCCATTATGCTTCACCATCAATTGGAAACCTTCGATTTAAACTTCCAACCCCTATCGAACATTCTGATTCAAATAAGGTTTATAAATTCCGAAGGTAAATTTAATGAAAATACTTATTTAATAAAGGGAAATCTCTTTCAACAACCAAGAAGTCTTTCACTATTCAATAACGAAAAAAAGGGACTCGAACGATGGTTAAACTATTTTTAAAAAATAGTTTATCTATGATTTTTGAACAAAAATTGGTTCTTAAGATCATATTTACTCTTTAGGGCTAATCATTCATTTTCGCAACAATAAATATAACAATAACTATTACGATTATTACTAAGATCCCTAATAAGATTATTACTAATTTTCCTAAGAATATTAATAATTCAATATCTTCTATTACTGAGATCCCTATTACGATTATTACTAAGATTCCTGTGAATATTAATAATTCTTTAACTTTTATTTTTGCCTTCCGTGCTTTTTTCTTTTGAGGTTGGGATTCTATTAAACAGATTGGACAGGTTCTATTGAAGTTCTTAAATTGATTATCCGAAATCTCTACTCCGCATTTTCCACAAAATAGCATAAATAATTATATCTAGGTTAATATTAAAATTCCTTTATCAGATGAGAATCTCAAACAACCATTTGAAAATTTAACATCATATATTAAAAGGTTAAAAAATCCCTCAGTTGGTATCATTCCTGTAGATCGAAAGAAATATAACAAAACTCGCGACGCTCCAAGAATTTGTGAATTAATCAAATCTAATCCAGACTACAAATTGAAGATTACAGAAAATAAATATTTAAAAAAGAATATAAAAAGGATAATTGAAGAGATTGAAAAATGGAGTCATATAGAATTAAGTATTTATGACAGTAAGAAAATAAATGATTTATTCGATTCAATTCAGGATTTTCTTGAGTATTTAGAAAGCGAACAGTACTGGGGTAATACAGAAATTAGAGATGAGAAGATAAATACCAAAATATTAAATTTTACTGATAACATTGAAGATCTAAGAAAATATTTCGGATTTAACATTATAAATGAAGATCAAGGGAAATTTTTTAAGACAATTACCATTTTGGATTGTAGATTCATAATAACTTTTAAAAATCACGCCCCTTATGAAAGTTTAATTAATAAGAAGGGAAGGGTAATTGGACCATTCAGATTAAATAAGGGGAATACATCTGCTCAAAAGATTAAAGAATTATTATACAAAGAGATAAAGACTAAATTAATTAAAAAATATAATCTTAAAATCTAAACATTTCAATCCTTACAGAGCGTTAAGAGGTTCTAAAGCGAGATTGTATAATTTTTTTTCAAATCTACTCATTAAACTCCAACGGAAATTAAACTAATATGGTAAAAAAAGAAAAGTCTAAAATGATTAAGGAATGAGAATTAAAAGAAATATTAAAAATGACCTGTTTATCAGATTACAAAATAACTTTTATAATCAATTCAAAATAAAGTG
>SDBS01002621.1_pt1 | contig 17910 bp, 13 predicted proteins | sample 2277091 | NCBI WGS metagenome assembly SDBS01 (sample SAMN10404972, study PRJNA504765) | marine sediment metagenome | isolation source: marine sediment core GS10_PC15, 163 cmbsf | place: Arctic Ocean: Southern Knipovich Ridge | collected 2010 | reverse complement strand
GCATTGGATTTACTTCCATCGGTGATACGAAGCCAGCTAATACAATGGTAGACCCTCCACGCTTTGCCATCTCTGCCGCCTGGTTCAAAACTCTGCCGTCACGGACGCAAATGAGGATAGCGTCAGGACCGTCACCGGTAAGCTTGGCTACCTCGGTGATAACGTCAACTTCATTGGCGTTTAGCGCTGCGTCAGCCCCCACCTCAAGAGCCTTGTCCAGTCGTGACTTAACCAGGTCAATGCTGATTACCGGTGCCGCACCGGCAACCTTGGCTGCCATTGCTGCCAGTAGCCCGATTTTCCCCGCCCCAAAAACAACCGCTGACTGCCCTGGTCTTACTCCGGCTGCTGCCACTGCACCATTACCGGTAGTCAATGGTTCCACAAACACCGCCTCTTCATCAGAAACGTGGTCGGGCACTTTCATTATGCCCATCGGTTTAGAAGTAAAATATTCCGCCATACATCTATAGGTTTCGTAACCTGGTGTCGCTGGTCCGAGTGGATCTGGTCTACCTGCGTACGGGACGGCACGTTCACCCACTGACCAGTTACTAACCCCCTCCCCAACTTCGACTACCTCGGCAATAAACTCGTGCCCTGGTATTGAGTCCGGTCGTATCACTGGACCTGACGCAGTAGGTAGCTCCTTAATCCCCATCTCGGCAGCCATCCTGTGCCCCATGATCGCTCCCGGATGTGTGACACCTTGAGTAATCAATCCGAAAGAACCGTCAAGATACTCAAGGTCGCTACCGCAAATACAGGCGTACTTCGTCTTCAACAGGAGCCCCCCCGGTTCTACCTTTGGTACGGGTATATCTCTACACTCAATACGTCGTTTTTCTCCCGTGGCAAGACAAGCTTTCATGATACTCCTCCTTTTTGTTTATATTCTTCGCATAGCAACCACGCCTTGCTAGTTTCAGTACTCTGCACGGTATATCCACCCCGTATTATGCGCGGGAATGAAGTTGCAGTCAAAACCGCCGAGGTAAAGCACATGTCCTTCTTCCCCCTCGAAGGGCGAGTGGGCAATGCTGCGAACCGCCACCAGCATCGGCTCTGGGTCCAATTGAGGGTCTGTTACTTCCACGTAGTCATAGCTGATATTCTTACCATTAGCATGGCGGACGAAGTATCTTCCGCCGGCATCATAATAGATGCCTTTTTCTGGTTCCGAAAAGACCTTCAGGTCCGGCGGTGAATCCGTCTCAAAAACACTCCGGTGATATTTCGCCTGGAACCCATGGAACCAAACAGTCTCCCCAGAAAGCTGGTCCAAACAGGGTCGGAACTCACTATAAGCCGATAGCACATAGTCGACATGCAGTCCCCACTTTTCACTGAGGAAGGCAGCTTCGTCCAGCTCGACGGTTTCTTCATAATTCCTCGATGGGTCAAGACGGCGCACCTTGTTGCCTACGGCGAACAAGAGAGCTTCTCCTTGTCCGGTGGGATTGGGAACCGCTGTCAAGCCACGGATACCGATCGCGGAAAATGTCTGCGGGAAGTGGAACACCTCGCGCCAGGAAGGTGAAGGAGCGTCAGTCCTTCCATATATGTAGCGAGTGGTGGCGCAGTACAAGGCACCGTTACATTCCGTCATTCCCATGACTCGTTCGCTCTCGGGTGTGGGAAGCTCGGGAGCCTTCTCCCAGTCTATTTTGCCCGGTAGAGCAGGGTCATAAACGCCAGAAAACGTGCCCAGCGGGTCGGTGCCGGCAAAGACACGGTCAACACCCGTGACAGCATCACGGTAAAGACCGATGCAGCGAATTGAAGCTGGCCTCTGGGCACGTCCCAGGACCGTCTGGCCCCAGTCCCCGGTATCATCGTCACGCCCATAGACTGCCACCAGTCCGGTAAAATCCAAAGGTGAAGACAGGAGAATAGAGACTGGAGCAATAGGGTTTCCCTTCCTATCCGTAGAGAAGGTAACGGACTCCAGCCTACTCACCCTTAGATTGTCCTCTGTGAATTGACAGTCTACCTGCCAGTCATCTTCAGGTGAGTCCAGGGCAAAGATCTGGCAGGCCTTGGGAATATCCGGGTCCGATTCCATCCAGAGGCTATTGGCGGCATAGAGTCTTCGCTTGTGAGGAACCAGGAACATAATCTCAGTTCCAGTCATAAGCTGGCCGTTCGAGTCATGAGTGCCAGCCAGCCATGATTTGCGGAAAGATATCGCGTCAGTATTCTGATTTGCTTTTATGACGCCCTCCTTCTTAGTCTCTGTATCTTAGTTTTGCCGTGATACTGTTATCTGGGGAATACAGGGCCTCCTCCTCTGAGACTGTCGCACCGGGCGTTGATGCAGGCCGGCTTGCCGGAAGAAAATGCCCTCTCCAGGGCCGGGCGAATATCTTCAGGTCTTTCAACCATCTCCCCATAACCACCGAGAGCTTCTACCACCTTATCAAATCGGACAAAGCCAAGTTCCGTGCCAACCACTCTGTCAAGTCCCTTGGCTTCCTGTAAATGGACAATCGCACCCCAGCCACTGTCATTGCTGATGGCGGCGACGATGGGCAGATTGTGCCTCACCATCGTATCAAATTCCATAACATTCATCCCGAAGGAACCATCGCCGCTGATTAGCATAACCTGTTTGTCTGGCCTGGCTACCCTTGCCGCCATTGCATAAGATGACCCTATCCCGATAGTCCCCGTCGAGCCGATACCAAGCAAATGTCCCGGTTCATAGTTCCTGATAGTACGAAATCCCCAGAGTGAAATTTCCCCACCATCTATGACAACCGTTGCGTCTCTATCAATAAAGTCACGTATCTCCTTGCACAATCTGGCGGGATGAATTGGAGAATTATCCGAGTTCATCACAGCTTCAAACTGTTCCTGTTGGTGTTTCACCTGCTCCCGGCATTCGTTCACCCAGGGCAGCTCATCTCGCCCCTTACATCTGTCTCCAGCCTCTTCTATCATCTGTTTGAGTACTGCCTTGGCGTCTCCGGGGATGCCGATGTCAATCGGACGGTTGTACCCGATTTCCGTAGGTTCAATATCAACCTGTATCCACTTGCTGTCCTCACTAAACAGCGGCGAACGACCAAACCCAAGTTTGAAATCAACGCGAGTCCCCAGTAACAGGACAACGTCGGCACGCTGCATCCCCTCTCTGCTGCTCAAACGCAGTGGATGGTCTCCCGCAATACCCCACTGACCTCCGCTAACCGGAATCTTGGCAAGTTCAACAAACTCTTGAAGCTCCTTTTCCGCTTGGGACCACCACACCCCACTACCGATGATTATCAAAGGCCTTTCCGCACCCAGGAGCACCTCAACCGCCTTTTTCACCAGCACCGGGTCACCCTGCGGTTTCGCCTTCGTTCGGTAATCCTTGGGCAACACAATCTCTGTCTCTTCTACTTTGGCATCCAGCACATCCTGGGGAAACTCAATGTAAGTCGGACCGGACCTGCCACTGAGAGCATGTCGAAAAGCCATGCTTACATATTCCCCGACCCTCTTCGTTTCATAGCCCGCGCCTGCCCATTTCGTTACCGTTTTTGCCAGCGACAGTGAATCCATATCCTGGATAGCGCCCATATCAAACGCGCCAATCGGAGCTTTACCGCCAAAGACTACTATTGGACTTCCTTTCCTCTGCGCATTCCAGATACCGGTAACCGCATTTGTAACCCCCGGACCTGCTGTAGCCACGGCCACACCGGGTTTGCGCGTAACCCATGACCAGCCCTCGGCCATGAAGACCGCCGCCTGTTCGTGACGGGTATCAATGACCCTTATCCCTTCATCCTTGCATCCTTGAAAGATTGCGTCTATCTGGCCTCCGGGTAAGCCAAAGATACACTCTACTCCTTCTTGCTTAAGAGCCCGGGCAGCCAATCGACCTCCGTTAATCTCAGCCATTACTGTGAAATCCTCCCGTTGTTCTAATTACCTGTCTGTGTACTCAACACCACTTGTCTACTACCGCATCACCACTCCGCCATCAACATGCAGTGTCTGTCCACTAATATTCTTCGCATCATCAGAGGCGAAGAATAACACGGCTTTTCCCATATCTTCCGCTGTTTGGTCTCTCCCTAAAGGAGTCATCGGGGCAATCATATACTTCAACCAGAACTCATGTGGTGTCAGCTCCTCAGTATCAAGCTCCTCGGGCTTATACCCTCGCAAACGTGCCGGTAGCGGGAGACCTTTGGCTTTGGCGTTGCGGGCCGCTTCCAGCATCGCAATCGCTCCTCGTTCCCACAGTGGTGTAAACACATGCCCCGGGCAGACGCAGTTTACCGTGACATTATACGGTGCCAGTGCTCTTGCCAGTGACCATGTTATCGATATGTCCCCCGCCTTAAAAGCATTATAAGGCATCTGGTCCGGGCCGCCCATCCTCGCCGCGATGGATGATATATTTACTATCCTGCCGCTCTGCTGTTTCATGAAATGGGGTGTTACCGCGTGGCTCATCATCACATGCGATTTCAGGTTTAGCTGGTAATACTTATCCCAGACATCGGGGCTGAACTGCATATACGAAGGGAGAGATTCGTCTCCAAACGACGCCATTTGCTCCTGCTGCATCTGTGACATTTCCAGACTAACACCACCCACATTATTCACCAGTATGTCTATCTTACCGAAAAAGTCTACCGTCTCTTGAACCGACCTGTTTACTTCGTCATCATTGGTAAGGTCAGCGACTACCGGTAGCGCTTTACGTCCCATCGATTTAACTTCGTCAGCAACCTTCTTGGCAATATCACCGTTAATATCAACCACGGCGACATCCGCCCCCTCCTCCGCCAGGCATTTGACACAACCCTCGCCAATCCCTTGCCCACCACCAGCAACAATCGCAACTCTATCCTTTAGTTTCATTCTAGTCTCCTCCTCATTTCCTGCTTCTGTTTTTGATTCAGGCAATTTTCTAAAGCATAATCATGCCATTATCAACACACAATGTCTGACCGGTGATGTTCTTTGCATCCTCGGATACGAAAAATGCCACGGCTCTACCCATATCCTCCGGTGTCTGGTGTACCGGCATCATTATCGGCCAGAATTCTTCAGGGGTGATAGTGTCAAGATTGTCCATCTCAAGAAAACGCCTGTAACGCCCGGGAAGTTCGGTCCCTTCCGCTTTTACTTGGCGTAACCTCTCCAGTGTCGCTACTACCCCTCGTCTCCACATCGGGGTAAAGACGGTCCCCGGACAGACGCAGTTAACATTGATATTAAACTCGGCTAGCTCCCTGGCAAGTACCCAGGTCAGTGAGATTACACTCGTCTTAAAAACAGTATATGGCGCCTTCTGGTAATCGGGGAATCTACCTGATACCGATGATATGTTTACTATCTTGCCGCTCTTCTGTTCTCTTAAATAGGGAATCACCGCCCGGCTCATCATTATGTGCGACTTCAGATTCTGCTCGTAGTAGCCCTGCCACTCTTTTTCGGTACGGTCAACAAACGTGGGGATTCCTTCTCTCGGTGGTGCCGCCGAATGACCTCCAACATTATTCACCAGGATATCCATCTTCCCGAAGGTATCCACAATTTCCTGCACTGCCTTTGCCACCAGGTCACCGTCAGCGCAATCAGCATAAGTACCGAGTCCTCTCCGCCCCATCGTCTCAACTTCTTCAGCAACCTTCTTCGCGTTTTCACCATCATAATCAACGATGGCTACATCGGCGCCTTCTTCCGCCAGGCATTTGACAATCCCCTCACCAATCCCCTGACCACCCCCAGCAACGATTGCCACCTTGCCTTCTAATTTCATGTTACGCTCCTTCTCACTATTGTTGTTTGACACACTTGACGTTAGCTATCCGCTAGCGCATCACCACCCCACCATCAACGTGTAACGTCTGCCCGGTTATGTTCTTCGCATCCTCAGAAACAAAAAAGACCACGGCTCTACCCATATCCTCCATTGTTTGTTCTCTCTTTAACGGGGTACTGCGTTCAATAACCATCTTTTGCCAGAGTTCATGAGGTGTATGTTTTTCAATATCCAGTTTATCGATGCCCATTCTTCCTAACATTGCTGGTAGCTCTTCACCCTTGGCGAGCATTTCCCGTATTCTGTTGTACGTACCCACAGCTCCTCTTTCCCACATAGGGGTGTAGACATGTCCCGGGCAGACGCAGTTGACGTTTACATTGATACCGGCTAGCTCTGCTGCCAGTGCCATGGTTAATGAAATTATGCCTGCCTTGAAAACAGTATAGGGCATGTTTCCGAAGTCGGGTAACCTGCCGGAAATTGATGATATGTTTACTATCTTCCCGCTCTTCTGTTTTTTGTAGTGAGGTATTACCTCACGGCACATCGCAATTCCCGATTTCAGATTCTGCTCGTAATAGCCCTGCCACTCCACATCACCGCGGTCGGTAAACGACGCTCTTTCTGTTCGTGGCGGCGCTGCCGAATGACCGCCCGTATTATTCACCAGTATATCTATCTTCCCGAATAAATCTACGGTGTCCCGGACTGCCTTTGCCACCTTATCACTATCGGTAACATCGGCGTCTACTGCTAATGCTTTTCTACCCAGTACTTCCACCTCATCCGCCACCCTTTTTGCGTTTTCGCCGTTGTAGTCGACGATAGCTATATCAGCCCCTTCTTCAGCCAGACATTTCACTATGCCCTCACCAATCCCCTGTCCACCCCCCGTAACAATCGCAACCTTACCTTCTAACTTCACTTTGTACCTCTTTATTATTGCTCCGTATTTCCACTCTTGCCACTAGCCGTCCGCTAACGCATGACCTGACCGCCGTTAACATGTAATACTTGCCCGGTGATGTTCTTCGCATCCTCAGAGACAAAAAAGACCACGGCGCGTCCCATATCCTCCGGCGTCTGTTCTCTTCCCAGTGGCGTACCGGGGATAACGATATACTTCAGCCAGAATTCATAGGGTGTTAATCCCTCAATATCTTCGGCAGCAAAACGTGCCGGAAGCTCTCTACCTTGAGCCCTGGCATTACGTGCTTGCTCCAGCCTGCCAGTAGCCCCTCTAGCCCAGAGCGGAGTATAGACATATCCCGGGCAGATACAGTTTACCGTGACGTTATAAGGTGCCAGTGCCCTTGCCAGCGACCATGTTATTGAGATATCCCCTGCCTTCATGGCACCGTAAGGCATATGGCCGGGCTCAGGCGATCTCCCGGCATCTGATGATATGTTCACTATCTTGCCGCTTTTCTGTTTCATGAAGTGAGGTGTTACCGCGTGACTCATCATCACGTGCGATTTCAGGTTCAACTGGTAATATCTATCCCATACCTCCGAGTTAAAGCTCATGAATTCAGGAAGAGGCTCATCACCTGCCATTGCCCTGTTTGCTGCCATCAGCTCCATTGTCTCCCTGCCGACACCGCCGACATTATTTACCAGTATATCTATCTTCCCGAAAAAGTCCACAGTTTCATTAACCACCCTGGTTACCTCATCGTCATTTGTAAGGTCGGCGGTTACCGCCAAAGATTTACGCCCCATCGCCTTGACTTCATCGGGCACCTTCTTGGCATTATCGCCGTCGATGTCAACAACAGCGACATCGGCCCCTTCTTCTGCCAGACAACGGGCAATACCCTCACCAATGCCCTGCCCACCACCGGCAACAATCGCTACCTTACCTTCTAACTTCACTTCACACCTCTTTGTTGTTCCGAATTTCTGTCCTTATCGTTAGGCGTCTACTAACGCATAGTTATGCCGCCGTCAACATGTAGTACCTGTCCGGTGATGTTCTTTGCATCCTCGGAAACAAAAAAGACTACGGCACGCCCCATATCCTCTGCCGATTGCTCTCGCCCTAGTGGCGTACCGGGGATAACAATATACTTCTGCCAGAATTCGTAGGGGGTCAGCCCTTCCACGTCTACGTCTTCAGCAGCAGACCGGCGAAAACGTGCCGGAAGCTCCTGCCCTTGAGCCCTGGCATTACGTACTCCCTCAAGCATACCTGTCGCTCCCCGTGCCCAGAGTGGAGTATACACAAACCCCGGGCAGACACAGTTAACCGTAACGTTATAGGGTGCCAATGCTCTCGCTAGTGACCACGTTATCGAAATGTCACCCGCCTTCATGGCAGCGTACGGCATCTGGCTGGGGTCACCCATTCTCCCGGCGATAGATGATATATTTACTATCTTGCCGCTCTGCTGTTTCATGAAATGGGGTGTTACCGCGTGACTCATCATAACGTGTGACTTCAGATTCAGCCGGTAGAATCTGTCCCAGATTTCTGAGCTGTAGCGCATGTACGGCGGGAGCGATGCTACATCGCCCAATGAGGTCGCATATTCCATCATTGACTGTGCCGTCTCTTCACTAACACCACCCACATTGTTAACCAGGATATCAACCTTGCCCAGGGAGTCCACAGTCTGCTGAACTGCTTTCTCTACCTCCGTGTCGTCCGTCAGGTCAGCGACTACCGCCAGCGCCTTACGCCCCATCGATTTGACGTCATCGGCAACCTTTTTGGCAGTATCACTCTTGATATCAACCACGGCCACGTCCGCCCCCTCTTCCGCCAGGCATTTGACTCCACCTGCACCCATTCCCTGTCCTCCGCCGGCAACTATCGCTACTTTGGCTTCACGTTTCCTTGCTACCCTCCTTCTTGTGTCTTATCTTGCTCTACGTCTTATACCTGACCCTGAGAGCATAGGACGACTTTCTCCGTGCTCGTGTGGCTGTTTCCAGGCTATCACGCGGGACATTGCCTTGCCTGCCTCACGCAGGGAATGAAAAACGGGGAACCCTGCCTTCACGAATGCCTCCTGAACGGCAAGGAGTTCCCTTATCAGGTCTAAGTCCAGCACCGGACGTAACGCCAGCAGGACCGGTTTACCCACCGCCTGCCGTATCTCTGTCATCACTTCTATCACCGGATTCAAAAAAGAAGATGAAGTAAATCGACCACCCCCCCAGCTGCTGATGGGGTGGAACCCCAGGTGATAGACCAGCATATCAATTTCCGGCACCTTGCTGAGCACACGCATCGTTGCCGAGATAGCCTCCGGAGTTGCCAGGTTCGGAGCGTCTACCGGGTTGCTGAAAATGCTGCCGGCCAGGGGCAAGAATTGCCTTAGCTCCTCCTGCACCTCTGGAGAAAGCTGTGGCAAATGAAGTCCTGCCTTTTCCATTTCATCACTGGCTAAAACACTGGGACCACCGCCAGCGCCTATCAGGGCAACACCCGTATTCTGTGGAATAGGACTGGCAAAGCGAAGCGCCACCAGTATGTCTATCATCTCATCCACGTCATCAACCTGAATTGTCTTCATCTGTCGACATAAAGCGTCAAAAACAGCCACCGAGCTGGTCAGGCTGGCGGTATGACCATGAGCTGTCCTCCTGCCGGCCTCGGTAGTACCACCCTTGTAAATAATTACTGGCTTCTTGGCAGCCGCTTCCTTGAGTGCCCTCAAAAAACGCCTGCCGTCTTTTACCCCCTCTATGTAAGCGCAGACAAACTTGGTTTCAGTGTCCTGAGCAAAGTATTGCAGGAGTTCACTTTCATCTACATCCAGGGCATTACCGTAGCTGACCACTTTGCTGAAGCGTAAACCCCTCGGGGCGCCATACGAAGGGAGATTCTGGGCATGGCCACCACTTTGGGAGATGAAGGCAATCGGTCCCGGTTCCAGGGGCACAAGCATCGTATTAACCAGACGGCTCTTCGGTACGAACAGGCCTATGCAATTGGGTCCAATGATTCGGAAACCTCCGGCCTTTGCCTTGCTCAGCATCGCTCTTTCCAGCTCGGCCCGTTCCGTATAACCGCTCTCACTAAAACCGGCGGTAAAGAAATGTACTGACTTCACGCCCTTGACAGCACAATCGTCCAGGAGTGCCAGGGTTGACTCTGCAGGGATGCTGACTACAACGTGGTCCACTACCCCGGGCACAGCACTCAGGTCCGGATAGCACGGTAACCCGAATACCTCGGTATACTTCGGGTTAACCGGATAGATAGCGGGAAATCCTGCCTCTTTGAGGGATAAGGTAACTCCGCTGGCAAATCCTCTACCTGACGAGGACGCACCAACAACAGCTACACCACGAGGGGAGAAAATGTCCTCCAGGGAAGGCTCTCTTCTTGCCATCCGCTTAATCATATCAGTTAATCATAGGAACGGCAACTCATTCCACAGGACCGCCTATCATTTCAGAGAACCACAACTAAATCTCTGAACCAGGAACAAATAGAGAAACCACAAAGAAGTCAATACGTTCTAGCTAGGGCTGACAAACTTATAACCCTCTCCATACTCGGAGAGAATTATCTGGGGAGGATTATCATTTAGTTTATCCCTCAGTCTCCGGATATATGTCCTTAGGGGCTCAGTATTGGAGTGCTCTTTGCCCCACACTTCCCGTAGTATCTGCTCACTGCTCAGTGTGCCTTCGTTATTCTTCATAAAAACGTAGAGTAATTTGGATTCGGTTGGTGTGAGCTTTGTTGTGCGGTCTCTAAGTCGGACCTCACCATTAGCGAAGTTGAAGCTCAGATTACCGCGAACAATACAGGGCTGCGCTGGGGCAACTGTCGGAATTTTTGTGCGGCGGAGTACAGCATTCACCCTGGCTACAAGATCCCTTGGGCTAAAAGGCTTAACAATATAATCGTCAGCACCCATGTCCAGCCCTTTGTTTTGATCTTCCTCTCTCCCTCTTACAGTAAGGATAACGGTAGGTACGTTTGAAAATGAACGAATTCGCTTGAGGATCTCAAAGCCATCAATGTCTGGAAGATTGATGTCCAGCAAAACCATGTCAAAGGATTCGGTCTCCAAGACTCTTAACCCTCTGGTTCCCTCAACGGCAACAACAATGGTCGCCTCTGGCCACCGTAGTTGAAGGCAGACTGAAATGGCTTCCGTTACTTCGGCGCTATCATCGATAATCAGTACTCTCAAGTTTGCCTCCTGTCTCATGGAAAAGGAACGGATTGTTTTCTGTTTCAAATAGGCAGTGAGAAAACAAAGCTATTGCCCTTTCCCGGTTCGCTCTCAATCCATATTCTTCCTTGGTGTAATTCAATTAATCTCTTGCAGATAGCAAGTCCTAATCCAAGACCTGGGGTGCGCTGTCTCTCATCAATATCGCCAGCGCGGTAGTAAGCGTCAAAAAGTTTGTCTTTATCTTCCTCGGTAATCACTGGCGCGGAATCCTGCACCTCCACCACTATTCTATCGTCAATCTCTTTTGCCCGCAGTGTTATCTTACCACCGGCGGGGGAGAACTTATTAGCATTTGACATAAGATTGAGCAACACCTGTTCTATTCTCTCTCTATCTGCCTTTGCTGGCGACAATGAGTCTGGCAGTTCCAGTACCAACGACTGTTTTTTCATCTTGAAAAGAGAATGGAGTTGAGATGCCACCTCCTCAATTATCACGTTGATTTCGGTAGGTTCCACTTTAAGCTCCAGGTTTCCAATTTGTACCTTGGCAAGGTCTAGCAGTTCACTAACCTTCTTGTCCATTAACCAGGCACTCCGGTTGATATTGCGTATCAGCCGTTCCCGTTGACTGGGTGTAGCCGATGATGCCTCGGCATCAATTAACTCAGAAGCAGAAATGATGGCAGTGAGGGGTGTCTTCAGTTCGTGGGCAACAATGTGTAAGAACTCCGTTTTCTGCTCATCCTGCCTCTGTAATTCCTGTCGCATCATTGTTTCTATCCTGTAGAGACGAGCATTTTCTAATTCAATCGCCACTCGGCTGGCTACCGTTATAATCAACCTCTCGTCCTCATCGGAGTAGGGTTGCTCAGAGAGTCTCTTGCTCAGAACAAGTACCCCAATCAGTTCATCCTTCTGAGCTTTGAGAGGAACAAACAATTCTGCCCCTATAGCTTCTAATTCCCTCCTCTCCTTTGCGGTTAAAGACTGCAACTGGGGAAGAGCATCCAGCTCCTGACGATGCAACAAACCTTTGTTGGACCTCAGCCACTGCAAAAGTCGGCTGCGATTTTTCAATGTCAATTGAGTGGCATTTTCACTGGTGGCGGCTATTACGTTAAAATCTCCAGACTCGGACAGCAGTAACAGGTGGACGCCAGAGGTCTGCAACGCCAGGTCAATCAGTCTCACCAGCGAAAAACCTAACTGCTTGATGTCACTTAGGTCGTGAGGTTCTCGGCTGAAATTCTCCAGTGCTTCTAGGAAATCATACCGCTCCCGGTAGAACCATCTATCAACAAGACGTTGAACCCCGCGCCATAGTATCAGCAGGACAAATGACAGCGCAAGAAGAAGGGTGAAATGAACCGAGAATGGGATATTGCCTGTCCCGAAAAAGTGATTCAATAAGAATAAGATAGTAACATAGGTGATTGCCACTATGCTGCTCGTCACTAGATAGGCTACTCCCTTACGAATCACAATGTGAATATCTAGTAGATGGAATCTGAGAATGGCAACCGCAGTGAAAATGCAGAATATTATACTTCCGATGCTGCCTCCGCCAGGTGTAATCGGAGCTCCAAAGGTGGAAACGACATCCAGCAGAGACCCGATGAGATTAAAGAATATGCCGATGGCAACGTAGAGATAGCGGGTCCTTTCTTCATATGACTTAGACGCCTTGTATCCCTTGTTCAGGTTAACCACTGCCAGTATCAAAAAGGGATAAGTGCTCAAGATGCTAAGGGCGAATAAGGGTCCGGGAATGGGAACATAACCATACGGACCGGTTTCCATGCCACTCACAATCAGGCCAGCATAGGCGAGAGGAATGAACGCCAGCAAGAACAGGTATAGGGTTGGCATCAGCATCTTGGGTGGTTTGATACGGCTGAAATAAAAACTGAAGTGGTAGAAAAGAATAGCTGCCCCGGTGACCATTATTATCATCGGCTTCTCGAAGGCAAAGGCATACGCTACATCAGGACTACCCCGCATGCTGAAGAGCGCAAATCCGTAGAAAGCCGTGAAAAACAGGAAGCCCAGAACTGTCTGCCGAACAGGACTTCGGCGACTGCCCCTCACTAATAGAGGAGTTAGGATGAGACAGATAATGCAGCCAGCTAATGGCGTTGCCAGATGAAAATTCATCGCACCTCCTCACTTAAACCAAGAAGCTTGCTGATGACATCAGGCGTTATTATAACATGAGTAGCAATATTGTGTTAATACTTACACAATGTGAGAACCTGCCTGTCAATAACAAATCGTAAACAAGGGCCTCTTTCTACCGCTGTTTTACGCGTTGAAAACTGATGACTTGACAGATATTTAACAATATGTTACAATACAGTATAACCTATGATATTACATGGTAATATATGATAATAAATACCAATATATAACAAGAGCAAAAGTTGGCATTCATAACAATCAAACAAGCAGCAGAATTACTGAAAGTCCATCCGAATACAATACGTAATTGGATAGAGGCTGGGATTCTTAAACGCTATCAGGTCAATCGAGGTTATAGGGTCCTGTTGAAGACTGAGGATATAGAACGGGCTTTTGGACAGGGAGAAATTTCAGAACATACGGTCAAAGAAGGCTGAGTCTTTGTTAGCTCCTACAATAATACGACGAAGGAGGTACACTGATGCGTGGAGCATACTTAAGGCTAAAAGCTTGTCCTAGATGTGGTGGCGACATATTAGTCGATAGAGCTATTGAGGACGATGAAGTATGTATACAATGTGGTTGCCGGAGATTCAGAAGAACTACACGCAATACACGTGCTCAAAACCAGCTGGAGAAAACAGTCACCGTAGTCAATGGACAGGCCAATCGCGAAGTCTCGACAAAGCTGTAGCACGGGGTCTAAATGGAAGGGAGCTTTTGTCTTTGAGCAAGGGTGGTTTGGTTAACACGCGGGATATGTAATGTTCGTCCTGATTGTGTATGCTCTTGCCCTCGTTCCTTCGTGCCGCACTCCAGGTCAAAACACGCAATAGTCTCCATTAGACGGTAGAACAATGATGCGGAGATATGCCAAGTCAATTGGTTTTAAGGATAATATAGGGTTCTATAAGTCACCACTCTCCTGAAATCTGTGGCAACTCAGGTTTAAATAGATATGACGGAAACTATAATAATCATAGTCATATTGATACTAATGATAGTAGGTCATCTAGTTTTCCTTAAGTTACGAAGATAGGAAGTCAAGATTCACGGTTGATTGCAGAGAGGTACCGTCAGGTGAATTCTCAGTGGCGTCCCTGGCGAGATTCGAACTCACGACCCGCTGCTTAGAAGGCAGCCGCTCTATCCTGCTGAGCTACAGGGACAGATTACTTGCCACTCAAATGTATCACAGGCTTCAGTTGAGGTCAAGACAACCTCTTTCTAAGTCGTCAATAATCCAAAGATAGCCCACCCGCCAAGTGTCGCGCAGGTAACGATTATCCCCGCAATCAATATCCCGGCGAAAATTGACAGCAGTGCGTGTTTGAATTTCAGCCCAAAAAGAACAGCCGCCAGTGACCCGGTCCAGGCACCAGTAATCGGTAACGGGATAGCAACAAATAAAATCAGCCCAATACGTTGGTATCTCTTTATGATTTTCCCCCGTCGCCTGGTTCGTTCAAAAAGCCAGTTTAAAATCCGTTCAAAGAACTCTACTTTGCTCAGCAATCGGGAAGCCGTGTCCAGAAATAGCAAAATAAAAGGCACCGGCAGTAAATTACCGACGACAGCCAGAAGATAGGCATAATACCAGACAAAATCATATTGAACAATAGCTACCGGTATTGCTCCTCTCAGTTCCGATATCGGTGAAGCCGCAAGCCCAAGCACCACTAAGTACTGATACAAACTCATTGCGGGGAGTGTATCAAAAAGCCATCACATCGTCAAGCTGACTTCTCAGAAATACCTTGACAACTCTTTGTTGTTATTGATAGTATTGTTGAGTTTCCAGGTGTTTTAGTAAGCAGACAAGAAAATGCCCAGATTATTAGACCAGCTGCATAACCCTAAAGATCTGAAAAGGCTAACACAGGCAGAGCTTGAGCAGTTAGCTTCTGAAATTAGAGAAGAACTGGTCTCTGTTGTTTCTGCAAACGGTGGTCATCTGGCTTCTAATCTTGGAGTAGTTGAGCTTACCATAGCGCTGCACCGGGTATTTGACAGTCCGCAGGATAAACTCATCTGGGATGTAGGGCATCAAGCCTATACTCACAAACTGCTTACCGGACGTCGCGACCATTTTGCTTCCCTCCGCCAGTATCAGGGATTATCTGGCTTCACCTCCCGCAGTGAAAGTGAACACGACCCCTTTGGTGCTGGTCATGCCAGCACTTCTGTTTCCGCAGCCCTTGGTATGGCTATTGCTCGTGACCTTTCCGGCGATGACTACCATGTGATTGCTGTTATTGGCGATGGCGCTATCACCGGCGGCATGGCACTTGAGGGACTGAATCAGGTAGGACACCTGGGCTCCAGGCTTATCGTAGTTCTCAATGATAACGGGATGTCCATATCACCCACCGTTGGTGCTTTGGCTAGGTTGTTAAGTAAGGTGCGGTTTGACCACCGCCTCCACCGAGCAAGAGAGAGAGGCAGACGACTACTCAGTGCCCTTCCTTGGGGTAATCGACTGTTACGGGCAAGTCAACAGGTCGAAAGTGGAGTAAAAGGACTGGTTATGCCGACAACGTTATGGGAGGAACTTGGCTTTGCTTACATCGGACCCTTTGATGGTCATAACATCCGTGAACTTGAAGTAGCTCTTACTCAAGCTCGTGATTATCGTCTCAGCCCTGTCCTTCTGCACGTCGTTACCACCAAGGGAAAAGGTTACCGTCCTGCGGAAGGAAATGCTGTTTACTTTCACGGCGTACCAGCTAAGAGCACCGGCAGCAAGGAAATACCAACCTACAGTGAGGTATTCGCTGAGACTGTACTTCGCATGGCTCGGGAAAATTCCAGGCTGGTTACGATTACCCCGGCTATGCCAGAGGGGAATTGCCTGAGCATCGTTGCAGCCGAATTCCCGCAGCGCGTATTTGATGTCGGCATCTGTGAACAGCATGCCGTTACCTTTGCCGCTGGACTGGCTACCCAGGGATACACGCCTGTTGTCGCCATCTATTCCACTTTCCTGCAGCGTGCTTTTGACCAAATAATACACGACGTTTGTCTGCAGGATTTGCCAGTTGTTTTTGCTATTGACCGTGGTGGCATTGTCGGCGATGACGGTAAGACTCATCAGGGCACCTTTGATATCTCTTACCTGACATTAGTCCCCAATCTGATTGTAGCTGCTCCCAAGGATGAAAACGAGCTTCAACACTTGCTTTATACGGCGACAAAGTCGGCCCATCCCATGGCAGTCCGATACCCGCGCGGTTCCGGGTTGGGGGTGGAGTTGGACAAAGAATTGCACTCAATTCCCATAGGCAAGGGCGAAGTATTAAGGCAGGGACAGGATGCCGTTATATTCGCCATCGGAGCTACGGTAGCACCGTCTCTTCAGGCTGCCGACGAGCTGGCCTCGAATGGTGTTGAGGCTACAGTAGTCAATGCTCGCTTTGCCAAGCCACTGGACTCGGAGCTTATCATAGACCTGGCCAGTCACATCAAACGTATCGTTACCGTTGAGGAAAATACCTTGAGTGGTGGCTTTGGCAACCGTGTTGTCGACCTCCTTCAAGAATCAGATATCAGAGACGTACATGTAAAAACTATTGGCTTACCAGATGAGTTCGTCGAACACGGTACTCAAGATATCCTTCGCTCTAAGTTTGGCCTTGATGCTAAAGGAATAACCCGCCAGGTCTTAGCCTTATTCCCCGCCCGTAATCAGGCGAAGGTTACCTGATATTAAGGAACGAAGTTGTTATTAGGAGCAGTGGATAGGGTTAATCAGTCAAAACTTGAGAGAATGAAGCTAACAAAAAGTCTCAAATTCCTGGAGGTCACCGGTGAATAAACTCACCATCAGGGACATTGAGATTGGTGACAAGAAGGTTTTAGTCAGGGTTGACTTCAACGTTCCTCTCGATGAAAGAACCGGGGCAATCACTGACGACAGCCGTATCCGAGCCACATTACCTACTATTCAATATCTCATTCAGCGGAGAGCACGGGTGATTCTAGGCTCTCATTGGGGTCGCCCAAATGGTAAGGTGGTTGACAAGTTGCGATTAACCGTTGTTGCCCAGCGCTTATCGCAAATACTGGGCAAACAGATTGGGGTCACCAAGAATTGCATTGGTTCTGAAACAGAGAAATCGGTGGCGAACTTGAAGAAAGGCGACGTTTTACTTCTGGAAAACCTTCGCTTTCACTCTGCCGAGGAAATGGGTAGTGCCCTCTTTGCTCGAGCCCTCTCTAGGTTAGCTGATGTCTACGTTAACGATGCCTTCGGCACTTCTCATCGTAGCCACAGCTCAATAGTACGCATTACCGAATATCTTCCTGCAGTAGCTGGCTTACTGCTGGAAAAGGAGCTTGAGACCCTCGGTGGTATCTTGAAAAATCCAGCTCACCCCTTCGCTGCCCTCCTCGGCGGGGCCAAAGTCAGCGATAAGGTCGGCATGCTTGACAATATTATGGATAAAGTAGACTTCCTTCTTATTGGTGGCGGTATGGCGGCTACCTTCTTGAAAGCGAAATCCTGTGAAGTGGGTCTATCGTTAATTGAGGTAGACAGGCTGGATACTGCAACCGATTTGATGAAGAAGGCGGCGAAAAATGGGGTGCGCCTGTTGCTCCCGGTTGATGTCGTTGTTGCTGATGAAAATGAGAATGCTGCCCAGGGTGAAATCGTATCTATTAGAGACATATCACCTCGCCAGAGGATTGTCGACATCGGCCCCCAGACCGTCAAGAACTTCCGCGAAGAATTACTGAGATGCGAAACGGTCTTCTGGAACGGACCCATGGGTATCTATGAGATGCCTCAATTTGCTGAAGGAACGGCGGCGATGGC
>SDBS01002620.1_pt1 | contig 17915 bp, 12 predicted proteins | sample 2277091 | NCBI WGS metagenome assembly SDBS01 (sample SAMN10404972, study PRJNA504765) | marine sediment metagenome | isolation source: marine sediment core GS10_PC15, 163 cmbsf | place: Arctic Ocean: Southern Knipovich Ridge | collected 2010 | reverse complement strand
GCAGAGCGAGCATCTGCTCCAGCCGGGCCCTGATACAATCCGATCCGAGCGGGAGTAGCTCAGTGGTAGAGCATCTGCTTCCCAAGCAGAGGGTCGCCGGTTCGATCCCGGTCTCCCGCTCCAATCGATCTACACTAAGACCCTGTTAGCGTGTGCCGTCGGTTGTGATCGAGGGGAGTCAACTGTCACATGTAGGGGGCGACTAGGCGGCAAGGGTCGCTCGTGCTAGCGGCGCCACGTTCCGCCCAGACGCCGCCACCAGATGCGCGGAGCGCCTTGCGCGGTTCGTCGTGGAGGCGCGAGCGGCGTGAAGCGGGCTACAATGTCGGCACGAGAGTCTCGGATTACGAGTTCACGCTTCGAGGGGGTGTCGATGCCAAAGCAGAACAAGCCTGAGGTCCCAGACCCGTTCCAAGCGGATCACAGTAAAGCCGTCTTCTCAGATTGGCCTGCACAATGGTCCGACGAAACGCCGTCAATGTGGATGTTTCGCGTGCACTGGTTTCGGAGTGATGTTGACCCCCTGCCCCTGACTGACTGTGTTGTTCGCCGCCTTACTAATGAGGACGTCGAAGCCATGCGAAGTGCTGAGGAAGAATGGCTACCGTTAGGACTTCCGAATGCCTTCGACGTCGCAGGCGAAGGCGAGGCGCGTCGAGAGGTTGCATTTCCTGCCCCAAGTGTGCCGAGCGAACGGCCGTGGCACGATGTTGACGGGGTTGAGATGCCCTGGTTCCTGGTTGTGGAGGCACCCCCGAGTCCATACGTCGATGCGCATATGTATGCCAACCGCCTGCGAATGAGTGTTGAGGTCTGCCTCAGGATCGTGGGCGGAAAGTACGCATTCATGACCGACGCCACGTTCTTTCAGGCGGGTCTACGAGGCACACTCAAGGGCCAATACGGATTGGTTCGCGCTGAGCGAGACGAAGTTCCGGATGATATCTGGCTTCACTTCACTGATGATCTGGTTGCTCCTTTGCAGACCGCTCATGCGGCAGTTTTGGCAACCAAAGACGACAGGATTCGAATCGCGCTTGCGCGGTTTCGACGGAGCCGCGCAAGTGGAGGAGACGACGCACTCATCGATAATTGGATCGGCCTCGAAGCCCTGTTCGGCGATCGGACAGGTGAAATCACTTACAAAGCGGCCATGCGAATCGCTTGGTACCTAGGTGCCGATAGTGAGTCGCGGGCTCGCTGGTTCGAACAGTCCAAGAAGTCATACGGCGCAAGGTCAAGAATAGTCCACGGAGATCGTCCGGCTGACACCCAAGATGCTAGGGAGATGGCGCGCGATGGTCTTAGGCTCGCCCTATTAAAGATTCTCACGGACGGCCAGCTCCCGGATTCACCCGCTATTGATCTGGCGATCCTGTCCTGAACTGACGCGAACGGCTCTACACTAGCTATATCGTTGGCGCGTGGCCGACTGATCGTCGTTTACGACGCCCACGATCTCCTGTGGCGGGGAGCGCCTTGCGCGGTTCGTAATTGAGGCGGAGGCTGCGTGAAGCTCGATCTAGTGGAACTTGCGAGGCAAGGGGAGCGGGACTCCAGCGGGGCCCGTCGGCGGTCAGTCGTTCCCGCCCTCCGAGAGGCTCTGCAGAAGGAAGGCTAACAGGGTCATCAGCGATACGCCGACATCAAAATCGAGTTTGCCGGTCATGATCAGCGATGATACGGCGATACACACAAGAACCAATTTATGTGTGGTACCAAGGTGAACCTCGTCTGAGGCTTTGTTGGGATGTCCGACTGGGGAGCGATTCTGCCCGTGGGAGATGTCAGGGTCGTCGAGGTCTGTCGGCAGGTACCTTAGGGCATCGCCGATGATATCGACGGTCCTAGGCAGCTGATCGACGCCTGCCGTCGAAATCTCAGACATTCGCCTGAACGCTTCGTCGGCAGCAACCGCCCCACGCATGGCGTCGGCCATTCCGGCGAAGCTGGCGGGCTCCATCGCCTTTAGCATCTTCTTGACGGTGTTCTCGGCGGCAAGCGCTTCGGGCAAGACATTGGCTATTCCGGCGAAGCTGGCGGGCTCCATCGCCTTTAGCATCTTCTTGACGGTGTTCTCGGCGGCAAGCGCTTCGGGCAAGACATTGGCTATTCCGGCGAAGCTGGCACTGCGCTCCAACGATTGAAAGTCGTCGATCCATTTCAGGTCAACCGGCGGCATGACGCAAAGGTCTCGCGTAAGGCGCTCCACCGACGGTAGTATTCGCTCGAGGTTCTTCCGGGCGTTCTCAAGGCCTCGACTAGCAATCGTGTCTGACATCGAAGCCTCCTGTCTCTTCAAGCGATCCGTCGTTGCGATGAATTATACCGGAGCCGCGTCGGAAGCGCGCCAATGACGTGGCACACCTTCATTGCCAATCGTCCATATGGCGCGCGGGGGCAGACTTGCAGGGCACCCCGGAGGGCCTTGCCAGCCTCCAGAACCTCACCCGAAGCACACCCCGAACTCACTTACGCAACGGGCGCGGTCATCTCGCCCAGCGAGCTCAAGTCGTCAAGTGCTGTTTGTCAGTCTGCCTTCCGCGAGCGCATCCAGTTCCACCCAAAGGCCTTCGACACGCCCGACAATCGATTCCCACTCACCCTCATCGATACGAAGACCAAGGGCGGGTAGGCATGACTCGATAGAGACACTCAAGTACCGAGTCGCCAGACCCGGCATGCCTGCCAACCGACTTGACCGGTCAAATAGGGGCAGCCAGTGGCTCCGGTGAAGCTCTTCCTCGCACAGTCGCATATATTGCCCGCGGAGGGTCATCCATTCGGCATGAGCTTCGGCTGAAAGTGGAGAATACGCCGTGTCGTACATCTCCTTCAGGTCACACTCGATAGCCATCGACCGGACGTCCTTGCCGCTCCAACTCCCGAGTTCCACCGGCAGCAGTTCAGACCATTGTTCACTGCTGGCGATGTCCTTCAACTGCTCTGCGTACTGTTCTGCCCACGAATCCCCAGAACCGTACTCCGCCCAATGTGCGCTCAGCAGTTTGAGTCGGCCAGCCGAATATAGCTTGAACGCTCTCGCGGCTTCTGGATGCCGGACGATCCACGCACCCGTTATCGTGGCATCGGCAAGGCCGCGAAGAATCAGCGGATATACCGGGGCTGTCGCCACCGACGCCGACATTACGGCCACCGACCACAACTGGTACTGGCGCGCAGACAATCCGAGTATGACGTCGGCGAAGTCGAGGTCGACATCTGACCAGTTGACCTGTTGGGTCAGCTTAGTCAGCCTCTCGCCCAAACCATCGACTACCGATGCCAGGTCAGCCATCACTTCGTCAAATTGCCTCATGCGTCTCCACCAATTTGAAGTTCGCTCGCCAGAAGACGGGCGCCCATTCAGTGAGGGTGCGGCTCTCCAGGACGAAATTCATCACGAGTCTAAACTTCTGCTCGATCCGTGCGTTCATCTCCGCGTCGTTATTTGGATATCTGCCAATGGCGTCCGCCAATTTCTCGTCGACTATGTGTGGCGCGAACACCAGCTTCTCGTGTTTCAGCAGACGGTTAATACCCATGATTCGGGCGAAGACTGCTGACGGTGAACGCGGGTCTCTGAGGGCGCCTACCAAAGGGCGAAGGACCGCAACGTCAGCTGCGCCTCCAGAGGCCAGCCACGCCATCGGGCAGTCTTCGTAGAGCGTAAGTGCATTCAACAGGTCGTCTGGAAAGCCGTGCCTCAGCTCGAGGTCTAGGGTGAGCGTCTGACGCACTTTCACAAGCTCGGCTTCGGCAAATCGTGAAAAATCTGAGATGAAGCCAATGAATACCGAGGGATCGTCGGCTGGGGGATTGTAGACGAGGTCTAGATAGTCGCAGATTCGGTTGTACAGTCTTGCCGCATCTAGCTGTCCTAGGGATTCGACCAGTGAAACGAGCCACAGGTGCTCCGGGAGATACTTGTTCTCCCAGTCCATCATCGAGACGCCCAGCTTCGACAGCGGTGGAAAGAGAGCGCTCCTCTCGCGCTGATGATCTTCTAGCACCATGACTCAACAACCTTACCGCTCGCTCGGCGATCCTCACAGCTCCCTGTGGCATGACTTGCACTGCGTGGATAGCAGCTAGACGCGGCTTTCCCCGCACGGGGAGAACAAGGAATCATCGCGGGTCACGATCCCCTCGTCAGCAGGGGCTCCTGACAAAGCAGACTCCGAAGCCATAGCCCAAATTGTCGTCAGTAACCTAAGGTAGTAGTCGCGGCGCAGTGCTTTCATGCTGCAGGGTGCTCGAAGGGTGCTTGACCGAACCAGACGTCAAATTGAGCCCCCACCACCGCGCCAGCCGATCGGAGCGCGACATCCGACGGGCGCTCGCTTATGCGGCGGGAAGTGCTAGGGCCGGGTCTCAAACAAGAAGATCCATCTCGATATTCCTGTCGAGAGCCGCCGCGATCAGATTGGCGGAAGTCACGAAGACCGTATAGAAGAGCGGCGAAGGTGGCCTTCGCTGGAGATCGTCGATCAGCTACGGGCCCGTGATGCAGACCGACCCGGGTGGCATTCGCTATAATCCGGGGCACAGCAACCGACGTTTGCTGAGAGGGGGGCCCGCCCACCGTATGTACCCGAGACGAGCATCGCATCCGGGAGCAGACACGCAGGAAGTCACTCGTGCCGTTCTTCGCGAAAGATTCTCGCGGTGATCGCGAGGACAGACGTTCCCGAATCAGTCCTCAGTCATGGATTCGTCAACGATCCTCCGGGAACACACACAAGTCGAACGATCATGTTGAACGAGCTGCGGATCCTCCTTGGAGCGACTGCAGCCACTGCCTCCTATAACGAGTATCAGGACGCTGCAGTTGAGGCGAACGCGGTGAACAAAGCTACGCTCTCCACGCGGCAGAAGACCTTCCGGCACCTCCGTGAACTCTACGCGATGTCGCCCGATGTAGCGCTATTCAAAACGCTACGCGAGCTCTGGGGCCTTGACCCGGATGGAGACCCGTTGCTTGCCTGCCTCTGCGCGGTCGCACGAGATCCGTTCATGCGAGCCGGTGCGGAGCGCATTCTTGCTACCCGCCCGGGCGACGAGGTTGCCTCGGAGGATTTCGAATCAGCGGTGGAAGGCTCGTTTCCGGGACGACTCCGTCCGGACACCCTGGCACGCACTGGCCGCAACATCGCATCCTCGTGGACGCAGTCAGGTCATCTGAAAGGGCGCGTGAACAAGGTGCGCGCAACTGCCCCCTGTACTTCAACTGCGACGGCGTACGCTCTGTTCCTGGGCTATCTCTGCGGCGATCGCGGTGAGGCGTTGTTTGGCACCCTCTGGTCTCGCCTCACAGACGCGCCCGAGCACATACTACGAGCCCAGGCTGGAGATGCTGCGCGACTCGGATACCTCGAGTACAGGCATGGCGGGGGGGTGACGGAGATCAGCTTCTCGCACTTCCTTCGCGAGGAGGCGAACGTGTCATGAACGCCGCCGAGGCATTATGCGCGGAGTATGAGCGGATGCTGGGCCTGAAGTGGCCCTCCGGTCTGTCCGGCGACGAAAGAGTTTGGATGGCGATCTACGACCCTGAAGACGAACGCAAGGTGCGTGCCCGCCTCGGCCAGTTTGAACTGGCCACAAAAGCGGCCGGCCGTGGCTGGCGGTCGTTCGACCTTGCCCGGGTCTTCCCGGAATGGCTGGGTGCAAGCAAGCATCGTGAGCAGCTCTTCGCGAACCCGGGTGCCATCCCGCGGGCCCTGGTCGAATATCGAAGACAAATGACAGAGACTTTGCGGACCGAACTCGCGGCTGCCGACGACGATACGGTGGTCGCACTTCTCGGTGCCGGATCGCTGTTCGGCCTGTGGAGCGTCTCGGAGCTGGTCTCGACCGTCTCAGACGGGATCAAGGGGATACTGCTCGTGTTCTTCCCCGGGCGGCACGAGGGAACCGAGTACAGGCTGATGGACGCGAGGACGAGCTGGAACTACCTTGCGCTTCCGATCGAAGCCAGGTCTGGAGGACAGCGTTGAATATCAACGAAATATTTGAGAGGGATCCCGTCGGGTACGACATCCCCAACCTCGGCGTCGCCAAGGTCGGCAGGCCAGAGACACCACAGGAATGGGATGTTCTCAACTTCGAGCTCAAGACTTTCGTCTGTGAGGGCGAGTACGGCCGTGGCCTCGAACGAGTCCTTGAGACCTTCGTCACTAACCTCGATAAGGCACAGCAACCCGCGGCCTGGGTGAGCGGGTTCTACGGAAGCGGTAAGTCTCACTTCGTGAAGGTCCTGGAAGCTCTCTGGAACGACGTGGAGCTCCCCGACGGCGCGAAGGCGCGAGGGATCGTCCAGCTGCCACCCGAGGTTGCCGAGCGGCTGGCCGAACTTAAGACCCAGGGAGATCGCCACGGCGGCCTGTGGGCGGCGGCCGGCAAGCTGGGCGCGGCCGCGGGCGGCATCAGGCTGGCGCTTCTCGCCATCGTCCTCAGGTCGTCAGGGCTGCCCGAGGAATACGAGAAGGCGCGCTTCGTCCTCTACTTCCAGGGAGAGGGCCTCTTAGAGAAGCTCGTTAGCGCGCTTGAAAAGCGAGGCACGACGCTGGACGAGGCGCTGACCTTCATGACCATCTCGGACGAGCTCGCCGAGGCGATTCTGGAGGTGCAGCCGACGTTCGCGTCCGACGTCATCGAGGTCAAGAGCCGGATCGAGAATACATTCCCGGGCGTTAAGGACGTCTCGACCGAAGAGTTCCTGCAGACCCTGACGCAGGTCCTGAAGACCAAGTCAACGAAGCCGGACCGGATCCCATTGACGCTCCTCGTTTTCGATGAGCTGCAGCAGTTCATGGGCGGCGACCCCGGGAAGGCTGATGAATTACTGAGCGTCGTCGAGGACATTACAGCCCGCCTGGAGAACAGAATCTTGTTCGTCGCAACAGGACAGTCGGAGCTTGGAGCGACAGCGGATCTCCAGAGGCTCCAAGATCGATTCAGGGTTCGCGTTACTCTTGGAGTGAGCGACGTCGAAACTGTCGTGCGAAGGGTGATCCTGGCCAAGAAGCCGGACGCCGTAGGCGAGCTCGAGAAGGCGATCGATGATGTTCAGGGTGAGATCGACAGCCACCTTGCCGGGACGAAAATTGCGCCCACGCAGGCCGACAGGAAGGACATGGTGTCCGACTACCCCCTACTTCCCGCCCGCCGTCGCTTCTGGGAGTCGGTACAACGCGGTTTCGACATCGCCGGGCGAGCCGGCCAGCTCCGGACCCAGCTCCGCGTCGTCCATGAAGCAGTTAAGGCCGTCGCCGACCGACCGCTGGGTTGGACCGTGGCGGCCGACGCGCTATTCGACCAGGAACGCTCCAACATGCTCCAGACAGGGGCCTTGCTACGGGAGATCGCGTCGATCATCGACGATCTGGCCAAGGAGAGCAGCGACGGCGAACTCGCGTCCCGTCTCTGCAAGTTGATCTTTCTAATCAGGCTGATTCCTTCCGAGGGTCTCCATGCTGCAGGGGTGCGCTCTGACGCCAACACCCTTGCAGATCTGCTCGTCGAAGACTTGAGGGAGGGAAGCGCCGCCCTGCGTCAGGCCGTGCCGAAGATTCTCGATGACCTTGCCAACCGCGGCATCCTGCTCCCGGTCGACGAGGGCGAGTACCGTCTCCAGACGAAGGAGGGTACCGATTGGCAACAGGCGTACCAGAAGAATCTCGCCGCCTGCAAGTCGGATCTCCCGCGCGTTCGCGACGCCCGCGTCGACGAATTCAAACGAGCTATCGAAACCGCACTGGGGAGCGTCAAGGTAACCCAGGGCACCAGCAAGGTCGCACGCAAGGTGTCGGTGCACTTTGGGGATCAGCCGCCGCAGTCGGGGGCTGGGGACATCCCCATCTGGGTCCGGGACGAGTGGGCTGAGACCGAGAAGCGGGTACGTGACGACGCACGCTCGGCTGGCGTGGAGAGCCCGAACGTACTGGTCTTCCTCCCCAAGCGGAGCGCGGACCAGTTGCTCGACACAATCGCGTGCCTCCAGGCCCGCGAGGAGACACTGAACCGCCCGGCGCCCACAACGGACGGGGGTAAAGAGGCTCGCGCATCGATGCAAGCTCAGAAGGACATTGACCGACTAAGGCTCGACGAACTCGTGACCGCGGTCCTGCGTGATTCGATTGTCCTCATCGGTGGTGGGACGGAGGCTTCCGGGAACGATCTGGGGGCGAAGCTCACGAACGCTACGGAAGCGGCCGTCAGCCGACTTTTCCCGAGGTTCAGCGTCGCTGACAACGCCAAGTGGGGCGAGATCCTCCCTTCGATCAAGGCGGGCAACAACAGTCCGCTCGAGAAGGTCGGTCACAGCGGCGACGCCCACGATCACGCCGTCTGCAAGGAGATCCTGGGCTTCATCGGGAACGGAAGCGCAAAGGGCTCAGCCATTCGCAATCAGTTCACCGCGGCTCCTTTCGGGTGGCCTCGTGACGCTGCGGACGGCGCGCTGATGGCGCTCGTTGCCGCCGGCCAGGTGGTCGCGAAACAGAACGGCAAGCAGGTTGAGGCAAAGACCTTCAACGCCAACACGATCGGCGGCGCCGACTTCGAGCGTGAGTCAAACGTCGTCTCTATTGACCAGCGAATCGCGCTGCGCGCTCTCGCGCAAGACGTCTCGGGCGTGGTGGTGAAGCCGGGTGATGAGGCAGACGGGGTGCGCCAGACCCTCGACAACCTCAAGGACACTGCAGGCCGCGCGGGCGGGGAGCCTCCCCTGCCCGCGAAGCCGGACACCGAAGAGGTAGAACGTTTGCGAGGTTACGTCGGCAACGAGCAGCTGATTGAGGTCTTCAAGGCGGGGGACGACATCAAGCAGATGCACGCGGAGTGGACGGCCCGGGCGTCGCGGATCGAGGAGCGTCACCCGCACTGGACCCGCGTCAAGGAGCTGGCAGACCAGGCCGCGGGTCTGCCCGTCGCTGACGAGGTCAAGCCGGCGATCGATGGCATCCTCGAGAATCGGTTGTTGCTCGAGGCCAACGATCCTACTGCCGATATTCGGCAGAAGCTGACCGAGGCTCTCCGCAACGCCGTCACCGCCGCGCAGAACGAGCTCGAATCGGCGCGGTCAGAGGCAATCAAGACCCTCCAGGGCACCGATGAATGGTCCGCTCTCAACAAAGATCAGAGAGATGAAATCCTGAAGAAGAATCAGCTCACGCCGGTGTCGGCTCCCGACGTTGGCAGCGATGAACAGGTGGTTGAGACCCTTCGCCACGTGCCGTTGGAGGACTGGGACGACAAGCTGGCCGCGATCCCGGGCCGGCTGGACTCGGCGCGAAAGGAGGCGGCCAGGATTCTGGAGCCGAAGAGTATTGAGGTCAAGCTACCGAGGAAGACGATCAAGTCCTCCGAGGACCTTGAGGAGTTCCTTTCAGAAGTGCGTAAGCTTATCGAGGAACGGCTGGGCGAAGGCCCGATCATCGTCTAGAGAGTCTTAGAACGATGTCACCCCTACCGAGAGAGCTGAGGAAGGACCTGGAGAAGGCCGTCATCGATGCCCGCGAGGTGGCCGAGCGCGGGGCGCGGGCCGCCCTGCAGGTGCTGGCCGTGGACTCCGACCGGGCTTTCGATACGATGTCGGCGGAGGACAGGGGCGAGCGCAACGCCCTGCGCGCCCGGATGCGGTCGCTGGCGTCGGCTGACAACGAGGACGCCGGCGGGCCCCGCGGCTTCGGCCCGCTCATCGAGGGGGTCGCCTACGAGCAGTGGCACCGGATGCTCTTCGCCCGCTTCCTGGCTGAGAACAACCTGCTAATCCACCCCGAGCATGGGGTCGCCGTCTCGCTGGAGGACTGTGTCGAGCTGGCGGCGGCTGCGGGCGAGACGGACGAGTGGGTGGTGGCGGCGCGGTTCGCCGGCGAGATGCTGCCGGGCATATTCCGCCGTGACGACCCGGCCGTGAAAGTCCGCTTCGCCCCGAACGACCGGCAGGCGCTGGAGGCGATTCTCAATTCGCTGCCATCGGAGCTCTTTCACGCCGACGACGCTCTTGGCTGGGTCTACCAGTTCTGGCAGACGAAGGCCAAGGACGAGGTGAACAAGAGCGGACGTAAGGTGGGAGGACGTGACCTGGCACCGGTAACGCAGCTCTTCACCGAGCACTACATGGTCCAGTTCCTGCTGGAGAACTCGCTGGGCGCCTGGTGGGCGGCGCGGCACGCCGACAGTCCGATCGTCAAGGAGTGGGAGTACTTGCGGTTCCGCGATGATGGCACTCCGGCTGCTGGCACCTTCCCTGGCTGGCCGGAGACAGCCGCCGAAGTCACGGTGATGGACCCCTGCTGCGGGTCCGGACACTTCCTGGTGGCGGCAGGGGAAATGCTGCGGAAGATGAGGATGGAGGAGGATGGGCTGGGCCCCGGCCAGGCCGCCGGCGCCGTGCTGTGTGACAACCTCTTCGGGCTGGAGCTGGACCCGAGGTGCACTCAGCTGGCGGCGTTCGCGCTGGTGTTCGACGCCTGGAAGGCCGGCCTGGACACGAAGGAGCCCGTCCTCCCGAACGTAGCCTGCTCGGGCATCGCCGTGAGCGGTCAGCTCGAGGACTGGAAGCGGCTGGCCGGAGACGACGCGAACCTCCAGTACACCCTCGAGAGGCTGTACGCGCTGTTCAAGGACGCGCCCGACCTGGGTAGCCTCATCAATCCGGCCGCTGCGAGCCCGCAAGAGCAGCTGTTCACGTCCAGTTACGAAGAGATTGGGCCTGTCCTGCAGCAGGCGCTGGCTGCCGGAGGAGACGAAGATCCCGTCGCTGCCGTCTTTGGCGCAGCAGCCGAGGGTGTAGAGCGCGCCGGGATGCTGCTCGCAAGCCAGTACACCCTCGTGGCTACGAATGTCCCGTATCTTGCAAGGGGAAAGCAGTCGCAGGAGCTTCGCGAGTTCATCGAATCCGTGCATCCGGACGCGAAGACGGATCTAGCCACTGCGTTCGTCGAGCGGTGCCAATCGTTCACATCGCACCGTGGATCGTATGCGATGGTGACCCCTCTAAATTGGCTATTCCTGACCAGCTACAAGAAGCTGCGGATCCGAATGCTGAAGACGCAGATCTGGAACCACGTAAGCAGGCTCGGTCCAGGAGCGTTTGAGACCATAGGTGGAGAGGTCGTGAATGTCGCGCTGCTAGTCCTGACGAACGCGATGCCCGAGGCCGACGAGCGGGCGATGACGGGTATCGACGCGGCGTCCGTCGATGGGCCGTCGGAAAAGTCGCTCCTCCTGGCATCCGGTGACTTAGCTGTGTTGGAGCAGAAGCGACAACTGGACAATCCGGACTCACGAATCCTCCTCGTCGAGATCCCTTCGGGTCCATTGCTCGAACGGTACGCAGATTCACTACAGGGAGTCTCACCCGCTGATTTTCCGCATTATGGGCGATGCTTCTGGGAGATCGATGTCCGCAAGAAAGAGTGGAGGTTTTGGCAAAGCACGGTCCAAGACACCACCAGCTACGGAGGGCGCGAGCACGCCCTGTGGTGGAACGATGACCTGATGGACGCCGTGGAATCTGGGCATGCTTACGTCCGAGGAGAGGCCGGCTGGGGCAAGAATGGGGTGGCGGTCGCCCAGATGAGCGGACTCTCTGCGACGATCTACACGGGGGAACCTGCGGATACCAACGTCGCGGTGATAGTTCCCGAGCGGGGGTCTGAGTTGCTCGCAATTTGGGCTTACTGCTCTTCTGAAGAATTCCCCGAAATGGTGAGGATGATCGACACGAAAATGAACGTCACCAACGCGACACTGGCGAAGGTTCCTTTCGATCTAGAGCACTGGCAGAAGGTGGCGGAGGAGAAGTACCCGGATGGACTTCCCGAGCCCCACTCCGACGATCCCACGCAGTGGCTATTCAAAGGCAACGTCGTCGACTCCGAAGCTCCTCTCGACGTAGCCGTCGCTCGCCTCCTCGGTTACCGCTGGCCCGACCAGCCGGCTGACGATCTCGATTCGCACGCAGACGGGGACGGCATCGTCTGCATCCCGGCCCTTGCGCGGGAGAGGGACGCCGAGGAACGGCTCCGCGCACTCCTGGCGGAAGCCTACGGCGATGCCTGGTCGCCTAGCCTCCTGGATCGTCTAATGGACCAAGTGGCCTACAAGGGCAAGTCGCTTGAGCAGTGGCTGAGGGACAAGTTCTTCGAGCAGCACTGCAAGCTCTTCCACCGCCGTCCCTTCATCTGGCAGGTCTGGGATGGCCGGCGCGACGGGTTCTCCGCCCTGGTCAACTACCACATGCTTGACAACGCGAGGCTGCAGAAGCTGGCGTACACGTACCTCGGAGCCTGGATTGACCGGCAGAAGGACGAGGTCAACCGCGGAGTCGGCGGGGCGGAGGACCGGCTGGCGGCAGCTCAGGAGCTGCAGGCGAACCTCGCGCTCATCCTCAAGGGTGAGCCCCCGTACGATATCTACGTGCGCTGGAAGGAGCTGCACGAGCAGGCGATCGGCTGGAACCCCGACCTCGATGACGGGGTGCGGATGAACATCCGTCCCTTCATGGAGGCCGGCGTGCTCCGCTGGAAGCCCAACATCAAGTGGGGCAAGGACCGGGGCAAGAACCCCGACGGCAGCGAGCGGCTCAACGACCTGCACTACACCATCGAGCAGAAACAGGACGCCAGAGCCAAGGCTGGTGTGCCGGCATGAGCGACGAAAAGACCTTCGTCGACGCCCTTGTCGAGGCTATCGAGCGTGCCGGGAGATACAACTCCGCGGAACTGAGTCCACCAGTCGCTATCCTGTGGCCAGACGGTGAGCGCGAGTGGGAGTCGCTGGTGCCCCTCGTCCGCAATCGACTACCACTGTTGACCCTCGGCGACTACGATCCGGACTCCCGCACCGGGCCGTCGTACTGGGTGCGGTGCATGCTGGCGAGCGCACTAGACGACAAGCTGCCCGATGATGAGGTCCCGGTAGTCTACCTTCCCGGCGTGAGCAAGAAAGATATCCGGGCCATCGAGGAGTGCCGAGTTGATCTGCAGCCGATCGCGTCGATGCAGTACGAAGGAGCGCTGTTCACTCAGCTCAACGGCAAGGACTGGACCGTGCGAGCCTTCATCGAATCGAAGGACAGCGGCGGTCTTGGTATCGGCATTGGCGGCGATAACGAGACTCGGGATGCGGCGCAGCGCGCGCTAGCGAAACTCGCCTCAGTTGAGGTCGCAAGACTGACAGCGGAGTCACCTCTGCGTGCACAATTCTTCAATTCATTGCTCCGGCCAGACGACGTCCGTAGCCTGCTTACCTGGCTCAACGACCAAGATGAATACCTGAAGAGCTGCTCCGCCGATGAGTGGAAGGCATTCTGCTCGCTCTGTAAGACGAAATACCGGTTCGACCCCAAGGGCGATGGGCCGCTCAACGCTGGCCAGAAGCTGGGCGAGCGGATGGAGCAGGAGTGGGAGATCGCCTGGACGCGGTTCACGGAGGCGCCTTCCGCCTATCCGAAGATCCCCGATCTACTGCGGCGTGCGCGACCAAAGAAAGACGCCGGCATGTTCGCCAAACCTGACGCGTGGCCGCAGGCAAACGAACGGGACGAGGGGGAGCTGCGTGAGGACCTCCTGAAGATCGGTGAGATGATGCCGGCAGACGCCCGGGCGCGACTGAAGGAACTGGACGCGCCACAGGAACACGGGAAGAGACGCGGGTGGGTCTGGGCCAAGATAGGACAATCACCTCTCGCCCTCGCCCTCGCTCCGCTCGCAAGAGCGGCAGAATCGAGTGAGAAGGCGCTGACAGCGTCGGATACCGCCGGTGTAGCCGATGCATACGCGGAGTCGGCATGGCGCGTCGATTGGGCCGTGCTCGAAGCGCTCGCTCTCGTGAACAGGAAGAAAGACATCAAAGCGGTGGAGTCCGCCGTGAGAGCAATATACCGACCCTGGCTGGAATCCGCCGCTCAGAGGTTCCAGTCACTCGTGGGCGATGGCACCGGCTCGAGATATGATGCGGAGGCCCTGGCTGATCAATCGCCGGGCACCTGTCTCATGTTCGTGGATGGACTCCGGATGGACCTCGCACACCAGCTCTCGGACGAGCTTCACGGCGAAGGCCTTGACGCTGGCGTCGGCTGGCGCCTCGCGGCGCTTCCAACCGTGACGGCGACCTCAAAGCCCGTAGTCACCCCCGTGAGTGGGCACCTTCACGGTGGCGAGGAGTTGACACCGGTTACGACTGAACGAACGCCAGCAAACGTCACGGTCCTTCGCCGGCTCATGAAGGATGAAGGGTACCAGGTGCTGGATCAGTCAGGTCTGGTTGGGGATCCAAACGGCCGGGCCTGGACGGAAGCCGGCAAGATCGATGAAACGGGCCACACAAGAGGGGCGGACCTCGCCAGACGCCTCGATTCCGAACTGGCCGACATAGTCGAGCGCGTGATGAAACTGCTGGACGAAGGCTGGCAACAGGTCGTGCTCGTCACGGACCATGGTTTTCTGCTGATGCCGGGCGGGTTGCCGAAGGTGGAGCTCCCGGAGCAGCTGATCGTGGTAAGGAAGGGGCGCTGTGCTCGCCTGAAGGCGAACTCGCAGACCGACTATCAGACAGTTCCCTGGTACTGGGACGATAGCGTTCGGTTCGCGATGGCCCCCGGGATAGCCTGCTTTGAGGCGGGCAAGGAGTACGAGCACGGCGGACTGAGCCCCCAGGAGTGCGTTACCCCGGTGATTACCGTCACGCGTGTCGGCGCAGAGACGGCCAAGGAGCTAACGGTGAGCTCTGTAAGCTGGTCTGGCCTTCGCTGTAAAGTTGCTGTCGTGGGGGCGCCCGAAGGCGCCGAGGTCGATCTTAGAACCGAGCCGGCAAACAGCGACTCCACGATTGCGGCCGGCGGGAAAAGGCTCGATGAGGCCGGCGAGGCGAGCATGCTGGTCGAAGATGACAGCCTCCTCGGCCAGCTGGCTTATCTCGTCGTGCTTGGCGCGGACGGTTCTCTACTGCTGCAGAGTGAGATCAAAGTAGGTGAGGCAGACTGATGGAAATGGACGAACTGGATCAGATCGCGGCCAAGGCCTTTGAGGGCTATGTCGTTCGCAAGGACCTGGCGCTGCGCTTCAAGGGACAGTATCCCGTCCCGACGTACGTCGGGGAGTTCCTGCTCGGTCGCTACTGCGCAAGCACCGACGAGAACGAGATAAGCGAGGGGCTTCAGATCGTTGAGCGTCAGCTGCAGGATAGGGCCGTCAGGGCGGGGGAGGAAGAGCTCTTCAAATCACGTGCTCGCGAGCAGGGGAGAGTCAAGCTGATCGATCTCATTACGGCCAGGCTGGACGCGAAGACTGACGCGTACGTGGCGATACTGCCCAGCCTGAGGCTGAACGATGTCAGGATCGACAAGGAGTTGATCGCTGAGAACGAACGCATGCTCACCGGTGGTTTCTACGCGGAGATCGATCTCGAATATGACGCTACCATCGCTCAGCAAAAGCACGGCCGGCCGTTCGGGGTTATGTCCCTCCGACCGATCCAGCTTTCGAAACGCGACGTCCTCAGCGACTTCTGCAGGGGGAGAGAAGCCTTCTCCGTTGAGCAGTGGAAGCAGTTCTTGCTTCGGTCCATTGGGTTTGAGCCTGAGGCATTCACAGAGCGCGCCCAGGATGTTCTGTTGCTTCGCATGGTCCCCTTTCTCGAACGCAACTACAACATGGTTGAGCTGGGTCCACGTGGCACAGGCAAGTCGCATCTCTTCCAGCAAGTCTCGCCCTATTCACACCTGGTCTCCGGCGGGAAGGCGACCGTTGCCAGAATGTTCGTGAACAACAGTACCGGCCAGCGCGGGCTGGTCTGCCAGTACGACGTCGTCTGCTTCGACGAGATCGCCGGGGTGTCCTTCGACCAGAAGGATGGGGTGAACATCATGAAGGGCTACATGGAGTCAGGCGAGTTCAGCCGGGGGAAAGAGAGCATCCGCGGAACCGCCGGCATCGCGATGGTTGGCAACTTCGACGTCGACGTTCAACACCAGCAGCGGGTCGGGCATCTGTTCGGTCCCCTCCCGCCCGAGATGCGGAGCGACACGGCGTTCATGGACAGGATTCACGCGTATATTCCCGGCTGGGACATACCAAAGATAGAAATGGCTCTGTTCACGGATCACTTCGGTCTGGTCAGCGACATGCTGGCCGAGGCCTGGACGCGGCTGAGGGATCAGACTCGACTCTCCGCGATGCAGGGACGCGCACAATACGGTGGCGCGCTGAGCGGTCGAGACACGACTGCAGTGAACCGGACCGTCAGCGGACTACTGAAGCTTATCTATCCTGACCCCGAGACACCTGTCCCCGATGAGGATATAGAGTGGGCGATCCGTCTCGCTATGGAATGCCGGAGACGCGTAAAGGAACAGCAGAAGCGGATCGGCAGCGCAGAGTTCCGAAACACTCTGTTCAGTTACCAGCTTGGCGAGGACGGAGTGGAGAAGTTCGTCGCTACGCCCGAGATACAGAGCGAGGACATGATTGGGGCTGATCCGCTGCCACCTGGCCAGGTCTGGTCGATCAGCCCCGGTGGCCAGGACGAATCACCTGGGCTCTACCGGATCGACGTTAACGAGGGTCCAGGCTCCGGCGTGAAGATCCTCAATCGGCCGGTCCCTCCCGCGTTTCAGGAGAGCGTCCGCTACGGCGAGCAGAATCTGCTTGGTCAGGCCAGGGGGCTCGTCGGAGACCGTGATCCACGGCAGCACGAGTTCAACGTCCAGATGCGAGCGTTCGATGCATCGAAGAGCGGCGCCTTCCTTGGCCTGCCGGCCCTTCTCGCGTTCTGCAGCGCACTCCTGGCAAAGAGCCTCAAGGGGGGCCTGGTCGCGGTCGGAGGCCTCAACCTCGGTGGCGGCATAGATCCCCTGCACAATGCCGTGAGCGTTGCTGAATTAGCGATAGAGAAGGGCGCAACGACGCTACTTGCGCCGATCTCTGCCAGAAAGCAGTTGAACGAGCTGTCCGACGAAATGGCGACGAAGATCAGCGTCCTCTACTACGCAGAAGCGCGAGAGGCCCTGCTGAAGGCTCTCGGCGATTAGCCCGTATCGGCCTGTAGGGGGGCAAAACGTCATCCGTATCTAGAGCGGGACAAGCCGCCAGTCATTCTCATGTCGACATAACTCTCGGCGCGGTATCGCAACAGGGCACTTGACTTCGATTGGCGTCTGAGTGAGTTGTGTCACACGAAGGAGGTGTGACCATGACACACAAAGACAGCGCGACTAAGAAGTCCAGCAGACGACAGCGACGGACGAGGCTCGCTGTGTCACATGAGGAGCTGATTCCCGGGACCCGGCTCACGGCGTCGCTCAAGGGTAAGGCGTATGAGGCGCTGATCGTTGAAGGCGACGCCGGCAAGGCGGAGATCGAGTTCGGAGGCGAGCGCTACACGTCACTGAGCGCTGCCGGCAGCACAGCCGTTGGCTACGCGGTGAACGGCTGGAAGTTCTGGCAACGTGCCGAGGAGCCGGAGACGGAGTGACGGCTGGAAGCCCGACAGGGCGGCTTTCTGAGCTCATTCAGTTGTACCTTCTGCGCTGTGACGTGGAAGGGAAGTCGCAGGCGACGGTACGGGCGTACAGGGAAACGCTCGAGCGGTTCGCGCGGATAGCGCGCAAAGAGGAATTCCCAGAGAAGGTAGAAGAGATAACCGCCGAGCATCTCTACATCTACCTCGGTCGTTACACCGGTCACTCACTGGAGACCCGGCACCGCTACTTCCGCGAGGTGCGCTGCTTCTTCAACTGGCTGATCCATGCCGGATACGTGAGCGAGAGCCCGTTCCGGGCGCTGAAGAACGTGAGGCTGCCGCGGCGCATCGTGCGGCCGTTCAGCGCTGAGGACGTCAGCACGCTGATTGAAGCGTGCGACGGTTCGCGGCCCGTCGGCGTCCGCGACCGCGCCATCCTCATG